>Ga0209270_1002391_pt1 | contig 20232 bp, 8 predicted proteins | sample MTBAKSrepl1MetaG_FD_187456 | JGI IMG/M metagenome (GOLD analysis project Ga0209270, IMG submission 187456) | Enrichment culture microbial communities from Arthur Kill intertidal strait, New Jersey, USA, that are MTBE-degrading - MTBE-AKS1... | ecosystem: Environmental > Aquatic > Marine >...
GTAGCCGTGGCGACTCGTACGACAATGCCCTGGCCGAGACGATCAACGGTCTGTACAAGGCAGAAGTGATTCACCGTCGCGGCCCTTGGCGGAATCGGGATGCGGTCGAGTATGCCACGCTGGAGTGTGTCGAGTGGTTCAACAACCGCCGACTGCTCGAGCCGATCGGCAATGTCCCACCCGCAGAACTTGAAGCGGCGTACTATCGCCAACAGGACGAGTCAGCCATGGTGGCCTGACTCAAGTAAAACAGTCTCCGGTAAACCCGGTGCGGTTCACTCTCGGCAGTTGTATCCATGCAGAAGACATGTTCCTTCGCCGCGGTACTTCGCGAAAACTACCGATGGACAGGAACGCACGCAACGCGGGGGCATGGCTCCAGCCGTTGGGCTCAGTTGACATCGTTCGGCAACCGAGTCATTGTGTGACAGTAATGAACAGCTAAGTCCACTTCGAGCCAGGAGGTGTATATTGAAACTCCTCACGCTTCGGGAGGTTGCTGATGCGCTCCAAGTCTCGGAGAGGACAATTCGCCGCCTCGTTAACCGGGGAGATCTCGCAGGGTTCAAGGTGGGCGACCGAGGTCAGGTCCGGGTAAAGAGTGAGGACCTTGAGGCGTACCTTGAAAGACAGCGAGTGCACGCCACCGGTCAGACGGATACGCATCACAATGAGGTTGACGAATGAAGAACTCGGAGGAGCACGATTTCTCGATCGTGGCTGTGGACAAATTCATTCAAGCCACCCGTGATTCTGGCTACAAGGGCACTGCTAGTGCGGTCGCTGAACTCGTCGACAACTCCCTGCAGGCGGGGGCGACCGTCATCAAGTTGTCGATCTCTGCTTCCGATGACGAAAGCCACTATCCGATCAATCTCGCGGTGCTCGACAATGGCTCCGGCATGGATCAGCAAACCCTCCGGACGGCCCTTCGATTCGGCGGCAGCACCCGCTTCAATAGCAGAGATGGGCTGGGACGTTACGGCATGGGACTGCCGAATAGTTCCTTGAGTCAAGCACAGCGCTTAACTGTCCACACCTGGCGTTCTCGTGGCGGTCCTGTGCTTTGCTCCTATCTGGACCTCGATGAGATCGCATCGGGAGAACTGAGGGCGGTCCCCCTTCCGCGCAGAGTGAGCAAGCCCAGTTTTATCAACGGCTATCACTCTGGCACTGCGGTGACGTGGTCGCGATGTGACCGCCTTGACCACCGCCGCATCTCGACCCTAGCGCGAAAGTTGCTGCTCTCCCTCGGTCGGCGCTTCCGTCACTTCCTTTGGGACGGTGTCACCATCACGGTGAACGACGACCAAGTCCAGCCTATAGATCCGCTTTTCATGCACCCTCAGGCACTGTTCAGCGGAGCCACGGAGTACACCTCGTTCGAGCGAGAGATCGCGGTGAGCGCCGGAGATTCCAGCGTGACGGGCATCATCCGCGTCAGGTTCTCCGAACTTCCGGTCGCCGACTGGTCGAGACTCAGCAACCAGGAGAAGCGCGAGCGTGGTATCGCGAAAGGAGCTGGGGTGTCGATCGTCCGGGGTGGGCGAGAAGTCGACTACGGGTGGTTCTTCCTCGGCGGCAAACGCCGCGAGAACTACGATGATTGGTGGCGCTGCGAGATTCAGTTCGATCCGGTGTTGGATGAGGCCTTCGGCATCACACATACGAAGCAGCAGATCCGCCCTCGGCCCCATCTCGTCGAGGCCCTTGCTGGTGACATTGAGAATACCGCGCGCGCTCTCAACAGCCGCGCCCGCAAGGCGCACCTCAGCGTCAAGATCGCGGATCGCTTCTCATCCTCGGAGGATCGCGCAACCGAGAAGGACGGCCTCCTCATTCCACTCCCGGCGAAGGCTCGGCCCCGTGACAAGTTGCTGCTCAAATCGCTGAAGAGAGAACTCAGTCGACCTCCTCAAACTGATCGTAAGCGTGAGGAAGGTGTAGAGTATCGAATCGTTCCAAAGACGTTGAGCGACACCTGCTTTTTCAACTGCGCGCGCGCCGAGGGCAAACTCGTACTCGTCCTCAACCCAGACCACCCGTTCTACAAACTCATCTATATGCCGCTGCTCGAGTCGGAGGATCAACGGGATGTGGCAACAAGGATGAACATTGACCTGCTCCTCCTCGCCGCAGCCCGCGCCGAAGCACTGATCGAGGGGAAGGACGAGTTGAACGTCGCGGAGCAACTCCGTGCGGACTGGAGTGATACCCTAGCAACCTTCCTGAGCCGGTGATGGATGAGTCGGCAGGCACATAACAATTGGGTTGTCCTTTCCCCCTCGTTCGCAGAGGGGAGCATCGCACGCCGCGTCTTCCGGGAGCATGCGCAACGGCTCGCAGTGCTAGTCGAGCAGCATGCCGACGACGCCGCGATGGACGGTGCGTTGGAAGCGGCACACGGCGACGTGCCGAAGGAAGAGCGGTCCACGAACCTCTCAGCCGCGCTATCGGTGCTCACCGACCTCGCGCGGCAGCGGTGGCTGGTGCGCGTGACCGATACCGGCGATGTGGAGGTCCAGCGCCCGGCAGGCGAGCGCCTCGAGCCGCTTCGCGAGAAGGCGCGGATCCGTAGCCAAGAACTCGTGAAGCGAAACGAACAACTCAGCGAGCCAGCGACCGGCAGGTTCATCGAGAGTGTCGTGAGCCGAAGGGGACGCCAGTTGTCCATCTACAGTCTATTGCGGGACGGGCGGGATCTCGCAGCGTCGTTGCGAGAAGTACGCGGGTTGCCACTAGAAGAGCGACGCGTTGCACTGCGTAGCGTGATCGATCCGTACCTGCAGTTCGTTGAGAGCGACGTACGTTGCCAGCACACGCACCTCCTGTTGCAGGATATCTGGCGCTACTTTCGCCACACATGGACAAACCAGTACGCAAGCACGCCCGGACGCACGATGGCCTTCCTCGTGCGAGACAGATCGCAGCCTAACCACCCCGTTATCGGGATCGGGGCGCTTGGGAGCCCCATCGTACAGATCCGGGAGCGGGACGCGTGGCTAGGCTGGCACCCCGAGGCATTCATGGAGTTTGTGACTGACTCCCCGTCGGCCGAACTCGGTGTCTGGCTAAGTAAGACAGTTGATACCGCGATCGGCGAGATCTACGTCGCTGACCTCTACGCTGAGGGACTGCTCACCGCCCGGGATCTCCATGCACCGAGCGTGGAGGTGGTCGACCGGCTAAACGCGTATGGCGAGGAGCAGCGTGAAAAGCACCATCGCTTCGTGAACACACCGGAGATGAAGCGTGACCTGCGACGTGAGTTCAGCGGCGGTAGTTCGGAACACTGGCGTACCCGCGCCGAATCGCACCTCTACAAGAGCAAGCGCGCGCTCACGCTCGCTGACATGCTGGGCTCTCGGATGGTGCTGCAGCGCTACCTTAGCGCCACCCCCACCATCGAGGCGATTCGCAGGCTCCTCCGCAGTCCCGACGGAGCGCGGATGGTGAAAAAGGTGCTCCGCAAGGCGAAGGCTGACCGGGTAGGTATTGCGATGGCGGATGTTACAGTGTGCGGTGCGATAGCGCCCTACAGCCCGCTCCTCGCAGGCAAACTGGTGTCCATGCTAGCAGCGAGCCCCGAGGTCGTCGACGCCTACCAGCGGAAATACCTCGAGCAAGAGAGCGAGATCGCGTCATCTATGGCGGGTCGCCCCATCGTCCGCCCCTCTGAGTTGGTATTTCTCGGGACCACCTCGCTCTACGGCATCGGCTCTAGCCAATACAACAGGCTCCGGATGCCAGCGGAACTGATTGGCGGGAGACCAGGCGAGCGCCTCGAGTACGTGGAGATCGGGCGGTCGGGGGCCTACGGCACATCCCACTTCACCACGAGCACCGTCAACGAACTGGTGAAGTTAGTCCAGCAATCCAGCAACGGGCAACGGGTCAACAGCATCTTCGGCGAGGGCGTGAGTCCGAAACTCAGGAAACTGCGCGAAGGGCTCGACCAGTTGAATTTCCCTGCCGATGTCCTACTGCAGCACGGGCGCGCGCGAATCGTCTACGGGGTCCCCCTCGCGCGAAACCTCCGCGAGTACCTGCTCGGGATGGACGAGGTGCCTGACTACATCTTCGCGCGTGATGACCCCAGGGCAGGCACGGAGGCGATTGCCGCGTGGTGGATGGAGCGGTGGCTTTGTCGCCGCATCGAGTCGGACATCATCCTCGACGAAGTCGAGCGGCACACTACAGTGCGGGACGGCCGATATCTCCTGCACGGCGCCTGCGTGCGGTTACCCGAGACAGTGGAGAACCAGCCGATGCTCTTCGATGATATGGCGTACTGAGCGTGGAAAGATTGATGGCTGACGGAGATCCAAAGCCTAACCGCCGAGACAATACATTGGATTGCTGTCACGACGAGTCCGCATCCTGTGTCGGTTGCTCGCAAGTGCTGCAACTCCTTCACTGATGAACCTCCAACATCGCCTCCTAGAGCGCTTCAGCGGGCTGCGTGACGCTCGCCGAGGCCCGGTGTTCTTCGTGGAGCACGGGCTAGGCGACGTTGAACTCGATGAACTGAGAGGTGGCGTCCGAGAGAGTCTGCGATCCTATCCCTTAGAGAGTGACTGGTGGGAACAGCATGATCTTTCGCTGCTTGTTGCCGCGACCGAGGTAGGGTATCGCTACCGCGGATCGGGCACCGACTTCTGGCCTTTGCTCGAGGACGATCTGAGGACTGAACTCCCGATACAGAAGCGCCAACGAATCAGAGATCTCTTCGTACGTGCCTCGGAACGATTTAGGGGAGTCCGCCCTCCAAACACCGCGTGGGCGCAAGCGTTCCACCTCATCGCTTGGCCGATCGCCCACGCACTACTGCCGGTTGAGTTTCATCGGCCGCTCGCAATGACACTCGCGAACCTCCGCGCGAGCGTCGACGAAACAGATGACGACGTGCTTTACCGAGCAGTTCGAGCCGCAGCCCCGTTCCCAACGGCGCGGTTCGCTACGCTGCTCGAGGACATTGACGTGGTCGTGTCGCTCACTCGGTGCCTGCTCGGCCGACGTACAGACGAACTCAGCGGAGAGATTATCGACAGGGTGTCCACTGATCTCGAGGCCGATGACGTAACTCGTCGAGGTGTAGCCGTCGCCCGAAGCATCCAGCGCGCTTCACGGTCAACAGGGGGAGCGCTCCCAGTCTCGACCGTGTCAGAGATCAGGGGTTCGTTCCAACTGCGGCGGGCAAATGGAGCCATGATGCTGGAGGCAGTATTCCCGCCACTGGAACCCGGCACCGCCAATCGGCTTCGCGGCGCCCTCCGCCGGCGGCGCTTCGCTCCACGGCTGTGGGGGGTTTCCGCGCGCGTAACTAGTGACCAACTGCTGTCGGGCTTGCCCTTCGTGCTGAAGTTGACAGAGCTACCGGGTCACGACACGCCCGTCTTCCCCGACCTTGACCACGAAAGCCTCGATCCGCAGGATCTGTCCCTCCTGCACAGTTTCCAGTTGCGGTTTGAACTACCTCAACTCTTCGCGGTGAGCACTGATGGAGAGGTCGCGCGCCAGGTCAGAGGCAGCGACGTCACAGGGCATCGCAGGTACTGGCTGCTCCACCGAGAGGAGGCTGGGCTCCGAAACTTGTGCGTAATTGGCGAGGTTGGGCCACTGAGGTGTCTGGAGATCGATCCCAAGAGCGACGTCGGCGCACACGCGCTGGCACAACTTGGCTACAAGGTGCAGTTCGGGGTGTCAGTGCGGTTCGCAGGGACAACCGCAATCAGGAGGGAGGATTCGATTCCGGCGTTCGTAGCAGGCGAACATTGCGTGCTTGTACCCCAGCGACTCTCCGACGAGGCCACCCTAAGAATTGACGTCAACGGGAGCCACTCGCTTGCGCACGCGTCGGAGGTGGTACGGGTTGTTGTCGAAGAAGGCGACCAACTGGTACAGGTCTCCAACGACACGGATTTCCGGGAGTACCCGTTCCGGGGCGTCAAGTCTGTTCAGCCACCCTCAGCCGCGGTCCGAGTCGCGCTTCGCTCCGAGGAGCGGACCGTTCAAGCGCTCCTCGCGGGACGCCTCAGTTTCGTCGTCGACAGCTTCGCGCCTCTCAGTGGACTGCAACTGACGGTGGACCTGGAAGCGGCCGGCAGGCGGTTCAGCGCCACCGGCGCGCTCGAACCGCTCCCACAGGTGGTCTCTGTGGAGCATCCAGTCCTCGACAAACTCCTCGCTGAGGATGTCAGAGGTCTCGCCTCCGGCGCGGAATCGGTGACACTGCGGGCGAGTGTCGGGCACCTGGCAGCCGCATCGTGGGAACTGGAGCGGACCGTGCGCCCATGCTGGTGGGATCTCCGCACGGGCCCCAGCCTACTCAGCGAGACAGGCCCCCTCCGGTTCGGCGTCATCAGCGCCGACGACCCGCTCCGTGCGCCGATGGATAGACCGCCTGGCGATGGCGCCTACCTGCTCGCGCCCGCCGGGCTTGACACGGCGGAGTTCGGCCCGGCAGCACCATTCACGACCATCTGCCTTGCGCCCGACCGCGCGCAGTTGGCGCTGCCCTCGATCAGTAAGCCACGGTTGGCGCGGCGACGGCGCGGCGCTGGCCCAAGCGTTGGCCTTGAGGACCTCGTTGAAGCATACCTCCGCTGGTCTCTCGCCGAGACACGGAGTGCGGTCGGAGACCTCCGCCGCGGCCAGGTGAGCATGCTCCTAGATGCCTGGGTGACGGAGCTATGCTGTGGGGCCGAGTGGGCGCAGGCCGAAGCGGCGCTCAGTCATCAGAATTCGTGGTCGCACCTCGAGAGTGCGTGTGAGATGTTGAGGTTAGGCCACGACTCATACGCCCTTGCGCTCACCGCGGAGCAGGAGGCGGAGGTCAGGCGCCTTGCAATTGACGAGATCCGGCGATCAGTGCCCGGGCTGTGGGCTCGACTCGGCCCACCCTCGGATCTTGGCGGAGACGACTACGATGCGCTTGATCGGGCATTTGCGAGCGGATATGCGGAACTCGCGAAGAAATACCGAGCGCGCGGCATGGACGAACTGGCTAACTTGCTAGATGAGGCGGACCCTGGCGATCCTCCGGACCTCTGGGATCAAGCGCTTGGGCAAGCCCGTGAGGCGATCGAACTGCGCGAACTCGCGGCGATGCTTCTCCCATCCAACAGCGCGCAGCGTTTTATCAGACTCGATGTTGGGGGTCTGACGGTCGACGAAGTTGCGGACGAACTCTCTGATTGGTCCAAGTCCTCCAGCAAAGCGTTCGCCGGCGGACCTCCCGCACGGGACACGCTGAGAACAATCTACGCCCTGTGGGTGGAGCCCGAACTGGCTCTGGCGACTGATTGGCGCGGCGCATTGGACACTCTCCTGGCAGAGCACGCGGCCGCAAGGGCGACACGCTATCTGGCGATCAAGGCCAGAGACGCCCGTCGAGGTGCCGCATGAGCCGAAACGCGTACGTCGACCTGTGCATCCATCTGCAGTCTCTTCGTCGGCTTGCTGATGAGGTCAAATCTCCACTCGTGCCCGCGCTCGGTGTAGCGGGCTCGATTTACACGCACCAAGTTGCGAACGTCCTCAGGGTGCTAACCGATATACGCGTTCGGCACCTGCTCGCGGATGAGGTCGGTCTAGGGAAGACAGTCCAGGCGCTCATGATCCTGAACGCGCTGCGCCGTCAGCGACGTGATCTGCGCGCCCTGGTCGTGGTCCCCGATACCGCACTCATGGTGCAGTGGCGCGACGAGTTGATGACGCGCGCGCATACGACGCCGTTCGAGACGCGCACCCCCGGCGAGGGGCAGTACGTGCGGCTCGTCTGGGAGGAGCAACTGCGGAAAAGAGGCCCAGATGGGGTACCGCTCTTGGTTCTCGGAGACATCGACCCCGAGCAGTACCAGGTGCTCGTCGTCGACGAACTTCACAGGTTACGCTCTGACCTCCAGGATCAGATTGTCCGAGCCGCGGCCAAATTCGAGCACTTTCTCGTTCTGACCGCGACGCCGTCGTTCCAGCGCCCGGAGCGCCACGCGCAACTCTTCGCCCTGCTCGAGCCTGAGCGCACCGCCCGCGCGCGTTGGGAAGTGTCCCAGATGAGCGCGGCAGCGGAGCACGGCCTTGCCACCTCAGATGATCCCTCTTTGTGGCCTGAGTGGGTAAAACGGGAGGTGGTTGACGCGCTGCTGGCGCGTGATCGTGACGCCGCGGAGGCCGCAAGCGCTGAGAACCTCGTAGCAACCGCCATGGCGCTGTGCGCATACCGCCGCGTGATCCGTACACGCCGCGCCGACTATAGCGGCATTCTCCCGCGTCGACGCCACCTCCCGTTGGTCGTAGAGCCGCTTGGAGCCGAGGCCGACCGCCAGGCGCTGATGTGGCGCTACTTCGCGCACCTCGATTCTCTCACCACACGGTTCGATCCGATCCTCCTTGCTAAACGCGTCATCCTGAGCCCTCCGTCGCTTGAGCAGCGTGTCGACTTCTTGCGACGGAAGGGACACGACCGAGAAGGAATCCTCGATCGGGTCAAGCCACTCGTTCACAGAAGCAATGGCGACTCTCGCGCCGACGCTCTGGTGGATCTCCTCGCGACGATTTGGACCTGCGCGCCGGGCGAGAGGGTGCTCGTCGCGGCGCAGGACAACCTGACGGTCGACTACCTGTTCGAACTCGTACAGGCCCGCCTACCCGAGGTTGGCCCATTGGGCGCGCGGGTCCCCCTGGTCGCCTCCCGTGTACGCCAAGGCCAGGACACCGATGCAGCAGACGACCTCGCCGCCTTCGGTAACGAGACTATCGACAACCTCGAGGATTTCCAGCGCGGCACCGCACAGATTCTCTTCGCGACGGAGCGCGTTCAGGTTGGACTGAACCTCCAGTGCGCGCGTGTGCTTGTCCTCTACAGCGTGCCGTGGCGGCCCGCAGAGGTCGAGCAGTGGATCGGACGACTCGACCGGATCGGCAACCTCGCGGCACTCACTGAGGACGGTGAGGCCCAGACTATCGACGTCTACACAATTGCACAGCGTGGCCTGGTGGACGAGAAGGTCGTGACCGTGCTGCAGAGGTTCCATGTGTTCGAGCGTAGTGTGAACCTGGACGGCGCTCACCTCGGGGAGGTAGCGCAACTCATTGAGGACGCTGCACTGCACCCTAACGCAGTGAACTGGCGGGACTTGGAAGACCGCACTGAGGCAATGGCTGCGGAGGACGCGGTCCAGGAATTGGGCTCTGCATTGCGGCCACACCTCCCTTGGGACGTCCGATGGGCAACCGCGCAGCGCGCACGACTGGCCTCGATGCCCCCCGTCGGCCCGGTCCTCTGTGATCTCCACCAGCACGCGGCCACTGGACCTAATGCGTGGGACAGGTGCGTCGAACCGACTTTCAAGTTGCTCGCCAAGGCAGGGGATTATCACGTGCGATGGAACACCGATCCTGAGACGGGGGCCCGCTTCCGCACGCTCTGGTACCAGTTTGGTGAACCCGAGATGTACGGGCACAGACCGGTGACGGCGAAGGTCGTGTTCAGTTTCGGGGAAGATCCGTCGCATGCGCGGAGCCCGAAGTACGCGCACGCGTTCATTACGCGTCGCAGCGATATTGGGCATCCGCCACGACGCGACGTCACGATGAGGATTGAGGGCGAGCGAGTTCGGCGACCGCTCCGGTTCGCAAACTTCGGCAACGCACTCCATGACGAACTCATCGACAGTTGGGCGCAGCCGCTGTCGGAGTCGCAGGCGCTGGAGGTGATGTACTTCAGTGACCACGCACTGTGGCGATATGTTGCACCTGGTTGTTTCTTGCTCCGGATGACGCTCTTAGATCCAGCCGAAGCGCTCGCGCTGGAACGTGTGCGCGAGGAGACTATCCTCGCGGTCGTGGGGGCCGTTACGCGCTCGCCGGCGGAGCAACTCCCGAAATTGGTGACGCCCTTCACGAGTGCCGCCACGTGCGCAATCGAGGCTGATGTGCGGTGGCTGCGGTCAAATCTATCCGCGAAGGCCGAGACGACCGCGCACATGCGCACGGGACAAGGCTGGCAAGCCGTGTCAGAGGAGGTCGTCGCGGCGCTGGTGAACCCCACCGCGCATGGTCGTGAAGGGCTCCCCCGCGCATTCCCCGCGACCGACCGCACCGGGCTCACGGACGCAGAGCGTGAGTTGGCGCGGTTGCGGTCAGGCGACACAGCTGGCCGGGACGTCTGGAGCCCATTCCTGCCAGCGTTCCGTGCCGCGCTGAGAGCACGCGCGCGTGTTATCGCCGAGGAGGCGCGAGATGCGGCAGATCTCGCGGAACGCGAGTTGGCACGAGCCGAGGCTGCGGTCGCCGACGCGGAGGAGCGCGGGAACCGAGCGCAGATGACCCGCGCGGAGAACCTCCGGGACGTGGCCTTCGATATAGCGAGGATGACCGAGGTCTATTGGCGAGAACGAGAGGCGTGGCTCCTCGCTAGCGAGGAAACGCTCGGCACACTGCGCCCTCGCGAGTTGCTTTGTGCCGTCATCCATGCACGGGGAGTGCCTACCTAAGTAGCGACCACAGATCCGGGGCATCCTCGGCGATCTGCCAGCGCCAAGGTCCAGTTGGCACCCCGATGATGTCCATCGCTGCTCGCAACTGTGCGGGCAGCGGCCACGTCACGCGCTCTTCACCGTCTGCACGGTGGACGACCTCGGCAACGCCGACCGCTTTCGATCTCGCGAGAAGGGCCCACCGCCACTCATCGTCATCGAAGAGATCGAGTGCCCGTCGCTCGTCCCCGTCAACCGAGATTAGAGTGGGCAGCCATCGGTTGTCTCCGTGCCCCCGGCGATATGCGCACCACACCCCGTTCGGAGGCTGCTCTCCCCAGCGGCCCTCGACGCCGGTGGCCGTATGACGGCCGAAAAAACTCCCCGCAGACCCTACGACCGCGCGGCACTCTGCGTCCGGGCCGAGCAAAAGTCCCTCCTCAGTGAGCGCGGAAACGAGACGCTCCCAGAACCGCGCGAGGTTCCACTGATCACCGCGCACCGCACCCCCCTCTCTGCGTGCAACATGCCGAAGGAAGTCGTAGGGGTGGAGCCACTCCTCCAGCGACACCTGGCGCACCCCTCTCGCGTCGAGGGCCGCCCCCATCTCCTCGCTATTGAGGACGATCCGGACGGCCACATCGTCTGACGGAAGTTCCTTCACCCGGATGAACCCGGCTGGCACCGCGATGGGACCCAGGAGCACCGCACGTCTACCACCCATCGCAATCCAGCGGAACTCCGCTGCCGCGATGAATAACTCATTCCCGATCACTACCTTTGCGCACTCGCCGAGCGCCACGAGTTGTTCAAGCACTTCTGGCACTCTGTCGACAGGCACATCGCCCGCTCGAAGTTGGTCTCGCGCGTGTTTCAACAGTTCCCTCCGCGGGCTGAGTCCCCACCGACCCATAGCGTTCCGCAGAAACTGTGCGATAGCTCGCTTGTTGGGGTTGCCGTCCCCATCGACATAGCCGAGTTCGCGCGCGAACTCGGCCCTCGAGATCGTCTCAACGGTCATTGCTCCGCCTCCGCCGCGGTCTGGGCCGTAACAATGGCCTTCCGGCACTCGTCGCCGTGGACGATGGCAATCAACAGCACCTTCGCGCGTGTGAAAGAAACATAGAGGTCCTCTCGCCGGAAAAGGCGACTGAAGCCACCCAGATCGTAGAGGAGGACAACCTCTGCCTCTAGCCCTTTGAATGACCGCGCGGTAGTAATGAGGACACCGCCGCCAAGACGCCACTCCTCTGCGGAGGTGACGAGCGGAACACCATCGACATCCGCTAGGTCGGCGAGGCTCCCATTGTCTTTCGCCGCCGGGCCGATCACCGCAATCTGGCTGGGGGCTACCTCCTCACGCCCGAGCAACGAACGAAGTTCTTGGAGGACGAGGCCCTTCTGTTGACGTTCAGACCCAGCGCGGAGCACTCGGAGTGAGACGCCGACAGGAACTCGAGGGAAGATGTGCGGGGTGAGCGCGAGCACAGATGCGCTTGCAGCCGCTATCTTACGCGTGTTCCGGCAGTTAATGGTGAGCTTGAAGTGCGTATCGAACTCGACTTCAGGCCACTGCACCTCTCCACGGAGAGACTGGTTTGGGTCCAGAAACGCGTATAGCGGACCGTCAGGCCTAGACAATAGCGAGTGCGTCAGCGCATACCACCATCCGAGACAGAAGTCTTGGGCTTCGTCCACGACGATGGCCTCAAAAGCTGTCGCGCGCCCCTCGAGATCGAGGCTCAAAACGGCCTGCTCCATCAGGTCGGGGACTTCGTCGTTCCAGAACGCGTCGGTCTTAGGGCCTCCCGCGGCAGGTTCGAAGGCGACCCCCGCATCGGCAGCGAGTTTGGCCGCGAGGGCATGAAAGTGTGTAACGACGATGAGTTCCCTGAAGGTAGCGGTCGAAGGGTCCGACTCGACCTGGCCCCGGAGCCAGGCGGCCAGTTCTTTGTTGTAGCAGACGAAGAGCGTGCGCTTGCCCTCGCGCGCAAATGCCAACGCGCGGTGCAAAGCGAGGAACGTCTTACCTGACCCAGCGACTCCCTCGACGAGGACGCGGTCTTGAACATAGAGGCCCTCGAACACATGCGCCTGCGTCTCCGTCAACTCAAGGAGTTGATCTGCAGCCTTGGAGATGTCGGGCCCCACCGGACGAAACAGCCGAAACTTTGGCATGAGGCAGTCGTTGAGTAGCGTTCGATATTGGTCAGCGCTTAATTGCCGTGCGCCGCTGGTCCACGCCGCGTACGCCGTCTCGATCGCATGGTCCATCGCTGCGAGGTGGCGGCGCGAGACGATAATCGCCTTGTCCGCATGGGCCGGTGGTATGCCCGTATAGTCTAGGTGGGGAAATACGACAGCGTAGCCATGGGCGAAATCCTCTTTTCGGACTCGCCCCCCTGACCGCTCACGGATGATGTCGAGAAGCGCGTGCATATTCCGCTGTGCCTGCCTGAACGGATCCTTGAACTCCTTTTGGCCGTTCGCACTGTTTCGAAACCAACGATATCCGTCATGGAGCACATCGCCGCCCTTCACCTCGAGCACAAGAACGCCTCGCTCAGGGTGGACTACGACGAAGTCAGCTTCCCCTTCCGCCAGCGCGTCCTCGCGCCAGGGTCGGAGCCACGGATAGGAGTGCAGCACCACGTAGTTCGCGCCCAACTGATCTCGCAGTGCGATGTATACGGGCTCCTCCGATGTGTGCTCAAGTTGAGTTGGGTCGACGTCCGGCAGCATTCGAGCCATTAGGCACCCCCAAGACGCTGGAGTTGACCACCGACGAAGACACCAAATGCGCGGCCAACGACGACCACATCGTCAGCGCGAGGAGCCTCTGAGCGCGGGGCGACATGGGAGAAGTACAGTATGTGGAGTTTGTCGCCGCGAAGAGAGGGGAGTCCGAAGGTCCACCGCGCGTTCGTCGCGTTGAACGCGACGGTCTTGCTGACGAGGAGCCGAGGAACTCGATCCTGCCCGACCGAAAAGTCGGCGGGAGGACAGGGCATAAACACCACCCAGGCATTCAACCCCAATTCGCCCTTATTCATCCGCTCAAGCGTTGGGCGCGAGAGGCAGACGACGAAGGCGCCGGCGGGGACGTCTGGGATTTCGACGTACGCCAGCGGCTTGCTGGGCTCCCCGGTTCCCAGCGCAGCAAGGTCCAACACCGGACAGCCTCCCACAGCCTCCCGTAGGAAGGATGGAAGCGATAACCCAGCGTTCTCGGACGCCAGTGCACCTGTCGCCTCCTTTACCGCAGCGGGGAGCGCTCGATCCACGAGGAGTTGATCGACAACTATATGCTGCCCACCCTCCGAGACCCGTGCTCGTCCGCTGACGGAGCCCGCCTCTCCGCGCGTCATGGGATGACCAAGCACGACCACGCGGTCAGCGAGGGCTGGGAACCGGAGGCCGCCGTCGAGCGCAACGACGTCGTACCCGGCCTCCTCTAGGTCAACCTGGAGCGCGCGCAGCAGGTGATTGTCATCGTCTGCCGAGATCGTGGGGTGCTCGCCGAACACGACATGGCGGATGAAGGCCGCACCGAGTTTGCGGTCAAGGTACTTGTGATCCCACTTGTTCTTGTAGCTCCTCAGGCACTCATAGCAGGAGTGGGTGCAACTGCACGACTCAAGCCGCTCGAGCGCGATCTCGAAGAGCCGCCTGGGGTCATCAACCGCCGTCCGCACGAACCCGGCACCTCCGGGTGTGAGGTCGTACAGGTACACCTCGACGTGGTGTCCCGTGCGCCCGCCGCTCGTCATTGCGACCCGAAACTCCGCGCCGATATCCGACTCTTCGATGTCGAGTAGTCTGGCAGAGGCGGAGGCCAAAGCCTCAGCTACGGTTGTCAGCACTATCTTGGCGACCGTGGAACCCGGAGGGAGTTTGACCGTTCCGCCAAGTTGGAAGCGAAATAGCGCGATGTCTGTCTCAAACTCGTTTCCTAGAACTACAACGGTCGGGGTGCCGTTGCAACTCGCCCCATGTGGATGGTGATCGGGGTTGGGACGCGGGTGGCCCCCCTGTCGGAACTTGCCGGCCTCCCAGCCGTTCGGCTCTGCTCGGCCGCAGCGAGGGCAGTAGAGGAACCCAGGCTTCATCTGGTCGTGTGAGCCGGTATTGGTCAGCACAAGTCGCTGCTTCGCGGTCCAAACCTCGTACCCTGCTCCATTCGCCGTATGCTCTGCGGACTCAGGTGGGCCGCTGTCCGTGAAAGGGGCGCTGAGTTTCGCGCGGGTCGGGCGAGTGGGCGTGGGGCTGTCCTCGAGCGGGAGTTCCGCGTCAACGTCGACCGGATGCGCGAACCCTGGAGGCCGGAACCAACGGGTGCCGACGCCGAGCGAACCCGCGGTGCCGCATGCTGGACAATCCAGCACCTGGCCGACATAGTGCTCCTCGCCCCGCTGCTCGACGCGCGCGTATCCGCAGCGGTTGCACTCGAAGTAGACCTTCATGCCGAACCAGGCCTGCCAGCACTCGCGGCGGTTGAACGGCGTCCAGATCGCGAACGAATAGTGGCGCTCTCCGTTTACCCACACCTCGCGCCCAGGGGCGTAACTCGACAGCGCCTGGTTCAGGCCGAGTTGCGGTGAGTACCGGATCACAGCCTTCCGATCGGTACTCGCGTTTCGGTCGAACACATGGAAAGTCACCACGTCGGTGGGGAAGGCATAACGTGGGAGCACGCCGCGATCGAAGAGTCGGTCTAGCAACTTCTCGGGATCGAGACCACCATCAGGTGCGTCCTCCGCTCGCTCTCCGCCAGCGCCGTTGGCCACCTCGCAGACATCGGGCGCGCCCGGCGCGTCGAAGTCGATCGCGTCGCCCCAGTCCATCGTTAGACCGTCTAGCGCTGTGGCCGCTTCCTGGCCGCCGCCCTCAGCGACGAGTTCCTCGACGGTGGGCGACAGCGTGCCCTCCATGTCCGTCGCCTCCACCGGGCCGGCGCCGACCTCACGCAAGGCTGACAGTAGGCGCGCAGCGAGGGAATCTATGAAGGTGGGCTCCAGTTGCAGGACGGGGGCAGGGACCACCTCGTTCAGCGCATCATGAACGGCCGCCGCGTTCCCCTCGATCCACTGCTCAAGCCCAGCGTACGAGAAGCCCGAAGTGCTCCCCTGGCGAAAGTCGCGGAGCATCCCGAGGCTCTCGAACACGTTGGCGCTCACGCTGTTGTCGTGAGGATCGGCGATGGCATCCATCTGGAACATGCTCATCACGAGTGCAAAGCAGTGGCGCCTCACGATCTCGAGGTTGTCCAGATTAAGGGCTGGATCGGGCACTGGCCCGCTAACCATCGCCGCTGGACTCGAGTAGAACTCTTGGTCGTGACTGTCGGCGCCACAATACGTGACGACGGTCGATAGCGCCGAACCTCTGCGTCCGGCCCGCCCAGCACGCTGTTGATAATTTGCGCGTCCAGGCGGCACGTTTCTCAACGCCACCGCAGTGAGGCTGCCGATGTCGATGCCTACCTCCATCGTGGTTGTGCACGAGAGGACATCGATTGGCCCGTCCTTTCGTCCCTCCGGCCCCTCAAGGTCGAGATCCTGGAAGCGCAACTCGTGCCACTCGGCCCTCGCGACGGCGGCGCTGTTGCTGCTGTCGTTGAGCGCAGCTGAATGCTCGGCCGCCACGTACGGGTGAGGTGCGTAGCCGGGCACCGCCTCCAGCCGTTCCGTCTGGCGACGGAAGTGCCCCTTGCGCGATCGGAACACCGAATCGCACGACGGGTCGAGCGGACGCGTCGTCCCGCCGCACGCACGCTGTCCGAGTCGGACCATGCAGCGGTCGCCGGCCAGCGGATTATAGGGCTGAGCCGTCGTGCAAGTGTCACAGCGACGCCACTGAACCCCTTCAATTGCGACCCGAAGCTTCGCTGCGCGGAGAACAAAGCCGTTGGCGGTGGGATTCACGCCAAACGTCTTTGTAAGGAAATTCGCCCAAGGCGTAGGGTTCGCGGCGCTCGACTTTAGGTTGGCGTTGAACCACTTAGTCCCGACGAGATCTTGCACGAATGACGGGAACGTGGCCTTGGTCCGGTTGATCTTCGCTCCTGTCGGTGCGTCGAGCCAATCGCTCGGTGTCGTCGGGAGGAAGAGCGCGTGGCTGAGCACCGCGTCGTACACCCAAAGGTCCAGCAACGCGAGGCGCCGCTCCTCCTCAGACATGTTAGACGGACCCGGAGGGGCGGGTAGTTTGTTCAGCGCCACCAGATCAGTTTGATCCAGCAGAGCGCCGACAACCCCGAGCCCCAGTGCGCTCAGGCCGGTGTGTGGATCCTTGAGCACGGGATAGAGCGCGAGCATCAGCGCCTTGTTTGTGCGGTTCGTGTTCAACTCGGCAGAACGATCGAAGAGCGCCTTCTCGGTCACGGCAGGAACGCTCTCTAGCAACTCCTTGAAAAGTTGTAAGTCCTCCTCGAAGTGAGGCGCCTGCGCCGGTCGCAGCGTGACTCCTCGGAGCGCGCAGCCTGTCAGAAGCGCCGCATACGAGTGCGCGAGCGTCACGGGTGCTCCGAATCTACGCTCCAATTCGGCGAGACCGTCTAGGATGAGCGGGCGCACGGCGTCGCGCATCGAGTACTGCTGGAGTTTGCCCGCGAGTCGCGATGCAGCCTGCCGTCCGTCCGAGAAAATCAATGCCTTGCGCCCCTTCAGCGGCGTAGCCACGCCAGGTCGCGGAGGCTGCTCAAGTAGTTGCGAAGAGACGAGTTCCTGGAAGGGTTCATCACCCTTCGTGACGTGATCCATGATATCCTGACCACGCGCGCCGCACCGAGGACAACTGTGGAACGCTCCTGGTGGCGCGTCCTTCTGGCCCACAGGCGGGAGCCATATTTCTCTCGCCGCCTGGCTTCCCGAGCCGACGCGGCCAGAGATCGGATCCAGGTAGTCCAAGCGGGCTCCAGATCCCAGGGGCGGTTCCTCGAGCGCGAGGAACACTGGCTGAACGACACCATCGACGTCATCAACCTCGCCGACGTCCTCGGCCCAGAGGTGGTCTGGGGCGTCGGGGTCGAATGAGTACCCTTTGAAGTACGCGGATCCGCAGGAGCGGCACGTGTACACCTCGAAGACACGTGCGCCGCAGCCGCAGGTCCTGCGCGGCTGGGCATAGAGCGCACCCGTGGGTGGCAGATTGCCCCCCCATTGCTCGCGACGCTCCTCCGAAACGCACGAGCAATGGGGATCCGAGCACGCCCAGAGCCCTGGGAGCCCTCGGAAGAACGCGTGCGCCCGCGCCGCTAGGAGGGGCGCCTTGTCATTTCTTTCCTTCGCGAGCGACGCGAGTTCGACCAGGTTATTGGTCGCAACATGGGCCAACTCCGGTGCGACATCCGGGAAGAGCCTCGACCCGAGCGTGGAGGCTTCCTGCGCGGGTCCGACTCCTGCAGGATCGCGCTCGTCGTCCTCTTCGGCGGTGGCCCCACTCGTAAGGTTGACCAGTCGTCCCGCGATGGGGAGTTGGCTAAGAACCGCAAGCAACGCTCGCCCTACCGGATCTGCATCGCCCGTTGCGGGATAGTCGCTCATGAGCGACTCGACGGTCGCCTCGGAGTGCACCAAGCGGAAGACTGGGAGCGCCGCTCCAAAACGCGAGTTCAGATCCCCCTCATGGACGCGACTAAGGTCTACGCCAGCGAACGCCTCTGCAACGGCGCCGTTTCCGGGGCCCGATGGATGGGCCGCTTGCTTTGTGCCGGTTAGGACATCGAATCCACCCTCGGGCTTTCCAGCGAGATCGGCCGCGAAGCGTTTTGCCGCGTCAGGGTTCGAGAATGACGCGCTCGTACAGATCACCTGCAACTGTTCCAGCGGGAGTTCGAGCCTCTTGCGGAGGCGCCGGATGAGCATCGCCACCTCCGTCCCCTGGGCTCCACGATAGAGGTGCGCTTCGTCGAGGACAAGGATCAGCCGCTGGTCGGGGTTGTCTTTGTAGTACGCGGCCGTCGCCCGGAAGATGTCCCTCTCGATCGGGCGTAGAAGCATGTACTCCAGCATTGAGTAGTTAGTGACCAAGAGGTCGGGCACACCCTCCTGCGCTTCGTGCCGCAGGAACAGTTCGGGGTCCTCGTTCCGCTCCACGGTACGGATCCAGTTACCCTGGTTGTCCTTCCACCTGCCTTTACCGAGCCACGCACTGATCCCGTCCTCCTTGTCAGGGCTGGACGACGGCTTGGAGGGCCACTTGCCTCGGCGCCGAAGTTCCGCGATGAGGTCTCGGGTTGCAGGGTCCAACGCGGCGCGGTCTTCAAGCTTGGTGAAGAACCCAATCGGCTGCTTCAGCCTGCTCCAGTGCTCTGACGTATCCTCCCTCCGGCGCCCTGGATATAGGGTTCGCCCGGTGTAGCGGGCGAACTTCATCGGCCGGCCGGCGCAATCGGTGAACCACCGCGAGACGTCGTTGCCACCGAAGAGCACACGAAGCCGGCCGAGTTGATCATTAACGAGCGCATTCATCGGGTACAACAGCAGCGCGCGCACGGCACGCGTCGAGAAGGAGGTGCAGGTCGCCGCCTCCTCCGCGAGTCGCCCGAGGATCGGGAGGAGGAACGTCTCGGTCTTACCGGACCCGGTACCGGTCGTGACGACGAGGTCTCGGTGTGACGGTGCAAGCGCCAACTCAAGCGCGTCTGCCTGGTGCTCATACGGTGGGTCGAATACCACCCCGCGCGCACCGAGCCATGTGAGCAACTCCCTCGCCTCTTGCGGGATCGAGAGGGTCGAGTACTGGCGCGATGCCGCGTACCGCGCGGTGCTTTCGATGTAAGGAGTCTGCGCGATCGCACCCTGGGGGGCTAGCAGGTCATCTCGCAAGTCGACCAGCGCCGGGTGAGAGATGTGGTAGGTCGAGGTAATATAGGTGCGCAGCGCAGCGGCGTATTGACCCAACTCGACATACATGGATGGCTCTCTCCCGCTGTTGTTTCTATTTACATAGCGTGAGCCTCTCACGCTGGACTAGCACGAACTCGGGCGACCCCAGTAACTCGCAAGAGTTTTGTCCTTTAGACCTGACCGGCACGCATCAAGGCGCGCCTCAGCGACCTTGACCAAGTGACCAACTCGCTGCCGCTTCGTCCAGATCGGTGGTCTGCTTGTCCTGACTCGGCATTCTAAAGCCAATCAAGTCTTGGGCATAGCAGAGTTGCCTCTGACGGCATGGCCACCCAGCATCTCTTCAAATTCCTCAATCAAGGGGCGCAGCCGTTGCTCAGGCATGTTGGGTATCAGGTCATAGAGCATGCACCCTTGGCGGAACAGGGAGTGCGCGCGTTTCTTGACCGTGTTGTCCTAGAGCATGCGGTCGTAGCCGATGCTCTTTTTTGAGCGGCGGCCTATATGGCAATCGCCATTGGGAAGAGCTCTTGTTGGCGGCTCGCTCGGGCTCCCAACAGAGCCATTTCCAATGCGTTGAAGCCCTTTCAGGGCAAGCCCCTTCCCGTTACCACCCCTTCCCTTCCGTGAACCGCACCGGGTTTACCGGAGACTGTTTTACTTGAGTCAGGCCACCATGGCTGACTCGTCCTGTTGGCGATAGTACGCCGCTTCAAGTTCTGCGGGTGGAACATTGCCGATCGGCTCGAGCAGTCGGCGGTTGTTGAACCACTCGACACACTCCAGCGTGGCATACTCGACCGCATCCCGATTCCGCCAAGGGCCGCGACGGTGAATCACTTCTGCCTTGTACAGACCGTTGATCGTCTCGGCCAGGGCATTGTCGTACGAGTCGCCACGGCTAC
>Ga0209270_1002396_pt1 | contig 20175 bp, 19 predicted proteins | sample MTBAKSrepl1MetaG_FD_187456 | JGI IMG/M metagenome (GOLD analysis project Ga0209270, IMG submission 187456) | Enrichment culture microbial communities from Arthur Kill intertidal strait, New Jersey, USA, that are MTBE-degrading - MTBE-AKS1... | ecosystem: Environmental > Aquatic > Marine >...
GCCCTGATTTGGATAAAACAATGATAGTAATTCGAGAAAAACTTTTAAAGAGAAAGGTGTAATGTCGAATATTACTGCAATTCAATGTTTTCTGTAATTGTGACACAGTCTGTTCGCGAGAATGACGACTTTATGATGGAACGGTAGTTTTTAGACAAGCCCTGCGTCCCTAATTATTGTATGGGGTTAGTTGAACTCCATAAGGAAGATTGATAAAAATGCACAAGCCTCCTGCTCCGCACATATTTGAAATAACAAAAAGACTAAGAAAAGAATATAAAGATTTTGTTCACTATAATAAGAAAAATCCGCTGGACGAACTTGTTTTTATACTTTGCAGCGTAAAAAGAAGCGAAAAAGTATATCTCAATGCTTACAGTACTCTGAAGCGTGCATTTCCGCAATATGAAAAGCTCGCTGCGACTCATGTAAGGAAAGTCAGAAAGGTAATCGCCTGGGGTGGCCTCCAAAATCAAAAAGCCTCGGCTGTGAAGGCCATTATTAAAATTCTGATAAAGAAATTTGGGAAACCTACGCTTGCTCCTCTAAGGAAAATGTCAGATGAAGAATGTGAACAGTTTCTTTCTTCTCTTCCAGGGGTTGGCAAAAAAGTAGCCCGCTGTGTGATGCTCTACTCACTTGAGCGACAGGTATTCCCGGTTGACTCAAACTGCTGGAGAATTGCAAATAGGCTGGGATGGAATAAAAAGGCTTGTAACAGTAAAGCCCGCTCTGAAAAAGACATGGACTATTTACAGGCGCTCATCCCGCCCCCAATGCGTTTTTCGTTACATATAAATATGGTTTCACACGGAAAAAAAATCTGTACTGCACGTTATCCAACGTGTATGGCTTGCACAATATACCGTTACTGCTCGAAAATTGGGGTATAAGCTATAAACAGAAAAGGGGACGGTTCTAATTGAATAGTGAAAAACCAAAGACAACCATAATCATCGGCGATAGCCGGAAGATGGCGGAATTGAAGGATGAGAGTATCCATCTCGTCGTTATGTCCTTGCCTGACTTAATCCGCCCAGATTATCATCAAGCCATACTAATGAACATGGCTATGAGCCTGAAACTGCAAATAAGTTTGAGATGATATTTAATATAGCGATAGATAAAAAGGAAAATAAAAAGGGGTCAAACCTAAAAAAATACATTTTACAAAAATGGAGAGAAAACTCTTTAACGATAAACATCATCAAGGAATCAGGGACACATCAAGGAACCAAAGACACATCTCAATTTTGCAGGTCATAATTTCATATTCAAAGAGATTTCATAAATTTCTGTCAACACTTTTGCCTCTCCTACCCCTCATCAAAATATTTGCTGATGATATCTACGTATTAAAGCCTCTTTAAAATAAATTTTGATGATATAATATGGTTATATGAAATCAATAATCGATATCAGAAAAGAATATGAACGTGATAAATTTCTCAAGCTATCACCTCTCGAAAGGATTAAGACCATGCATGCACTCATGTCGGAACTCATTGCTATAAAGGCAAAAGCAGAGGGCGTCACAGAATATGAGATCTATAAAAGATACCTTAGAAATAATCCAAGACATTATCAAAAAGTTTCCGGCTGACATAGATATTGCACTTATAGGCGGATATGCTGCTGTCCTGCATGGCGTTGAAAGAACGACTCTCGATATTGATTTCTGTGTTTATTCCAGTGTTATCCGCTCCTCACATGATTCCTCCAATTTTTATAATCTTTTGTTAAAATGCCTTCCGGAAAGGTTTGAGGCCAGGATGATAAAAGGCGGTTCGATACCGGATGACCCATTTAAACATGATGTTATTTTTATTGAAGATAAAAGGAGTGAGTTTATAAGGATAGATTTTTTAATAGCTAAATATAAATGGGAATTAGATGCAATTCAATCTGCAACTCATATGGAGGGCATACCTATCCCGGTTGTGTCTAAGCCTTATCTTTCTGCTCTGAAATTAAGGTCTTCAGGATATAAAGATGCGGGCGATATTGTAAATCTGATGAATCTTATGAATGAAGATGAAAAAGAAAAAACTATTGAACTTGCAAAGCTGATAGGCAGAGATAAAAAATTGAACAGGATTCTTTCCCCTCCTGAAGAAGGGCCTTTTGAAAATATAGGAGAAGAATTAATCTGACCTAGTGTATTGCGTCATAAATAACTTGACATTTGAGAGCCTCGTAAACTGTCATTGCGAGCGACCAAAGGGAGCGTGGCAATCTCGCCTTTGAGACCGGGATTGCTTCGTTTCTTTTTAAGGTGCCAGAATGGCGCCTTAAAGAATCATGACCACTTTTGCCTTACCATTTTCTGTATACCCGTATCTAAAAATACATTATAATCAGACTTAAGTGGTTTTTGCCTACTATAAGCGCCTGACATTGAGTCAGAAGCGTGCATACGATAAAAGTGACGGAGTTACTTCTGTAAGAATCCCCAGTGCCTCAGAGCTTCATCCTCTTGTCGATGCCCTTGAGGCGGCACTCAAAAAAGAAGACAGGAACAGGACGGAGATACTCTCTCAGAAAATTGCTTCAGCAATGGCGGCACGCCTCAAGGTTCCTGCTATCAGGGTGAAGGTTCTTGCAGTCAGACCGCATGATTCAGGAGGTGAGTTGCACGGGCTTTACAATCCTTGTACAGGAGTGCTCCCTGCACGCATGAGTGTTTGGATGCGTACTGCGCAGCATAAAAGAGTGGTCGCCTTCAGAACATTTTTCAGGACTCTCCTTCACGAGTTTTGCCATCATCTCGATTATGAATATTTCAGGTTGTCTTATTCTTTTCATACGGAAGGATTTTACAAACGCGAGTCAAGCCTTTTCCATCAGCTCGTGGATAAATGATAAGTGAGGGTGGAACCTTAAGGGAACACAGCAAAGGCATCAAGCCCGATCCGGAAGTGCCTTGCCTCAGGACACTCGTAGAAAGAATCAGGTTAAATGGTATAATTTACCAATAATATCAAAATTTCATATGAGGCTAAAAGCTTGAAGAAAAAGCTCGTTGTTTTGTCAGGTCCATCGTGCGTAGGCAAAGGACCACTGAAACAGGCTGTCAAAAGATATCATCCGGAGATCAGGCTGGCTGATCTGGTTCTCTGTACAAGCCGCAGGCCGAGGCTTAAAGCTGACACAAAAACGTACGAGGTGCATGGAATAGATTTTTATTTCTTACCACGCAGTATGTTCGTTCTACTCGATCGCAGCAGATTCATAGTCGCTGATGTCCGCTCCGATGTTCAGGCTATTGACATCATGCAGGTGCGTGAACTTTTTCAGGGATATGACGTTGTTCTCATTGAAGTTTTTCATTCACTCGGCAGGGCATTGATGGACTGGGTAAAGAGCCAGAATGATCTGGATTTCAATATCAGAAGTGTATATTTAACCCCGCTCTCAAAATTTGAGATAGAGGATTTGGCGAAGAAAGGCAATAAAATGCCTGAACAGGTTGTCTATGAAGTTATGAAGGCAAAACTTGAAAGGCGTGGTGAAGACCCTCCTCATAAAATAGAAGAACGTGCACGTTCAGCATTCCATGAGATGAAGGCTGCCTCTTACTATACGGATACTTTCGTAAATCATGCGGGTGAGGACGACAGGAAAGAATGGGGTGATCCTCTCGGCAGGGAAGCTCAGAGGGTTCTCGATGACTTCATTAAAGTAATCAAAAATTAGTTTAGGATCCCTTTGCCCGGTTCAACAATCAATTGCAGTTTTCGGGTTAAATGGTAGAGAAAAGGAGGGAAGAATGGAAAAGCTTTCAAGGGCGCAGGTTATAACTTTGGCAAAAGAAAAGGGAGATGTAACGGGATACGACCTTGCAGGAGTAAACCTGAGTAAACTTGACCTGATATCTGTGAGGTTCAAAAGTTGTAATCTGCATGGTGCAGATTTGAGCACTTCAAATCTATGCATGTCAAATTTTGATGATGCAGACCTGGCAGGGTGCAATATGAGCAGCTCAAATTTTATAGGTGCAAGTTTTAAAAAAGCGACCCTTGAAAACTCAGACCTAACTTTTTCTTCATTTATGGGTGCAGATTTTTCTGAAGCGAACCTGAAAACAGCAAATTTTACAAACTCAAAAATATCCGCGGCATTCTTCCACAAGGCCGATCTTTCCGAAGCAAACCTCCAGATGACAGAAGCTGTTCTTGTCAAAATGAAAGGAGCGGTACTTCAAGGAGTGAATGCTTATGGGGCAAGCATGATAGGCGCAGATCTTTCCCGTACAAACCTTCAAGGTGCAATGTTACATGGGACCGATCTATCCGGTGCGAACCTGTCTTCGGCTGACCTGAGAGAGGCATCCCTGATCGAAACAATTCTGGTTGCTGCAAACCTTAACAATGCTGATTTACAGGGCGCACGTAAGAGAAATGTCGAGATGGATCGGGCACAGCTCGAAGGCGCAAAACTGGATGATACCGGCAGGGAATAAAGCCGGATGAACATACCGGATTTCCCGAGATTGATGTTATTTTCATTATGAGATTATGAAACTGCTGGCAATACCCTTGACGCGAAAAATGCAGACATTGCTTTCGCCTCGGCGAATCCGCCGTGGCGGACGGAAATTTCTTTAACACGATGAAAGATCCCATCGGGCATAATATCTCAGTGGAAGGTAATTATGCCCGATTGCATTGCTCTCTTAGTTTAAAAAATCTCAATAAAACAATAATATTCATCCTGGCATCCGTCTTGCAATTTATCATGTAAAAATTATCTACCACGAGAGAAAGGAAAGCTACAAATATGAAACGATATCTGCTGCTTATCTTGATGCTATTCGTTTTTTTTGGATGTAAAGACTACACGGTCAAACAGGAGGTAAGAAACACCATGAAAAATAGGAGTCAAGAATTACTTATTGCCACATTTGCCGGCGGATGTTTCTGGTGCCTGGAATCTGATTTCGAGAAACTGCCCGGCGTTGTAAAAGTAATCTCAGGTTACACCGGCGGGCACAGGGAGAATCCGACCTATAAAGAGGTTTCTTCAGGTACTACGGGGCATGTCGAGGCAGTACAGGTCTATTACGATCCGTCTGTTATAACTTACAGAGAATTGCTCGATGCTTTCTGGAGACATATAGATCCTACAGATCCCGGAGGACAATTTGTTGACAGGGGGGAACAATACAGGAGCGTTATTTTTTATCACAATGAAGAGCAGAAACGGTTGGCAGAAGAATCTAAGAATGCCTTGGATAAATCCGGACGTTTCAACAAACCTGTTGTTACTGAAATTTTACCGTTTACTCGATTCTATGAGGCGGAGGACTATCACCAGGACTACTACAAAGAGCATTCCTTAAAGTATAAATACTACCGTCACAGGTCCGGACGCGATCAATTCCTGGAGAAGGTATGGGGGAAGGAGTCAAAAAAAGCAAATCCTGTCACCGACAGGAAGTACAAGAAACCGGATGATGCAACTCTGAAAAAAACCCTGTCTCCTTTAGAATATAAGGTAACACAGAAAAATGGCACTGAACCACCGTTTGATAACAAATACTGGGACAATAAAAAAGAGGGCATATATGTTGACATCGTTTCAGGCGAACCGCTCTTCAGTTCCCTTGATAAATTTGATTCCGGCACCGGGTGGCCCAGTTTTACGAAGCCTTTAGAACCCGATAATATAGTGGAAAAAGAAGACCGGAGCTTTTTCTCGAAGCGAACCGAGGTGAGGAGCAAACATGCTGATTCGCACCTCGGTCACGTATTTCCTGATGGGCCGGAGCCCACAGGGCTCAGGTATTGTCTTAACTCTGCTGCATTGCGATTCATCCCCAGGGAGGATTTGGAAAAAAAGGGGTATGGAGAATATGTAAAGCTGTTTAAAAGAGAATAGAAAGACATTGAAGTGTTATGAAGGTTAATAGCGCTTTTGTTCGATGCACGAAATGCAGAACCATCAATAGACTGCCAGCGGATAGGTTGAAGGAAAGCCCTATCTGTGGGAAATGCAAGTCCCCCCTAAATCTCTATAAACGACCGATTGAAGCTACTGTATCAAATTTTGACCATGAGGTTCTGGCATGGCCTGGATTTGTATTGTTAGAATTCTGGTCTCCTCGATGCGGTCATTGCATGAGAATAGCACCGATAGTTGAAGCGTTAGCACATGAGAGAGCGGGTCTCATGAAAGTCGTTACGGTTAATGTTGATAATGAGTCCTCACTGGCATCACGTTTTCAGATACAGGCCACACCTGTCTTGATGCTTTACAGGAATGGAAACAGGCTCAGCGATATAGCAGGCGCCTTACCAAAAGAACAGTTGGAGGCATGGATAGATTCTACGGTACTGGGGGATAGGTAATCACGCGGATTTCTTTGCCATATTCAGGCGTTTTATTGGTCTTCTTAAATGTCTTAATACGCTTTTGACCATAGTGCGCATTTTTATTTGGTCTAATGTGCTCATCCCGGCGATCTCTGCACAGAGACAAAATGTGTCACCCGTAAAGAAATTTTCACTGTCTTTGCGATAATTTTTAGCCCATAAATCCTCAAATGACTGCAAGATAATAGACTCCGCAAGACCCCTTGTATTCACGATTTCCCCCTTTCCTGACATCTGTTATCCCATATATTTCCAGTACATTCTTACTGATCTTTAAATAACTACATTAAATATTAAGCAAAATTGATGCCAGAAATTTACTTCTCTCTGCTAAAAAGCATTATTACATGATGATTCATCTTCATGACCCGCAGCGGGGACACTCCCGCCGTATAAATTAGGAGAATATCAAAAGCGCAACAAGGCTCTCCTTATAATGCACCTGAGCTTTTATATGAAAGACGAAGGGGAAAAACCCGCCATTACATTGTATCCGAAGACTGCATATGGTGTTTTTTTTGCAATACATTATTGAAAAAATCTCACAAAGGGTATTTCGCCGTAACAAACCTGCGGCTACTATTGTCGGACAGGCTGTCTCGCCACCGGGTGAGCTATAGAATAGAAATAATAATAAGGTTCAGTCCTTTCCAGCAGGGGAAGAATTTATTCCACCTTCTCAAATTCACTCTTTGCAGCGCCGCATACAGGACAGGTCCAGGTGTCAGGTAATTGCTCAAAAGGTGTACCAGGACTTATGCCACCGTCAGGATCCCCGACTTCCGGATCATAGATGTAACCACAAACAGAACATTTATATTTTGACATGTATTATTCTACCTCCTTTTTCTTTTTTTCCTTCTTCTCCACCAAGGCATTGTAGTCATCCATGCATGAGAATTTCTCATTGCCGGTGGAAAAGAGAAGGCAGTCTATTGTGTATCGTTTTCTTTTCCCAGATACCTAAGGTATTGCCCTCTGTGTCATGGCAGATCGTTATTCTACTTTTTGAAACATCTTTTTCGGTGATTTGCATATAGGACATATATCCGGTGGCTCGCCCTCGACGGTATTGCCACACACCTTGCAGACATAATAATCTACCTCAGGATTTTTGCCGAGGTTTTCAAGTGCATTCTTGTAGAGCAATGCGTGGATTTTTTCGACTTCATTTGCATACATGAATGACCTTGCTGCCCAGGTTTCATTATCTGATTTTGCATCTTCAATCATCTGGGGATACATTTTCATAAATTCGTATGTTTCACCCTTGATAGATTCTTCAAGATTCTCTCTGGTGCCTTTTACGGTTACTAGTCCTTTGAGGTGATTTACGGCATGGATGGTCTCTGCTTCGGCAGCAGCCCGAAATAGTTTGGCGACTTGTTTATAGCCTTCTTCATCGGCCTTCTTGGCAAAGGAAAGATACTTCCTGTTTGCCTGTGATTCACCTGCAAACGCCTTATTGAGATTTGTTTCTGTTTTTTTCACCCGGTCCTCCTTGTTCAAGAATGTTCATTTAAATAAGTATTGAGTAAAATTCATCTTAAAAAGGAAAACCCCTTAAAAAAGATAGCAAAAGATATGCCACGGTCTAAATTGTTAATATCATGAGAATTGTCAGCATACGCGGATAACAATATCAGACAATTTGTCCCTTTAAGAGGACAAAATGCCCTGGAGGTTTGCTTGCAGAGTTCTTGAGCGAGCCATGCACGATGAGATTCATCAAATTGGAACCTTTAATGTATATGATTGGAGGATAGAACGTGAAATCTGTAAAATAGGCATATGCAAATGAAGAGAGGAAGAATGTACAGAATATGAGAATATAAGAAGGAGAACGAGTCATGCAACAATACGAATATAAATGTGTTTTTATTTTGGGGCTCGGCGCAAGAACCTCACGGATTTTGAATGAATACGGTCAACAGGGATGGGAGCTTGTCTCAGTAGTGTGGGCGTGGCATTATTTTAAAAGGCCGATATGATAGAAAAGACGTTAAGAACCAGCGAGAGAATTTCCACTAAGCGTTCCGATAGAAAAAGTCGGTTTAATCGAATAGAATTGAATAAACGTGGATGAGAAATGATTATTTCTGATACAGGAGCATAAGAGAATGGAAAGATGGCTTTATAGCATACTTCTCTGGAGTCTTGTTTTTATCATCTCTGTTCCGGCATGTGCGCAAGCTCAAATACCGGAAAGCAAGAGTACTTTTGACAGCGCAAGGATAAAAACTGACAACGTACCAGTGTATTACAAGATGTCGCCTAAAAGCCCGCTCAAGAAAAAACTAAACCGCGGAGTTAGTGTTACCATAGAGCTCAAGCTTCAGGGTGAAGGGGGAGAATGGTGCGGGATAAGGGAAGAAGGGATGACAGCGATATCGGGATTTGTTTTGTGTGAATACATGGAAGTGGAGGGATTTCCTTCAGGAAAGGCAAAAAGACCGGGTGAACTTGTAAGGGATATGCCAGAGTTGATACGTGCCTCAGGACAAGGTGACATTGCAAAGGTGAGAGAACTTCTGGAAAAAGGAGCTAACGTGGACACGAGAGATAAGGAGTCCGGCTGGACACCCCTTATGGCTGCAGCCTTTTCCGGAAGCATTGATGTCGTTAAGCTCCTCGTAGTAAAAAACGCTGATGTCAACGCACAGGATAAATTTGCCTGGACACCACTGATGATTTCATCACGTTCTGGTCACCCGGATATTGTTCGTGTCTTACTCGATGCAGGTGCTGATGTAAATACGAAGACAAATGCCGGTTATTCAGCCCTGATGGCTGCTGCAAAACAGGGACATACTGATATTGTAAAGCTATTATTAGCACGAGGAGCGGATGTGCATGCACGAGATAAATCGGGATGGAGAGCAGTAACCTTGGCTGAAAGGAACGGCCATGAGGATATCGTAGAGATGCTCAGGAGAGAAGAGGAAAGATAATGGTATCATAAAAGAGAAAAATGCCGCGCAGATTACCTGAAGAATTGGAAGGCAAAAAGCTCGTCCCGCTCTGTCTCGCTGTGAAAATTGCAGAAGCAAAAAATATTGAATCTGTTCTTGATAGAGCAGGAATAGAGTATACGTTTGAGATTACGCCGGTTCAGGAAAAGAGCATCCTCAGCATAGTATTCGGGAGTAGAAGAAAAGGTGTCATGTTCCTCGTCAAATCAGAGCAGTACGGGTTTTGTAGGAGCCTATTAGAAAATGCAGGACTCTCTAATCTCATTATTGAATAATACACATGTTCCGTTAGCAATGATTATCCTCTCTGTTGTTTTCTATCTTCTTGGATACTTCAGGGTATTTTTTATCTTTGCGGGTTTTCTTTTACAGGCACTCTATCTGTTTTCCCGGGGTATACAACTCGGGAGATTGCCAATTGTAGGGCCCCACGACACACTTTTTTTCTTGTCTGCTTCAATAGTACTTTTCGCAATACCGTCAACAGGAAAACTTAAAAACAGACGACAATTCTTATACCCTCTCCTCATGCTGTCAATTGTTTTTATGCTCCTTTCTTTGGTCTATAAGCCTCATGATGTACCACTCACTCCCCTCCTGAAGACCTTCTGGTTTGAGGCGCATATTGTGCTGTCTTTTTTCTCATATGCCTTGTTCAGCATCGCAGCCATTTTGGGAGGTGTGTTTTTTATCAGGAAAGGAGAGCAGATTGAAATCCTCCAGTATAAGATTATCCTGACGGGCTACTGCCTCTTTTCCGCTGGAATGATATTCGGCGGCATCTGGGCCTATCTTGCATGGGGGACCTATTGGCTCTGGACACCGAAAGAATTATGGACTGTGATACTATGGTTGTTCTATAGCCTCTACCTTCACGCGAGACTCAGAAAGTGGTGGGCGGGAAAACCATCTGTCACACTCGGGATCGCAGGGTTTTTCATTATGATGTTTACGTATCTCGGTGTGAGTTTATTGATGGAGAGTTCTCATGCATTTTAAAGCTTATTATTTGTGAAATAAAAAATTAGCTGTTGAGGAAATCATGAACATTTTGAAAAACATACTGAAAATCTTTCTCTCCTTGCGTACTTCTATCTGGCTCATGCTCACACTGCTGATTCTCCTTTTTTACGGAGCATTTGTTATGCCATTGAAAGAGGAGTTTCTCAATCTCCATTCAGAACCTCTCTTTCAATGGTTGTTAGAAAATCCTCTTTCAATCACGTGGTGGATATGGGGTGCCGTGCTGGTTGTATCGCTTCTTGCGGCAAATACGCTCTTATGCAGCATAGAGTCTCTTATAAAGAGGAGAAGCACTCGACAATTGCTCCTGCTCATTGCTCCACAGATAATCCATGCAGGCTTTCTCTTCCTGCTGCTCGCACACCTCCTGAGTTCCCACTGGAGTTTTAAGGGAACAACCTTCGTTTTCCAGGGCACAATACTCCAGCTCCCAAATGGACTGGATGTGATTTTTGATGAAATACATATCGATCTGGACCGATGGGGTTTTGTCAGTGGCTGGTCTGCAAACATCAGATATTTCAGGGAGGGAAGATATGTAACGGGCGATGTGATTCAACCAAATGATCCTTCTTTTCAGGATGGACTCGGTATGTATATCAAGACAGTACAGATGATGCCATTCCCCGCAGCATTAGTTGAAGTCAGCAGGGAGCCCGGTGCTGTCTGGGCACTGGTCGGTGGAGTCTGTTTCCCGGGAGGCATTATTATCTTGCTAATAATGAAGATCATAAGAGAAACATGATAGCGAGCATATACTCCGTGGTCTTGCCGCAGGAGTCTTCAATTTGATTGACAATAATCATATTGTTTGATATAAATTGGTTGCAATGGCATTATAAGATACGTAAAAAAAAAACGACAGGGAGGAATCAATGGCGACCATAGCAAAAAAAACAAAGAAGAAGGTAGCTAAAAAGGTAAAGGCCGCAGAGAAGAAAATTTCAAAGAAAGTAAAGGCTGCAGAGAAAAAAGTCGCTAAGAAGGTGAAGAGCACCAAGAAGAAGGTTGCAAAGAGAATTAAAGCAGTAAAAAAGAAGATTTAATACATAGAAGATAACCTGTTTATCCGATAAAGACTTCATCATAATATTTTGTAATAGGAGAGCCATTCAAATATTGTTTCTCTATACAAGACAGGATCAAGACCCGGTTATATAAGCACTACCATTTCTCCCGTTACATCTGGTGCCTCATATCAAGACAAGGCTCGATTAATCATGCTCAAAGTCTTTTGATTTCAATCCCGAGTTTTGTCGGGACAAAAGACTTTTCAGACAACCTTGCCCCCGATAAATGCATTTTTTGGGTTAATCATTACTAAATGTTTTAAATTTGGGTCTCCAATTTTTGTGCAGGTGTTATCCCCCTCTTGAGTTAACGCCCCCCCTGCCTCCGGCATCCCCTTTTTAAGATAAGAGGGGAGAAAAGGAGTCAGGCTCAGGGGGATACCAGGTATGCAACCAGCAGAAATGCCGATTTATACTGTAGTAAAAATATTACAAAAATATCATATATCCGCTGATTGTTATCAATTGCAATATATGTTAAAAAAAACAGGTATAAAAATTATGATTGTGTAGAACGCTATACAAAAGCCACCGAAAAGGTAAAGTCCAAGCAATTGGGTGACACAAAACTACCTGTCCAGAGGTTTGGGAAAGAGGGGTTGTCGAAGTGGCACAAAAAGCAAAAGCCTACCTTTTCGGGTAGGTTTTTCATTTTAATCGGGTAGGGAGACTTGTGTCAGGGGTTAAGTTTAAGAGGGGAAAAATGGGTTCATTCATAAAAGGAGCGTGATAACAATGAGTAAGAGGTTAAAAAGAATTCTTCTTGTCGATGACAGTGAGACGTTTCTGATGTATTTCTCTATTCTTCTGCGCAGGATGGGTTTCGATATCATACCTGCGGATAATGGCATAGCAGCATTGAAGCTCTTAAGGGTGCTCATGCCTGATGTTGTCATACTCGACATTGCGATTCCGCAGATGGATGGTATTACGACATTGAGGCATATTAAGGGTGATATGCACACATCGAATATACCGGTCATTATAGTCACTGTTTCATCTGACCCGAAATATTACGAAGAGTGCAAAAAATTGGGGTGCTCAGGCTATTTGACCAAACCGGTTAAAGTGCCTGATGTTCATCGTATGTTAAATGGGTGTATGTCTTTTACAGGCAGGAAGAGACAGTTATTAAGGACTTCGTTCGATAAAAAGGTTTTAGTAACCCATGATGGCGTTACAGGTGAGCATCATGCTGTAAGTCTTTCTGAAGGGGGGATATATATAAGGAGGAAAAATCCTTTGCGTGTCGGGACTGAAGTTGAAGTCAGCGTACCGCTTAATAAAGACGAAACTCTCAACATGAAGGGCAACGTTATTTACGTAAAAGGCATGGAGGGCAATCTATTCAAAATCGTACCTGGTATGGCTGTTGAATTTAGAGATGTCAGCAATCATGATTCTGAAAAGCTCAAATCATTTATAACAGATTGCCTGACAAGGGATATCTTTGAAGAACAGGCTGAACTGGTTGTGACTGCTGCATAGAAAATGAGATTAAAAATCTCGAAGTGAAACAGGGCATCGAATAAAATAAAATTATAGTTATAATTTTAATTATACTTTTATATCATATTTAATATTTTTAGTTGACTATTTCCACACCTTTCGTTTATATATAAAATCTGAAAAGCGGTTAGTTTCATATAAAGCTCGATATTTTTTTAAATTCCAGCTTGTTAACAAGGATTTGACTTGCCAGCTGGCATAATAATTGCTTTATTTTGAATAATATCTTTATCTTAAAATGGTTGAAGTTGTTTAACAAAACGCTAAAATGAGACCTGGTATATCTTTATGAGGTTAAAAAAGTTATATCTTTTTTTCTTAACCGCTGTTATTGTGGCATTCACAACCTGTTTTTTCGCCATTGCTTCAATCGATGCCCCCCATAACGAAAGCAACAATATATCCTGCGGGAGCTGTCATGGACAGGGATTATTAAACTCACCCTTCTGGGGCGGGAGTATGACATATGACCAGCTCTGTCAGAATTGCCACAAAGTGTCATCAGGCCCCTATACGGCAACCAATGCACCGTTAGTAAAGACCCATTCAAGCGAAAATACAAGCGAGCAATATGGAGAATGGGCGAGGGAATGCAGGAACTGTCATGACCCGCACTACCAGAAACAGAAGAACTACAAGAATACTGATGCAGACAACCTTTATCTTGCTACAGGGACAATCTTCAATTGCGAAGACAATGGAGACGGGACGAGTACATTGACATATTCATCAATCACTTATAAAAGCGGGTGGGATGCTGCGAGGTTAGTGGAAAAGACGGTTGAGTACCGGCGTGCAGTACTTTTCCCGAATGTAGGGAAGCTGGGATACAGCTACCCGGTGATAGGGATAGATGAAGGCTTTCAGGAGATAACGGTAACAGGTGATGCAACACCTGTCTATCAGTACATATCCTCATCAACGTTTGCGATAATGTATGGCCAGTACGTAAAGGATTTCATAGTAGTTGATGGAGGGGACAGGTTAGTCAAGTTTTTCGACCAGACAGGCAGTAAATCGTATGCAGATGGTGATGCGACATATGATGGTGTATGCGAGGTCTGTCATACCCAGACAGAGCACTTCAGGAACAATGGGGGGGCACCTGACCAGGACCATGCAAATATAGGCGGGGCAGGCGGGACAAACTGCATAACTTGCCACAGACATGTTGACGGGTTCGGACACGGCGGGGGCGGTGAGTGCATCGGGTGTCACGGCCATGATTTTGGATATGAATACAGCCCCGGACAATTCAGCCAGGGTAAAGGAACTTTTCAAAGCCATTCCACACATACCGAAAATGACAGTGATGATCTTAAAGGACCATTTATCTCTTGTGATGATTGCCACGATATAAATAATTATCCCTATTTCAAATCCGGGACTGACGGCAATGCTGATGGAAAATATGATCTGTCAGAGACAGATGTCTGTGACCCATGCCATAGCCCGAGCGGGTCCTACAACGGGATAAGCGATTCAACAATAGGGGCGAAGAAAAACTGGTATTATGGAGTGTATGAAGACACTGCATTGAAAGCCGGGAAAGAAAGATGGTGTGCAGGATGCCATGACGAAAACTCTTCTAACAGCAAGGCAGATGGCAGTGGAATTAATGCACCAAATGTAATCGGCAGGGAAATCGAAAGCACTCCTTATGGAACCGGTTACGGTTTCTATAAGACAGGACATGGCCTTCCTGAATATGAAAACTATCCGGCTTCAGGTGCAACCGGCGCCGGAGCAAACTGTACAGACTGCCATGATGTTACGAAAGCCCACATTGATCATGAACACCGGACTTATCAGGCTTCTCTCGATAATTACCAGGAAGGCTATCGTCTGATGACCGTCTACAATATAGAAGATCAATGCGCTTCGGGATGCCCGCCTATGGATATTCCTAAAACATGTTACTGTGGTCCGGGAGCCCGCGAGTGCAATCTTCCTCAAAAGACTTGGACATATTATGCTCTCTGTTTCAAATGTCATGACAGAAAAAAGATTTTAGGAGGTCCTCAATATACAGGTGATTATCATCAAGTATACTACAGTACCAATTTCAGAAGAGATATCCTGAATGCTTCAGGCACTTCTACTGCCATTACAGCAACAACATTAACAGATTCGGGTTATATCGGCGAGTGGCCTAGTGCCAATATATTACTTCCTGATGTTTCACATCCTTACCTTATCTATCTCATAACCGTACTTGATATAACAAATCACATCGCTACAGTCGGTGAAGATATGATTTTAGATAATCCATCGCTTTCTCCAGGGGATATATATAATCTGAGAACTGCTACAAATGGCCACTATACTCATCTTGCTGACCGTGGCGCTTGCGGGAGTGCATGGGATTGGGATTCCGACTGGGACAACAATGCGGATTCGCCCATAAGCTGTCCTTCCTGCCACAATGTACATGGTTCTCCATCGGCGCGGATGGTGCGTCATGGTGAGTTAATAAGCACATACGGTACGCAGGACAAGGTCCCTTCACTCGATTTTTATTATTTACCTTATCTTCCGAATAACACCACCCTTGAAGAAAGTACCGGCGGACGGACAAAGTTTTATGGGGCAGGGCCGGGTTATGTAGGCAGAAACAAAATCTGCAATATGTGCCATAACGATTCATACCTCTATTACAGAGAGCCGGTTGCTAATCCGCTGATGGTCTCAGCTGAAGCCAGCGACACCTCTGGTGCAGGATGCGGTTTACAGGCCGGGGATCAGGTAGTTATAACCTTTAATAAGGAGACTAATGGATCGAGTGTTATAACTAATGTATCACAGTTAACCTCTGTACTCCCCTTAACGGGCGGAAGCTGGGGGACATCGACAAGCATAGCATGGTCCGGTGCCGGTGGACATACGGACGATACTCTTACCATTACCCTGAGCGGAGATGCAATAATTGACATAGGTTATACAATTACCGCTGATGGTAGTTCTATACAGGATGTTAATGGAAATGCAGTAGCGAACCAGAAAAATATTACAGGAACTTTCGGTTGTGCAACGATAACAGCGGTTGCCTGGGACAGGCACGGTTCACCCGGTGGAGAAGGCATACAATCAGGCGACCAGGTACTTATTAACTTCAGTGCCTCTACACAGGGAAATACAATTGACAGCTTTAACATTGATTCAGCCCTTGAACTTGATAACGGCCATACATGGGGTGCGATCACGTCTGCGGCCTGGTCAAGCAGCGGATCACTAACAAATAACGTTCTCACGATTACGCTTGATACAGGCGCCACAATTGCCGTGGGTGATACCATTACAACAGGTAACAATATCATCAAAGATATAAACGGTCTGCCAATAGCTGCATCTGATATCCTGGGAGGATCTTTCACACCTATCATATTAAGTGCTGAAGCTAACGATTCTGCCGGTAACAGCGGAAAGGGATATTACGACTACGTTAAGGTCAAATTTTCCATACCGACCAACGGCTTTCCTATCAGTGAAATAGCAGTGGATGACACGCCTCCCCATGAAGTTGACAATGCCCTGGGTCTGAGCGATGGTCATTACTGGACAAGCAAAAATACACCATGGCCCCCTAACAAATATATATATGTCAAATGGTTATCTGAAACAAATACTAATGACACCCTGCTTGTACACGTGCTCCCCGGATGGCCTGGATGCGACCCTGGAAGGACATCTACGGCAGAAGTTGGCGATATTATAACGCTCGGGTCACTTATAAGGGATTCCCAGGGGAATGATCTGTCAGGGGCACAGGCAACCATTACCGGTTTGTGGGACGGCTGGAGAACTGTTACGGCAAGCGACGCATCTGGCGGCGGCCAATGCATTCAGACAGGGGATCAAGTGGTTATAAGGTTCGACAGGGCCACCAACGGATATCCTGTTTCTGCTGGCAATATTAACAGCGTGCTACCGTTGAGTTTGGGTCACAGCTGGAAAGACGGAGCCGGGCAGATTGGTTCTGCTGTATGGAGCAATGCCGGCGGAAATGAAAACGATACGCTTGTCATTACATTAGGCTGTGATACAAGCTGTCCAACAGTCACAATAGGCGATACCATAACCTTTGGAGAAGTATGTGCACCGGGACCCGGCCATTTCGAATCACTTATAAAGGACGAAAACGGGGCTTCGATTGCAGGGGCAAAAACAATAACAGGCAATTTCGGAGGAGCACCTCCAACGGTAACCTCTGTAATACCGGATACGGCAAATAATAATGAAGATACTGTGATCACTATTTCAGGAACGGGACTTACATGCGCGAGAGCGGTTAAAGTCGGAGGAGTTAATCTCACAAGCTGGGTGATAGATAGCGATACTCAGATTACAGCTACAATCCCTGCCTGTTCATTTACAGCAGGGACATATCACACTACCGTCTGGTCAAATGAAGGATATAGTTCCGAAACCGGTGACGATGAAATTACTATAACATCTTCTCTTCAGGTAACATCTGTCAGTCCAAACACTGTTTATAACAATGTAGATACAATTGTTACGATTACCGGATCAGGCTTTACGTGCGCTACAGGTGTTATGTTAGGAACAACAGAACTCACAACATGGTCATTAGACAGTGACACCCAGATTACAGCTACAATTCCTGCAGGAATAACGCCGGGAATATATCATACCTTCGTAAAGACAAATGTGGGAGATAGTCCCCAGACGAGTAATGATGAAGTGACCGTACAGGCACCTTAAGTCCCTGCCCGGTTTTGTCGTATCTTCCCTTTTAGCAATAAAATTGCTATAATTTTATTTGAAGGGGAGTTGCCTGTGAAGACAAGGTCATTATTTCCGCTTATCATCATAGGATTCTTTTCAGGTTTTATATGTCATTTTATTGCCATAGCTGCAATCGACGCTCCTCATAACGAAAGCAACAATATATCCTGCGGAAGCTGTCACGGGCAGGGGCTGCTGAACTCACCCTTCTGGGGCGGGAGTATGACATATGACCAGCTCTGTCTGAACTGCCATACAGCGTCATCAGGCCCGTATACAGAGACGAACGCGCCGCTGGTAAGAACCCATTCAAGCGAAAATACAAGCGAGCAATATGGAGAATGGGCGAGGGAATGCAGGAACTGTCATGACCCGCACTACCAGAAACAGAAGAACTACAAGAATACAGATGCAGGCAATCTGTATCTTGCCACAGGGACAATCTTCCATTGTGAATACAATGGGGACGGGACGAGTACTTTGTCCTATTCATCAATCAGCTATAAGAGCGGCTGGGATGCGACAAGGATACCGGGAAAGACGGGCGAGTACCGACGCGCAGTCGTCTTTCCCAATGTAGGGAAGCTGGGATACAGCTATCCGGTAATAGGGATAGATGAAGGCGCCCAGGAGATATTGGTATCGGGTGATGCGACACCTGTGTATCAGTACATAAGCACATCAACGTTTGCCATAATGTATGGCCAGTACATAAAGGATTCGATAGTAATTGACGGAGGAGACAGGTCGATCAAATTTTTCGACCAGACAGGCACCGAATCATATGCAGACGGTGATACGACATACGATGGTGTATGTGAAGTCTGTCATACCCAGGCAGACCACTTCAGAAACAATGGTGGGGCACCTGACCAGAATCATGCAAATGTAGGAGGAGCGGGTGGGACAAATTGCATAACGTGTCACAGGCATGTTGACGGCTTTGGACATGGTGCAGGAGCAGGGACAGGATGTGATCCCTGTCATGGACACTCTGGAAGTCATTACAGACACTCTAACGTTGATCCCCCGGCAACTGCGTGCAGTGACTGCCATAATACGAGTTCTTATCCCGAATTTGCTGACAATGAAAGTTTCAGTAATACTACTGTTTGTAATATCTGCCACAGCCCCGAGGGAGCATTTAATGGTGTTAATGATTCTGTTACAGGTGCTAAGAATAATTGGGAGACCGGGGCTTATCAGACCGGGGCTTATCCGACTGCACTAAGGTCCGGAAAGGAAAAATGGTGTGCAGGGTGTCATGACGATGTTCCTTCAGTTGTTTATGGAACCACAGCACCTGATATCGTTGGTGACAATTCTGCCTATGGTTATTATCTGGATGATCACGGAGATACAGGCTATGGCGTATCACGTCTTGGAGTCAGTTATTCAAAAGGTGAATGTGTCCATTGCCATGATGTCAGTCAATCAGGTCACGGGGGTAGTCTGTTCGACATAACTGATAACTTCTGCTTCAAATGCCATAACAATACAACTACTTATGCAATCGATGCGATAAAAAACCGTAGCTATAGTTACCGCGCCGGCGGCTATACCACTGATAGTGTAGATGATATTCTTGAGGCTTTCTCTCTTCATTCTCATAACCTCAGTGATATAAAGACATTCATAAATGGCAAATGGGGTTATGATTCAGGTTCAAATCCTTGTGCCGCCTGTCATAATCCTCACAGGGTCCAGGGTGATCCGGTAAATGCACCGGATGGTGCAAAAAGTCCGGATACGAGGGGCTTTCCCGTTTCCCGGCCGGCTGAGCATAATACGAATTATAATAATATATGGGGAGATGAAACTGGTGAAAAGATAAGTGATTATACTTTTTATTATCAGGCACCTTACCGTTATGGTTCTACCACTGCTTTTGAACCAGATGGGTCTTCAACACAGAATGGGTCTAATCTGACGGATTTCAATACCTTCTGCACAGACTGCCATAACAGTACCAATACAATTTACAGCACAACCCTCGGAAGGAATCTGAAAACAACTGATTGGAATAATGAAAAACACGGCAGGGGTGATGCTGATGGTGCAATAACAATGAATAATCCTTATGGTACTGTTATGGGTAAAGTTCTTTCCTGCACAGATTGCCATGAGCCCCATGGTTCACCAAATGTATTCTTGCTCAGGAATGAAGTTAACGGAGAAGAACTTACCAATCCTGTCACTGCTTTTAATCCGGATATTTGTACTATGGGTAGTACGGATGGGAATAAAGTGTTAGGATGGTTCTGCAAGCGTTGTCATAAGGACGATTACGATTTAGATAAAACCTTCGGTGTCGTAAATCAGTGGAAATATACTCATCACTTCACCGGTGACGAACCTTATGTACGGACACAGTGTTATAAATGCCACTGGAGCGGAGGGGGAGAGCCTATATCTTGTAATTGCTGCCATTATCATGGATCCATCACAGCTGACTACGGGGCCGATTACCCTTGTGTCCTA
>Ga0209270_1002422_pt1 | contig 19935 bp, 14 predicted proteins | sample MTBAKSrepl1MetaG_FD_187456 | JGI IMG/M metagenome (GOLD analysis project Ga0209270, IMG submission 187456) | Enrichment culture microbial communities from Arthur Kill intertidal strait, New Jersey, USA, that are MTBE-degrading - MTBE-AKS1... | ecosystem: Environmental > Aquatic > Marine >...
AAGGGAGCCGTCGATTCTCTCGTTGAAGTCTGTGACAGAGTACTTGAAGGTGACGAGATACATGAGATAGGCGATGATTGGAGAAAAAGAATCATAGAGACAAACAACAACCTCGCGGCGAATGGAATGAGGGTTCTCGGGGTAGCCTTCAGGCCAGTGGATTCCTCGGAAGTCGAAGACAAGAAGGTCGAAGAAAGAAATCTCATCTTCACTGGTATATTTGGAATGATGGATCCCGCAAGAGAAGGGGTAAAAGAATCGATAACGACCGCCCGTGAAGCAGGTATAAGACCGATTATGATTACGGGCGACCATCCCCTGACAGCCGGTTATATTGCTGAGAGCCTCACCATGGTCGACGACAAGTCGAACGTCAAGATGGGTCGAGAAATCGAAAACCTTACGGAAGAGGAGCTCGACAGAGTGACCTCAGAGACCTCGGTATATGCAAGAGTTGCACCAGAACACAAACTTAAGATCGTCGACTCTCTTCAAAGGCAGGGAAATGTCGTCGCCATGACCGGCGATGGCGTCAATGATGCTCCCGCTCTCAAACAGGCCGACATAGGTGTGGCAATGGGCATAACGGGAACAGACGTAACAAAGGAAGTCGCCGATATGGTTCTCACCGACGATAACTTCACAACTATCGTCTCTGCCGTTCGTGAAGGAAGAACCATATTCGACAACATACACAAGTTCATTAGATACATCCTGGCGTCGAATTTCGGAGAGATATGGATCATGCTTCTCGGACCATTCTTCGGTATTTCTCTCCCTCTGGCGCCCCTTCAGATACTCTGGCTCAACCTGGTCACAGACGGAGTCCCTGCCTTGGCGCTCGCAGTTGAACCACCGGAAAAAGACATAATGAAGCGTCCGCCCAACCCGACGAAGGAACACGTCCTGGCAAATGGAAGATGGAACGTAATTCTTATAGGACTTTTACTCTCCGTATTCCCCCTTGGTGTCGGGTTGATTTACTGGATGAACGATATCAACGGGCCATGGAGAACGATGCTGTTTTCAACCCTTGTCTTCTCTCAGCTCTTCTTTGCATTGTCTGTGAGATCAAGAACGAAATCGATCTTCAACGCACCTTTCAAAGAGAATCCCTCTCTTATGTATGCAGTACTGGCGAGCTTCGGACTTCAGCTAGCCGTTATATATGTGCCTTTCATGCAGAGACTCTTCTCCACACAGGCTCTCGGAGTATGGGATCTGCTCCTTTCTTTAGCCCTCGGTAGCGCGATCCTCTGGATATACGAAATCAAGAAGCTGGTTACAAGAAAAAGGTAATAGACAATAGTCGTCCGTTGAGGGTTCACCGTTATCCGAAATAGATCAGTTGCAAGTTCCAAGATGCAAGTTGTGAGTTGCATGTGCAAATAATTTCGACCCAAGCGGATGTAGGGGCGTGCGGCGGCACGCCCGCTATTGAGGATCAGTCTTCCCAAGGATAGCGATCGTCCTCTTCAGTAGTTTAACGAACCGAATTCTGGCCAGAAGCGTGCCAGAATGATGCAAAGGACTGTAATCCCTAACTCGTTTCGGGATCTGCACTTCTGAAGAAGTGGTCGGGGATAGCGCTAGGGGGTCGGAAAGAACGGAATAAGACGCAAGGCTGGGCAAGAACAGCCCAGGTCGCAATGCTGCCTTCGGCAGGAGGCGATTTTGAAGCCAGTTCCGCTTCGCGGGAGAAGAGCCGCTGTGCGCTTATAAGCGGAGAACCCGCTGACCGCTGCAAAGAGCCGTCCTTGGTCCTTCGTCCAAAACCATGAACCCGTCCTTCGAAGAGCAGTTAGGTGTTGACTGTTCCAAGTTGCAAGCAATAGAAAGAAACGTCAAATGTCGTTATGCTGAAACAAGAGTCGCCTCTTGAGAAAAACGGTTCTTCTTTCGACGCTACGCGTCCAAGTTCTTGGTTCTTCGTCCGAGATTTCGTCATGCTGAACTTGTTTCAGTATCCCAGAGGGTTCTCCGAATACGTCACATACAGTCATTCTGAACTTGTTTCAGAATCTCGATCCTTTCTCTTAGTCACTTTCACCTTTTCCTCGGATAACGGAAAACCGATCAACGGCCAACCAGTTTCTCTTGCTCTTACGAACCGCCACCTGCTGCCACCGACCACGGTTTCTCATAAGCCCAGATCCCGGATCAAGTCCGGGATGACAGTGTTACTTGATTGCGAGAACGGCACTTACAATCATGCTGAAAGAAGCCATCCTTGGTCCTTCGTCCAAAACCATGAACCCGTCCTTCGAAGAGCAGTTAGGTGTTGACTGTTCCAAGTTGCAAGCCAAGAAAAAAACTTCAGATGCCGTTATGCTGATCCCGTATAAGCTCCTTGATCACGTCTTCATTAGTATTGATAATTGCCAATGGTTTAGGGCCCTTTCGTTTGCCAGACCCTAGCCCCCAGACTCAAGACCCGCTATCAATACCGTCATGAACTCGTTTCAAGATCTATTCCCTGCGATTGAATCAACCGAAAAGGTGTTTTCTGTCACAAATCGTGTTATGTTATAGTATACTAATCAATTTACTAGGTGGTGATCAATCTTGAAAACGCAAATAGTCAGAGTCCCTTTCGAAACTCATTCGATGCTTAAGGCAATGGCCTCCGCCAGTGGTGAAACAATCGGAGAAATACTTGCTAAAGCAGTGGAATCATATAGACGTGAGTTGCTCCTGGAAGATACAAATGAAGCCTTCTCAAAACTAAAAGAGCAAGCTGATCTTTGGAAAGGCGAGTTAGACGAGAGGGAAGAATGGGAAGGCTCACTATTAGACGGGCAAAGTGATCATGAATAGAGAGCTACCTTCCAGAGGAGAAATCTGGTTGGCAAACCTCAGTCCAACTAGAAGAAGAGAGCAATCTGGATTTGGAACATGTTTGGTCATTTCGGTCGACCAGTTCAATCATGGACCTGCTGAGCTCGTGATTGTCGTTCCCTTAACGTCAAAGAACAAATCTATCCCGCTGCATGTTGAGATCTTCGGAGAGCAAACAGGGCTCGATGTAACAAGCTATATTAAGACCGAGGACTTAAGATCAATCTCGAGAAATAGATTGGAGAAGAAGATCGGTCAGGTCTCAGAAGAAGTAATCCTCGACGTTCTGGATCGGCTAAAGATTCTCCTAGATATCACATGAAACGATTGAGGGAGAATACCTGCTGCAACAAGAGCTCGTATCTTAGTCTATAGAAGATTTTCTAGTGGCCGGGTTGATTTCTCGTAGGCATTCATGTGATAGATTCTGGTGAATCTGGGCAACGTTTTCCCCTAAGAGAATCCCTATATGAACTGCCATCTCAAAGTGCCGCTGTACGCTGGGAAGAACAGTTCCAAGTGCCATGTTGCAAGGCTGTGAGTAGCCGAGAAAGAACATATTCGAGAGTTCGCTTCGCTCAAGAGAAGGCGAGGGCGGAAATGGGGACTGACCAGTTCCTAAGGTCTGTCCTTTTTTCGCGGTAAAGGCAGAGATTCCAACCAGGACCTTTATCGGGCGAACAGCCGTTCGCCCCTACAAAAGAACTGCATAATCATCTGTAATTGTCAGCCCGTAGCATTTCGAATAGGGGACTGACGAGCTCCTGACGTCTGTCCCCGTCCGTTACGCCTTCGGCAGGAGACATTTGCAGGTTCACCGTAAACGATTTTCCAAACTCCGAGCGAGAGGAGCAAAAGATATGCTGCACAGGAAGAACGTGAAGAGCCGGTAGACGATCCTCTTGATCAATGATCCGATTCAGAATCATGCACTTGTTATTGTTTTTCTGAGCGATTAGCCTACAGCGTTTCAAACAAGCGGTTCCTCCAGCGATAAGGGTCTTCATCTTGATCGTGCAGCAGTATTATAGGACAGTGTGTCGATTTCTTTCTGTAGGGGCGAACGGCTGTTCGCCCACGAGAGCTGATAAGGAAACAAGAGCAGCGGTTTCACAGATAGAAGATCCAGATCCTGTGCGGAAGCGCTCACAGGATGACGGCCATTCTATTTTCACGTCACTCTAATTCTTATTGTTTTTCTGAGCGATTAGCCTACAGCGTTTCAAACAAGCGGTTCCTCCAGCGATAAGGGTCTTCATCTTGATCGTGCAGCAGTGTTATAGGACAGTGTGTCGATTTCTTTCTGTAGGGGCGAACGGCTGTTCGCCCAAAAGAGCTGATAAGGGAACCGAATAGGGTACTGACGAGCTCCTGACCGTCTATCCCCGTCTATTCGTAAGTCCCTCATTGCGTCTTCCCGAAACAAATGTGCCTTTGCGCAAATCAATCCTATTTGGTTTTCATAACCCAGTTTTGATAACCCGTTCTAGTTAACCCACATATTATAACCCGCTCTTTCCGTTCTTTTCTCATTGGACCGTTGACGGCTAATGACTATCAACTCTCTCTTCTTCTCGCGAGCGGAGCGAGCGTCTCGACATAACATTTTCTCGCTTAATCTTATCCAAGGACGACTCTTCACAGCGATCAGCGGATCTTGTGGCCCGCGAAGCGGAACTGGCCTCGCCGGAGGCGAGACTGGCCAGGCGAAGCCTGACTGACGAACCTAATCATCCCACAAAATCCTTCCAAAATGGTAATATATAGTAAGCAAATCTAACAAAGAAGGTCTTCCGGTTGAGAAAGAGAATCGTATTACTGCTGACTTATACATTCATTACTACAATAACCATCTCCATGTATCGCGTTGTCTATAACTTATATCTGAGGGAAATCGGTTTCTCAAACCACCTCATAGGCAACGTCACTTCTGCTCAGTTGTGGGGCTCGGCGATCATTGGATTGCTCACAGCTGTTCTCGCGGATACTATTGGAAAGAAGAAGATCCTCTTTCTCTCTGCGATTGTAGTTCCCGTTTCCGGAATAGCACTTGCATTCGTTGTCGATCCGACGTTAATTATCGTTTTGTCATTCATCAAAGGCGGTTTCACAGTGACTGCCTTCACAGTTGTTATGGCGACTATGACAAGCATAACGAAGACGGGAAACAGGGCAAAGGTCTTCGGTCTGAATTTCGGGATCAACATGGCAAGCGGAGTCATCGGCAATTTCTTTGGCGGGGCCTTTGGGGACCTCTTCGGTCTTCAAACAACTCTGATTATCTCTATGGTTGCACATTTACCGGCACTCATACCGGTGATAAGACTCGAAATTACGGAATCGAGATCCAGATTGAAGGAGCTCTTCAACTTTTCGGGGCTCCAGCAAGACCAGCGAAAGGTGCTTACCTACTACTTCATTTCCACGGCAACCGTGGGTTTTGGAGCCGGGCTTTTCATTCACTTTGGAAATCTAATATTCAAGGACTTATTCAACATGTCGGCAACAGGTATCGGAATTGCCTTGTCCATTGCTCAGCTTGGAACGGCAGCCGGTTCAACACTCTCGCACAAGCTGGGTAAACGCTTTGGGGCACTGAAGTTCAACCTGATTATGCAGTTGCTTGTTATCCCGCTGATGCTCTCTCTAGTCATTGTGAGAGAGCCGATTCTTTTCACGATACTTTATGCCTTCAGATTCGTCTTCATGAACATAACTAACCCGATCATGACCTCAATTATCTTCTCTTATGTCCCCGATTCGAAGCTATCAACGGTATCGGGAATCAATGGCTTTCTGAACAATACAGTCAGGGCAGTGGCTGCAATGATCTTCGGGTTCATAGTCGGTACCACTATCAGCGGTTATACAGAGTTGTTCTTATTGAGCACTGCGTTTTATGCTGCAAATGCTTTCATCATCTTCCTGTTTTATCGGGATTTCAAGAATGAGCCTAGAGTCCTGGAACTGTATGATTCAAAGAGAACTGGGTGAAGTGCCGTTCTGGGTTGTTGTTGTGGGTTGTAGGTGAAAACCAAGACAATTAAGAAGAATTGACTAAAGATCTGTTATTCTCTATTTCTCTTGGTTCTCGTTATCTGTCCAGAGGAGCTCGTCATTACCCAAGTCAAAGAGCTATTGAGAAATAATGCGATGTCCTTCTCTCTCAACAATATACGCCGTATTTGGCTCCTGATATTTCTCATCCAAAATCTTCCCTTGATGGAGCTTATCATTACCCATAAGTCAGGGAGTTCAAGACCATAAATGTGCTGGTTCTTGCGTGAATGCTGTGGTTGGCCCCTAATGATCCTGATCTTAAGTCCTCCCTTGAGGGAGGAGGGCCACGTAGTGGCGGAGGGTGTGCACTATAATGGTCTGCACAGTTTTGTGCGCCGAGATTCTGAGCAGGATCATCTCAGAATGACTTGACCGAGGGGAATAGCGACTACCCGAGTTACTCAAATCAACTTCTTACTCAATCATCCTGTAGAGCCTGCTCCAATGAGCCTGCCCTGAAATGCTCTTGTTCAGGGCTCCTGTTTGGGGTTTCCTGTTCAGGATCTCTGCGCAGGATCTGGGTCTATGATCTATAAGACCGACACTTTTGCTCCGCTATCATAACTCTTTCGGGCGAACAGCCGTTCGCCCCTACAAAAGAATTGCATAATCGTCTGGAATTGTCATCTGGTAGCATTTCGAATAGGGGACTGACGGGCTACTGACGTCTGTCCCCGTCTATTCCGAGAACTGATAACCCCAGACCCGGTTCCCCGTATGTGAGGTCCCTCTTTTCGCGCGGTTCTATTTCGGGCGAACGGCCGTTCGCCCCTACAAAAGAATTGCATAATCGTCTGGGACTTTCATCTGGTAACAGTTTATCGTAAGTCCCTCATTGCGTCTTCCCGATGCTGACGGTTGACAGTAAGTGATTATAAACTCTCTTCTTCTCGCGAGCGGAGCGAGCGTCTCGACATGCTCTTTCTCGATTCATTGGCTTTCTGACGGCAAAGCGTGCCTCACTTCCACTGACGCTCTCGGCGCATGTCAGTTTCTAATCTGCTCTTTCTAGTCTCTTATCTTCTTATGGAAATAACAGGCCGGGATACTGGAAACCAGTTTCACCCTTTTTCCCTCAATAGTGAAACTAACTTCAATGATTTTTCCCTAACAGCAAAGACAGCGCGTGCTCAAGATATCCAAGGCTTTTGAGATGTTATAACTATCAATCGGGAAGGTTTTCTCTTTCCCCTTTCTAGTAAGATTCACATCGATTCATTATGCTTCTCTTGAGATTGCGAGTTATCAACTCATCGAATAAGGCAACGAAGGGATTTTGTCACACAACTCCCGAAAGCTAAATCGATAGATGGTTATAGAAACTGAGGACACCAGAAAAGAGCAAATCCTGCTTGATTTTGGCACAAACTTGCTTTAGAATATCTGTTACTAAAACCACCAATTATTAGGAGGGGTATAATGAAAAACAGGAAAAGAGGATTTTCTCTGGTTGAACTACTTATCGTTCTCGCAGTTATCGCTGCGTTAATCGCCACAATCACTCCGGTTGCGCTGAATGCTATCAGGAAGTCGCAGGCCACGAAGGTTGTTCAAAATATGAAGACTCTTGCAAGTTCATTTGAGAACTATGTTTATGTCAACGGAGAGGCTCCCGCGGACCTGTCTGATGTCGGTCGAGACATTGATCCTGAAAAATATGGAATTGTGTATGATCAGTCATCTGTTGGAGGAGCTTACACTGTGACAATCCTAACGATTGATCCTGCTGATTCCGAAGCCGTGGAAGCGATTTCTAAAGATCTTACGTCCGGATCCTACACAATATCGGAAGCCTACACTGGCCTGAATAGCCTGACTGAATCAGACGTGACCTTTTACTACAATTATACTTTTGTAAATTACTGAGAACTGGGTTGATACTTTGCCCTCTTCGGAGGGCTTTTATTTTGTCAAGAAACTATCTAAAAGAGATTCAGATTGACTGATTTGTACTCCCATGACGAATATTCAGTCTATGTCGCTTCTATATTGTTTGAAACCACTTCCACATAATCTGTGCTTTTCAGCAAATTGCTACAAGACAGCTCGCATCAATAGCAAACGAATGATGTAATTTTCGAAAGGACTTTTCGCGATGTTTGCTGAGGGAGCTCTGCATACGTAGGTTTTTCTGAATCCGATTGGCATTGTGTTAGTCCGCCGGGGGAATGATATGCGAGACGAGGAAATGAGCAGATCATCTGGTTTTGAAGAGGTAAGCGAGAGAACTCAGCCAACGCGCATTAAAAGAAGTGGAGGCTCTGCAGTAGATCTGGTATGCAAGATATCAAGTATTGTAAACAATTGCAGCGACCGTAATAAGCTGTCTGAAAGAATGAGAGATAGTCTTATGGAAACACTCGGTTATCACGATGCGAAGATCTTCTTTAGCGATGAGATCATTTATTATGTGGATTCGAGCAGTCAGATAGTTAATCATTCATACGATTATTCTCCGACCGAAAATATACCTGCTTGCGCCCGCGATTTTCTGAAGAGCGATAAACTACTCTCAATCGCTTCTGCCTGCAAAGAACACGACTGCCCACTTGAGTCATCGAACTTAGAGAACGAGCATAGGTTCTCATTCAGACTGGAAACAGAAGAGAAGACCTACGGAGTCCTCTGCGTTAATACTTTGGAGCATTTGGCAATGGACAGTGAGGAGCTTCAGCTTCTGAAATGGATTTCAAGCCAAATTGCATATGCTCTCCAGAAAATCGAAAGAGAGGATTATTTAAGGACTTCGAAGGAAGAGCTTCAGAAATATAAGAAAAGCCTGAGAAATCTCTTCAGCGAAAATCTAGCAATTATGATCGTTCTCGATCCAGAAACTCGAAGATTCTTGAACGCCAACGATGCCGCTCTGAATTTCTACGGCTAGGATAAGGAAACACTTCTATCGAAACGCATTGAAGATGTAAATACTCTTCCTGCGAAAACACTTGCCGAAGAAATGAAGAAGGCTTTCAATAGGGAAAAGATTAAGTTCGATTTCAAACATAGACTTGCAGACGGTTCTGTGAGAGACGTAGAGGCATTCAGCAAGAGAGTGGAAATAGACGGACATGATCGAATACTCTCGATTATCCACGACGTGACGGATCGAAAGGTTGCCGAGAGGGAACTTCAAAAAACCGTGCAAGAACTGAAAAAGATTACTCTTACCGTCATTAACGCGCTTGAAGTCACTATGAATCTGCGAGATCCTTACACCGCGGGTCACCAGGTAAGGGTAACCGCACTGACAATGGCGATAGCCGAGAAACTATCTCTCGATGAAGAGAGACGGGATGCGCTTCGTTTCGCTTCGATGATCCACGACGTTGGGAAGATAAAGGTTCCGTCGGAGATTCTGAACAAACCTGGAAAGCTGAACAGGCTTGAGTTCGCAATGATCAAGGAACATCCTCTGGTTGGCAGAAATCTCTTCACGGAAGTTGATTTCAGAGTTCCCATATCGGAAATCATCTACCAGCATCATGAACGTTTTTGAGAAACCGTGGTACGTGGTAGCGGGTAGCGGTTCGTAAGAACAAGAGAAACTGGTTGACCGTTGAAAGGTTCTCCGTTCTCAGAAAAGAACGGTTGCAAGTTCCAAGTTGTGAGTTGCATGTGCGAATAAATTCGATCCAAACGGATGTAGGGGCGTGCGACTGCACGCCCGCTTTTAAGGATCAATTTTCCCAAGGATAGAGATCGTCCTCTTCAATAGTTGAACGGACCTGACTTGTCTTTCTGTCGGGATTCTCTCTGTCTATCTGCCATCTCAAGGGGTTATTCTCAATGTACTCACGAATTCGATTCAGTTCTTTCTCACTGCGGATGACATGTTCATAGTAATTTCGTTGCCAAATAGATTTCCAGGATGTGCCGCGCAGTTCGTTCACTCGAACCGTTACAGCTGCTTTGAAGCCCGAGACGAAAGAACCAATCGTCTTTGGTTTCATAGTTCTTCTTTCTGCTTCCAAACAGTTGCTGACAATCTCCCTTTCGTCTCCATGTATCGCTACAATCCAGTGCAGGTGATTTGGCATTATCACAAACGCATCTAGTTCGATTTCCTTTCTGACTTCTGCAGATCTTAGCCACTCTTCAACAACGATTTTGCCAATACTACTAAAGATTACTCTGCCATCAACCATGGTTCCCAACAAACATTGCCTACGATGCGTACATATTGTCAAGCTCTCGCGGGCGAACAGCCGTTCGCCCCTACAAAAGATTCGCATAATCATATGTAATTGTCATCCCGTAGCATTTCGAATAGTGGACTGACGAGTTCCTGACCGTATGTCACCGTCTATTCCGCTAGAACCGAAAAGCCCAGACCCGGTTCTCCGTATGTGAGGTCCCTCCTTTTGCACGGTTCTCTTTTGGGCGAACGGCCGTTCGCCCCTACAAAAGAACTGCACAATCGTCTGGAATTATAATCTGGTAGCAGTCTATCGTAAGTCTCTCACTGCGTCTTCCCGATGCTGACGGTTGACAGTCAGTGATTATCAACTCTCGTCTTCTCGCGAGCGGAGCGAGCGTCTCGACATTACATTTTCTCGCTTAATCTTATCCAAGAATGGCTCTTCACAGCGTTCAGCGGATCTTGTGGCCCGCGAAGCGGAACTGGCCTCGCCGGAGGCGAGACTGGCCAGGCGAAGCCTGACTGGCCTGCGACAGCAGACTGGCTTACAGTGAGAGTCTTTCCTTCTCATCTATTCGTTTCCCTTCCTCGTCGACTGCGCAGGACTGCCCATCGATAATGGCCGTTCGAACTGCCCCTTTGGCGACTGACATCTTGCTCAAACCCGGAGCATCGAGGATGCCCAGTTTGATAGCTGCGTAAATAGTCTCGGACGATGTAAGTTCACCTGTTTTGATCTTCTCCATTGCCTCTATGATCGTAGCAGATTCACTCTTTAGGTATTCCTTGTGATCTTGAATCACTTTATCCTGCTTGAAGTCGGGAAGTCCTTTGATTGCCTCGTTTATTGCCTGTTTGGCTATCTTGACGCTTTCTATTATTTCCACATCGGAGGCTCTTCTTGTCGCCTCGCAGTATGCAACGACATGAACGATCTCCGGGTCCATTTTCATGGCAGTGTACACAGATGAAACGAGCTGGCCCCTAGCCATATCCGGGTCGGCTGGAAGAGACATCAATCCTGGCCTTACCATCGTAACCGGTGTGAAGTTCTCATCCTTCAAGGATTCGATCAACTCTTTTTTTGCAAGCGCCTTTGCCAGATCCATTCTTGGAGAGATTCCCGGCGGCGTGTTAAACATATATTGTGCAACGTACACTTTTACGCCGAGCCGCTTGGCGGAGAGGGCTGCTAGATACGCTGTAGTCACTTCTATCGAAGCATGGCAGTATCTTAACGCCCACTGATGAGCCTCGTTTATCTCTACCGGGATTCCACTTCCTCCGTTCCACGCGATCGCTCCCTGATTGTCTCTTATCGCTTCGAGCAATTCACGATCCGACCTGCCGTCAAGCTGCGAGTACCAGGTCAGAGGAACGGCAGCCCAAGCGTTGTTTATTGTTTCTTTGAAAAGAAGCGAGAATTTGAGAAGATCTCTCGTTCCTGAGTAACAGCGCATCAAGGGGTAGTTACCTGTCCGGCTAGCCTTATACATTCTTTCAAAATCCTCTCTCGTTCTGAAGGGAGCGCCGCCAGCACCGTCTTCAGAAGAGATCATGTTCTCCTGCTGGAAGAACCATTGCTGGCAGTTCTGATCCGGCGCTAACGAGATAATGTCTAGTAAGCCGGATTCAGCGAGATTCCTTACTGCCCCTTCCGTTGCTTCAACGGTCTCCAAGCCTATATGATGCCTTATCAACGGATAGGGCTTCTTAGCAGTTATCCTTTCGAGAAGTGTCTGAGGGTAATCAACCTCTCCTTTTGCATCGGTTTTGCCCCTGAGGAACATAACAACTTCTTCCGGCATTTCGCTACCATCGAAGACCTTCTCGAAAAGGCCGCTCCTCTCTGCTATTTCCGCGGTCTCAACCGTTCCGCCGAAAATCAATCTTTTCTCAATACCCCTGTTCTCCAGCGACATCTTAAGCTCCCTGAGAAGACCTTCGCAAGACTCTTTTCCCAGCCTGTAGCTCACCGCAACGATGTCCGGAGAAGCCTCTTCTATGCTATCCAACAACTTGTCTATACCTATCACGCTTCCAATGTATATAGTCTCGTAGCCTTCTTTACCGGCGAGATTAAGGAAATTTAGAATGCCTGCTGTATGTATGTCGCTTCCGATTGCTCCCGCTAAGATCTTCATCTTAGCTCCCTTCCTCGACGTACTTGAGTAGATCTTCTACAGATAGTTTGTCTATACCAAGGTTCTCCAGTGTTCGACCTTCTTTCCAGAAGTCCCTTCCAATTACTGCTCCAGCTATGTTTATTACCGAATCGATTATTCTTGTCTCCACTCCAAGTTTCCTTCCAAAGCAGCTCATAGGAACCAGGCTCATAGGAACATCTTCCATTATGTATCTGTTCTCTATGCTTATCGGGGCCATGATCCCTCGGTAGCCCTCATTGCTGTGAATGGCCGTATAGAGATCGTCACCTTTGACGTCATACGCGTAATCAAGCCACTCTCTGGCACCCATTGCGACGACGCCCAGTTTGCTCGTGACTTCGCAACGTTCTTTGTCGAGCTCCTCCAAAACTCTTGCAACAGAGGGGCTTATACCTTCGAGGTAGAACTGGAAATCTCCGTGCTTCGTCTCTATCCAACCCGCGTTCATCAATATTGCGCCGGGATGAAAGACGGCACCAATATTGTTAAAACTCGTGTACAGCACGTTCTTTGCAAGTGTGAACTCTGGCATTATCTCGTTGATTATCGGTAGAATTGCCTCGTTGTCCTTTGAAGGAAGCACGGAAACAGGAACTGCATTCTTGATTCTGAATATTCTTACCATCCCCGGGCCGGAAATACGTGAAGCGAAGACGAAGGTTTGGGCCTCGGCAATTACCACTTTCTCTCTAGCTCCCTTCTCCCTGAATATCTTGTCAAACTCCAGCGCCCCTCCTGTGCGGCCCGGATTAAGAACTATGATTTGCCCTTCCGTAACGCAATCGGCCAGTTCGGCGGCAATCTGAGCATGAGCAAAGGCAGGCACAACCACCATGATTGCCTCCACACCATCTACTGCCTTCTTCATATCCGTTCCTACGTATCTCAATTTAGCTTTGCCGCTCGACTCGCCTTCAACCCTGATCTTGCGGTCAGTCATTATAGGTGAGATCCTCTTCTGGCTCCTGTTATAAAGCGAGACATCGTGCCCTCTCATCGCAAGAACTGCCGAAAGAGCCTGCCCACCATTGCCTGCACCGACTACTGCTATCTTCATAGAACCACCTCCTCAATCCCCTTGTCTAGAAAAGAAAAAAATAACACGGAATAAACTAGTTTTAAAGCTGAAACTTCAGTTCGTATTCCGATTATACAAGAATCTTCTTTGTGAACTAAGTGAAGGCGATATCTCGCGCGATATGCAACGAATGCACAAAATTGGCTGCAGAAGTTAAGTTTGGAGATTTGGCACCATGTTATAATAGTTTTATGAGGAATCTGAGGATTTAATCAAATTGGTTCAAATCCGACTTCACGATGAAAAAGGATGGAGGTATTCAGAATGAGCGGAATTGCTGTCTTCTATGGAGGCACAAGAGAAATGGCAAAGGCCTCACTGTCTCTCCTTGGACATAGAGGGAGCAGAACAACAGTTCTGGAAACAGGACAGAAGATAGGCATGGGCGCAGTTGTCAGCCGGGCCTTCAACAACAAAATGAGCATTTTCGAAGGAGATGGCGAGTACGTCGTCTTCGACGGTTTTCTCAGGAATCATCCGGACACAGCTTGGCCAGAGAAGATAATGAAATTGTATAAGGAAAGTGGCAGGGGGTTTCTGAATGAGCTGGACGGTTCATTCGCCTTTGCAATTTATACAGACAAAGAGACTCTTATCGCCCGTGACCCTCTTGGTCTAAAGCCTCTGTACTACGGCCATATCAATGGATACATAGTATGCACATCAGAAATGAAGGCTCTGGCGCCCTTCTGCAACGAAGTAAAAATCTTCCCGCCGGGTCATTATTATTCCTCTCTCGTGGGCTTTGAGAGATATTCTTCTCTTGAAGACCTGCTTACGGAGGAACCCGTCATGAAAAATGAGTATGAAGCAACGGAGCTGCTTCGAACATCTCTTGGAGAGGCCATCGAGAATAGAATCTCTTCGATCAACTCAGACCCTATCGTATTTCTTAGCGGTGGGCTCGATAGCAGCTGTATAGCGGCTGTGGCGAGTTCTCTTAATGGATCGCTTAGAACATTCACCGTTGGAAGCGGGGATGGAAAAGACCCAAAATTCGCCAGGGAAGTCTCCGAGTATCTCGGTACAGACCACAGTGAATATACTTATGATTTCAAAGAGATGCTTAGGACTCTACCGGAAGTCATCTACCACCTTGAGTCGTTCGATCCTCCCTTAGTAAGAAGTGCAATTCCAAACTACATTGTGGCGAAAATGGCTGCAGAAGAAGGTAGTTCCTTCGTCTTCATGGGAGAAGGCGCAGACGAACTCTTTGCCGGTTACGAGTATATGAAAGAACTACCATCTTCAGAATCTATAGATGAAGAATCTATGCGGATAACGAGAAACGGTTATCGTTCGGGCTTTCAGCGCAATGACAGGATGTCCCTAGCATTTGGGATCGAGTTCGACGTTCCGTTCATGGACCCTTCAGTTGTGAATCTCGCATTCTCAATTCCCGTCGATTGGAAAATCCACGGGCCAGAGAAGACCGAGAAGTGGATTCTCAGGAAGGCATTCGAGAGCGAACTTCCCAAAAGTGTCGTATGGCGGAAAAAGAGTAAGTTCAGCGTCGGCTCAGGCTCATCGCACCTAATGGAGGAATATGCTGAAGAGAAAATAAGCGATTCCGAATTCGAGACTGAAAGGCGAGAGAAAGGAATTAGGTCGAAGGAAGAACTTCTTTATTACCGAATCTTCGACGACTTGTTTCCTTCCGGATGCGCCGCGGAAACAGTTTATAGAAGCTGATTATTACAGTTGTTTTTGGAAAGATCATAATTCGACAATGAATGGCTCGTTCGCGGGAGACGTTCTTATTACGGCTTCCAGGTAAGGAAGCCCTGCGACATCTTCGAGATCGCAGCAGACCGACGAGCCAGAACCGCTCACAAACCAGTAATTCGTGTTCCTTCCTTCAATGCAGCTAATCAGCTCTTTCATTCTGGGGTCGCTGTTTATTCTGTAGATCTGGTGGATACTGTCGTGAGTATATCTGAAGGCTTCGATCAGATTGCCTTTGGCGATTTTCGAAATGAACTGAGAAACATTCTTCAGGTTGCTTATCGCGTCCCTGAAGGGAACCGATTCAGGAAGCGCCTTTCTCATCTCACCGGTGGAAAGCTTGAATTCGGGCACAAGAAATGTCAGCCTTTGATCAGTCATTTCGAATTTCTCATAATCAAGTGTTTCGCCGTCATAGTAGGAAACCACAAGCCCTCCAAGCATACAGGGAACGATGTTGTCGGGATGACCTTCAATCTCCGTTCCAATCTGGAGAAGTGTCTTCATGGGAATACTCCCACCGGTCACGATGTTCGCAATAAACAGAGCTGAGGCTATCGCTGCGGCACTTGAACCCAGGCCGCGTGCCGGTGGAATATTGCACTCCTGGATTATCTGAACGCCAGGAACGGCTTTGCCAGTAACTTTCTCGAATCCCTTTATCGCCTTTTCGAATAGTCCTTCGGAGTTCTCGATCTCCTGGCCATATCTTCCTATGCACAAGACTTTCAACCTATCTGCCTTCTCAAATTGCACGACATTATGGAGCTTCAAAGCCATACCGACAACATCGAATCCGCTTCCCATATTTGCCGTTGTGGCCGGTGCCCTCAGCCTCATTTCAGGCCCGCCTCTTTCAGGACAGCATCCAGACTGTTCTCCACCACGATGGGCTTATCTACGGACTTGAGAACGGCGTCGGGATCTTTAAGTCCATTACCTGTCAGGGTACAGACAACGAGATCACTTGAACAGAACAGACCCTCTTCGGCTTTTCTCAGAAACCCGCCGAAAGAAGCTGCAGAAGCCGGCTCACAGAAGACGCCTTCAGAAGCCGCAAGAAGTCTCTGCGCCTCGAGGATTTCTTCGTCGGTCAAAGCCTCGATCACTCCTTCCGATTCGTCTCTTGCAGCGACTGCTTTCTTCCAGCTCGCAGGGTTTCCTATTCTTATCGCGGTAGCTATCGTCTCGGGGTTATCGAAGACTCTGTCATATACTATCGGTGCTGCCCCTTCGGCCTGGAAGCCCATCATCTTGGGCAGGCCGTCTGAAAGACCACTTTCGTGATACTCTCGATACCCCATCCAGTAGGCAGTAATATTACCGGCATTTCCTACCGGTATGAAGTGATAATCGGGAGCCCTTCCCAGAACGTCTACTATTTCGAAGGCAGCCGTTTTCTGCCCCTCAAGCCTGTAAGGGTTGAGACTGTTAACGAGAGTAACGGGGTAATTCTCCGATATACTCTTCGCCAGTTCAAGGCACTCATCGAAATTCCCATCTATCTGAATTACCTTTGCGCCATAGATCATCGCCTGAGCAAGCTTGCCTAGAGCGATCTTTCCCTCCGGAATCAAGATTATAGACTTCAAACCGGTCCTTGCAGAGTAAGCGGCGGCAGAGGCCGAAGTGTTTCCAGTGGAGGCACAAATTACAGCCTTTGAGCCCTCTTCTATCGCCTTGGCTATCGCGAGGACCATTCCCCTGTCTTTGAATGATCCAGTAGGATTAGCTCCTTCGTACTTAGCATAAACATTCAAACCGAACTTCTTGCTCGCCTTTTCCAGATGTATTAGAGGAGTATCACCTTCAAGGAGTGTGACTCTCGGGGTCTTCTGCGTTACAGGCAGGTACTTCTCATAGGTCTCTATTACACCTCTCATACAATCTCCTCCAAGCTGAAAGCACTGTGGATAGCGTTTACCGCCAGATGAACCATCTTGCTGTCGATAACAACCGATATTCTGCTGTTGCTGGCGCTGATCATATCGATATTGATTCCTTCATTGGCAAGAGTCTCAAAGAGCGTCGCAGCGATTGCCGGAGTAGCAGTCAAGTTGACTCCGACAATAGAAAGCTTTGCGATTGAACTCTCCACAGTTATTTCTTTGGCCTCGCTTCTTGTCTTAAGGATATCCTGTTTCAGCTTTGAGAGATCGCTCCCGTGTATAGTGAAGGCCATTGTGTTAAACTCCCCGCTCCTCATGCTCTGTATTATCATGTCAATATTCACGTTCTGCTCTGCAAGAGTTTTCAGAACTCTCGCAGCTATTCCCGGTCTATCAGGAACTTCTTGCAGAACTACTTTCACAATCTCGTCATCAGAAGTTACTGCTCTAACAATAGGCTGTTCCACTTTCGATCCCCTCCATATTAGCGTGCCTCTAGCATTCGAGTGCGCGTTTTTCACAAGCACTTTAATATCGTACTTTCTGGCAAATTCAGATGCTCTGCTTTGAAGCACCTGAGCGCCCTGCTTTGAAAGCTCTATCATCTCTTCCCATGAAATCTCTTTGATCGGTCTGGCCTTCTGAACTATCCTAGGATCGGCCGAATAGACACCGTCTACATCCTTGTAAATCTCACAGAGTTGTGATCCCAGCGCTTTGGCCAACACAACGGCCGTAAGATCCGAGCCTCCTCTGCCAAGAGTCGTAATCTCGCCGGTGTAGGTGGATCCCTGGAAGCCTGCCACAACTGGAACGTACCCGTTTGATAGGTATCTGTTTATAAGATCGGCGTCTATTCCGACGATTCTTGCATTCGAAAAATTCGAATCGGTCTGAATTCTCGCCTGATTGCCCGAAAGTGAAATCGATTTCATCCCGAGCACCTGAATCGCCATTGCAACAAGGGCAATAGACTTCTGCTCTCCTGTTGCCAGAAGCATGTCCATCTCTCTACCGTTCGGTTTGCTGGATATCTCTTTCGCGAGTTCATGAAGCTTGTCTGTCTCAACACCCATAGCCGACACAACTATCACGGGCTTTACACCACTAAGGACCTTTTTCTGTACCCTCTCCGCAACATCCTTTATTTTCTCTGCCGAGTCGACTGAGGTTCCACCAAATTTCATTATCACAACTGAGTTACTCTGCTTCTCTGCGTATCTCGATGCCCTGAGAATGTCTGAAATGATCGCCGTTGCAGTTGGTTGAGCTCCCGCCCCCTCTCCCCTGAGAATAAATCTTCCCGAGAGATCCGTCTCGACCTCTATGGCGTTTTCAACCCCATCTACGCTCCAAAGAGGATCATTCCTTTCAATCTCCTGCGGTTTCACGAAAGCGTTTCCCTTTTCAAAGTCTATCGTTCCGATCAGCTTCACCTTTCTATCTGAACTCGCCGCTCGCTCAATATCCCTCTTATTTATCTCTTCGATGCCCATTGTTTCGATGTTTGAAATGCCCGGGAATGCTCCTGTCTTGACTCCCATGAGGACAGATAGCTTGTATGCGGCGTCATAGCCTTTCACATCGCTAGACGGATCGGCCTCTGCATAACCCTTTTTTTGAGCTATCTCAAGAGCTTCGGCATAATCCATTCCTCTAAGCATTTCAGATAAGATGAAGTTGGTCGTCCCATTGAGGATACCGCGAACGCGTTTTATTCCGTGAAAGATAAGATAATCCTCGAGAAGGGAAATGATTGGAATACCGCCGCCGACAGCAGCCTCGAAAAAGAGGTTCTTGATAGGCGAACTGCCTGTAAACTCATTGCCAAACTCAGAAATTAGCATCTTGTTGGCCGTAACGACCGTTCTATTGAGATCAAGAGATTGCTTTATTAACGTCCTGGCAGCCTCTGTCCCACCTATCGTCTCAACAACTATGTCGCTATTGATAATAAGATCTTCAAAATCCTCAGCGACCAGATCGGATGGGATACCCAGTTTTTCGTACTTGCTATGAGTCCTGGTTATTACCTTGGAGACGATACACTTTCTCCCAGATCTCTTCTCGATCTCATCTCCCTTGTCTTTAAGAATTGCATAGACACAGGACCCGACAGTGCCAAGTCCGGCAATCCCGATTCTCATATTGTTGCACCCCCTCCTGAAGCAATGAAGCCACTAACAATCAAAAGTATACACCGGAAGGCCGTGGTTGGGAGTAGCGTTGCGAGTTCGAAAGATCGGAATAAGACGCAAGGCGCCGAAAATCATCGGCGGACGCAAGGCTGCCTTCGGCAGGAGGCGAGGCTCGCTGACGCGAGGAAGTGATGCCCAGAAGGGCATCCGGGGAAGTGAGGCTGGCACTTACGCACCAGGAGGCAAAAACCAAAGAAAAGGAGCAAGCAGATCAAAGTAACTGATCAGAACCAACTCATCAAGTCATCCTGAAGTGCTCCTGTTAAGGATCTGGGCTTATGAAAAACCGTGGCCGGTGGTAGCGGGTTGGTGGTTGGAAAAAGCAAAAAAATTAGTTCCAAGTTGCAGTTGTCAGTTGTAAGAAGAAGAAACGCAGAAGAAGGCAAATTGAAGCAATCTGATCAGAACCAACTCATCAAGTCATCCTGAAGTGCTCCTGTTCAGGATCTGGGCTTTTGGGAAACCGTGGTTCGTGGTAGCGGTAGGGGGTTCGTAAGAACAAGAAAAACTGGTTGACCGTTGAAAGGTTCTCCGTTCTAAGAAAAGAACGGTTACAAGTTCCAAGTGTGGTGTTGCATGTGCGAATAGATTCGATCCAAACGGACGTAGGGGCGTGCGGCGGCACGCCCGCTATTAAGGATCAATCTTCCCAAGGATAAAGATCGTCCTCTTCAATGGTTGAACGGACCTGACTTGTCTTTCTGTCGGGATTCTCTCTGTCTATCTGCCATCTCAAGGGGTTATTCTCAATGTACTCACGAATTCGATTCAGTTCTTTCTCACTGCGGATGACATGTTCATAAACGATTCTGCCAATGCTACTCAAGATTACTCTGCCATC
>Ga0209270_1002424_pt1 | contig 19927 bp, 15 predicted proteins | sample MTBAKSrepl1MetaG_FD_187456 | JGI IMG/M metagenome (GOLD analysis project Ga0209270, IMG submission 187456) | Enrichment culture microbial communities from Arthur Kill intertidal strait, New Jersey, USA, that are MTBE-degrading - MTBE-AKS1... | ecosystem: Environmental > Aquatic > Marine >...
CAGGATTCAAGCCCCAAACTGCCGACGGCCGACTGATGACTGCAAACTCCCGGCGTCAGCCGGGTCCCGGCGCAGCCGGACGGCCAGAACCTCCCGCATGACCTCCAGGGGAGCTTCCCTGCCGGTCCACAGTTCGAACTGGGCCGCGCCCTGGTAGAGCAGCATGGCCAGCCCGTCAACGACTTCGCAGCCGGCGGCGGCCGCCTCCCGCAGGAGTCTGGTTTGCAGCGGCGCATAGACGATGTCCATGACCACGGCAAATCCGGACAGCAGTTCCCGCGGGACGGGAGTCCGGTCCGTATCCGGGACCATGCCCACCGAGGTGGCGTTGACCAGGATGTCGGCCGAGACCTGATCAATTCTGTCCAGTGGGTAAAAGGGGCAGTCAAGCTGTTCGGCGAGCTTTTTGCCCGTATCAACGGTCCGGTTGCAGATCACCACCCCGGCGCCGGCCTCCAGGAGGCCAAAGCCGATGGCCCGGGCCGACCCTCCGGCCCCGGCGATGAGCACCCTGCTCCCCCGCAGCCGGATCTTCTCCTCAAGGGCCCGGTTGGCCCCAAGCCAGTCGGTGTTGAAGCCGTGGACAATCTTTTCCCCTCCGGCCTCCCTTTCCCTGACCAACAGGGTGTTGACCGCGCCGATCCGGCGGGCAACCGGGTCAAGAACATCGATGAACGGGAGAACGTCCTGCTTGTACGGGATGGTGACGCTGGCGCCCCGGAAGCCGAGGGCCTTGAGACCGGCAATCCCGTCGCCGATGCTGCTGGTCGGCAGCGGCACGTAGATGCGGTTCATGCCCAGGGCCTGGAACGAGGCGTTGTGCATGGCCGGGCTCAGGGAATGGCGCACCGGCCGGCCGATGATGCCGAAGGTCTCGGTTTCGCCGTTGACGTTGCAGGGGAGGTCCGTCATGGCCGGTGGTCACATGTCCATGGAAATATCGCAGGCCGGAGCGGAATGGGTAAGGCGTCCGACCGAGATGAAATCGACGCCGGTTTCGGCGATCCGGCGGACCGTCTCCAGTGTCACTCCCCCCGACGCTTCCACCAGGGCCCGGCCGCCGATGCGCCCCACCGCCTCCTTCATCAGTGCGACATCCATGTTGTCCAGCATAATGATGTCAACTCCGCAGTCCAGGCATTCCCTGACCTGATCAAGGCTTTCCGCCTCGACCTCGATGCGGAGCGTATGCGGCGCCCGGGCCCGCACCCTTTCAACCGCCTCGCTGATGGAGCCGCAGGCGGCGATGTGGTTGTCCTTGATCAGCACCCCGTCCGAGAGGTTGAAGCGGTGGTTGCGGCCGCCGCCGACCCGCACCGCGTACTTTTCCAGCATCCTCAGGCCCGGGGTTGTCTTGCGGGTATCGGTGATTTGCGCCTTGAGGCCCGCAACCCGGTCCACGTACCGGCTGGTCAGGGTGGCGATGCCGCACAGCCGCTGCGCCAGGTTGAGGGCCACCCGTTCGCCGCGCAGCAGGTCCCGGGCCGGTCCCCGGAGCCTGAGAACGACCTCTCCGGGTTCGGCCCGACGGCCGTCTTCCAGGGCCGCCTCGACAACGACGGCCCCATTGAGCAGCCTGAACGTCCGGCCGGCAACGAGGGCCATTCCGGCCGCCACCAGCGGTTCCCGGGCCTGCAGCACCGCGGCCGTCTCCAGCCCGCCGTCCAGCACACCATCGGTGGTGACGTCGCCGCTGCCTATATCCTCGGCCAGGAAATCTCCGATCAGACGGTCGAGCAGCAGTTCATCCATTACAGCAGTTTCTTCATCCGTTCGGCTGATTCGGCGTTTTTCTCCAGCCGCACCTGCAGTTCAGCCAGTTTCCGGCGCTCCTTGTCAACGACCTCCTCCGGGGCCCTGCCCAGGAACTTTTCATTGCCCAGTTTGCCTTCGACCCGCCGCAGCTCATCCTCCAGCTTTACCCGCTCCCTGTCGAGCCTGGCCAGTTCTTCGGCGGCATTGATCAGCCCCCTCAGCGGCACCACGACCTCCACCTCGCGGACCAGGGCATGGCCGGCATCGTCCGGCACCACCCCGTCCTCGAGAATGTGCAGGGTTTTGGTCCTGGACATCGACCTGATGGCAGGGGCAAACTGTTCGAACAGGCTCTGTTTCTCCCTGCCGCCGCCCATCAGGGAGGCTTCTATCCAGGCGGTGGGATGGACGTCGGCCTCGCTGCGTATGGTGCGTATGGCGGATATGACGCCCATGAGCAGGTCCATGTCGGATTCCGCCTCCAGGTTCCGCCAGGAACTCCGCTCCTCGGGAAAAGATTCGGTCATGATCGTCCTCCGCTCGCCCGGGAGCACGCTCCATATCTCCTCGGTGACAAAGGGGGCCACCGGATGCAGCAGTTTGAGAATGGTTTCCAGCACCCGCAGCATGACCCCCCGGGCCTGGTCGCGTGCCGTTTCATCCTCGCCGAACAGGTCGGCCTTGATCCATTCCAGGTACCAGTCGCAGAATTCATGCCAGATGAACTGGTACAGGCCCGAAGCCACCTCGTTGAAATTGTAGCCCTCCAGGGCCGCGCGCGTCCCCCTGACGGTGGCGTCGGTACGGCTGAGAATCCAGCGGTGCGGCAGGGCCAGGCCGGCCGGTTCATCAGCTATCCGGGCGATGCCGGGGCCGCAGTCCCTGACATGCATCTGGGCAAAACGGGCGGCGTTCCACAGCTTGTTGATAAAGTGGCGATAGCCCTCGATCCGCTCCTGGTCCATCCGGATCTCCCTGCCCTGGGCGGCAAAGGCGGTCAGGGTAAAGCGGAAGGCATCGGTGCCGTATTGCTCGATCATGTCGATGGGGTCGATGACGTTGCCGGTGGACTTGGACATCTTCCTGCCTTCCTTGTCCCGGACCAGGGCATGCAGGTACACGTCGCGGAACGGCACCTCGTTCATGAAATGCAGCCCCATCATGATCATGCGCGCCACCCAGAAAAACAGGATGTCGAAGCTGGTGATCAGCACCGAGGTCGGATAGAACATGGCCAGTTCCCTGGTCTGCTCGGGCCAGCCGAGGGTGGAAAAGGGCCACAGCGCGGAACTGAACCAGGTGTCGAGCACGTCGCTCTCCTGAACCAGATCGGTGGAGCCGCAGTTGTCGCAGGCTGCCGGATCGGTAACCGCGACGATGAACTGCCCGCAGGAAGCACAGGTCCAGGCGGGGATCCTGTGTCCCCACCATATCTGGCGGGAGATGCACCAGTCCCGGATATTGTCCATCCACGCATAGAAGGTATTGTACCAGTTGGACGGATAGATCCGTATCCTGCCCTGGCGAACAGCCGCCACGGCCCTGTCGGCCAGGGGACGGACCGAAACGAACCACTGTCTTGAGGTTGCCGGCTCCACCACCGTCGCGCAGCGGTAGCAGCGGCCCACCGCGTGCTGGTAGTCTTCGATCTTTTCCAGAAAACCCTGCTCCTCGAGATCCCGGACGATCCGCCGGCGGCATTCGAACCGATCGAGCCCGGCATATTTTCCGGCATTTTCGTTCATGATCCCGCGATCGTCCATGACCTTGAGCCGTTCAAGATTGTGGCGGAGCCCGATCTCGTAGTCGTCCCGGTCATGGGCCGGGGTCACTTTCAGGGCGCCTGTGCCGAACTCCCGCTGCACATGGTGATCCAGTATCAGCGGAATGACCCTGTCCGTCAGCGGCAGCTTTATTCCCGTTTTTTCCAGGCCCCGGTAGCGCTCATCGTCGGGATGGACGGCCACGGCGGTATCGCCGAGCATCGTCTCCGGCCTGGTGGTGGCGACCACCACAAAGCCGCTGCCGTCGGCAAAGGGGTAGCGGATGTGATAGAGCTTGCCCCGGGTCGGCTCGTGCTCCACCTCGTCGTCGGAAAGGGCGGTATGACAGCGCGGACACCAGTTGACAATGTAGTCGCCCCTGTAGATCAGACCCTCATGATACAGGCGGACAAAGACCTCCCGTACCGCCCGGGACAGGCCCTCGTCCATGGTAAACCGTTCCCGGTCCCAATCGCAGGAGGCGCCGATGCGCTTGAGCTGGTTGATGATGGTGCCGCCCTTCTCTTCCCGCCATTGCCACACCCGTTCAATGAACTTTTCCCGGCCCAGGTCGTGGCGGGAAACATTCTCCGCCGCCAGCTGCCGCTCCACCACGTTCTGGGTGGCGATGCCCGCGTGGTCGGTTCCGGGCACCCAAAGGGTGTTGAAGCCCTTCATCCGGTGATAGCGGACCAGGACATCCTGCAGGGTGTTGTTCAGGGCGTGGCCGATATGCAGCACTCCCGTCACATTGGGCGGCGGGATGACGATGGAAAAGGCTTCTTTCCCCTCGATCATGGTGGCGGAGAAGGTTTTCCGCTGTTCCCAGAAGGAATACCACTTCTGCTCCACCGCGTGGAACTCGTAGGCCTTGGGGAGGTCGTAATGATTCGCCGGTCCGGCTTGCTTGTCAGGTTCCATTGATTTGTTGTCGTAAAGTGCCCCGGTCCGCGGGATTCCTTTCAGAACACGCTCCACGGTTTGGGCATGAAAATATGGTTATACAGATCCAGGGCATAGCGGTCGGTCATGCCGGCGATGAAGTCGCAGACTTCCCGGTGCACCTTTTCCCCTTTATCGTTCCGCGGTTCGAATTCCCCTGCCTCGCAGAAGCAGGTGCCGCCCCTGGGAAAATCATGCTCGAGAAAAAACTGGTACAGTTCCCTGATGATCTTCTGTGCCTTGACAAATTCGTTGTGCACCCTGTAGTTCCTGTACACGTGATCATACAGGAACATTCGCAGCTTGGAAATGGTTTCCTCCATCAGGCCGCTCAGATGGAGATTCCCGTCGTCGCAGCGCAGGGTCTCCTCGACGAGGTCCTTGACCATGGCATCGATGCGGCTTGACGTATCGTCTCCCACCACCCGCCGGATATCGGCGGGCAGATCGGATTCCCGGATCATCCCGGCCCGGAGGGCGTCGTCCATGTCATGGTTGACATAGGCCATGATATCCGCCACCCGCACAACCTGGCCCTCCAGGGTAGCGGCAAGCTGCGATTTGTCGCCGGGCAGGATCGCCCCGTACCCTTTGGAATGCTTGATGATGCCGTTGCGGACCTCCCAGGTCAGATTGAGGCCGCGGCGGTCGTTTTCCAGGACATCAACGACCCGGAGGCTCTGCACGTTATGCTTGAAACCGCCCGGGTGCAGTTCATTGAGCGTGAACTCCCCGGCATGACCGAAGGGCGTGTGGCCCAGATCATGGGCCAGGGCGATGGCCTCGGTCAGGTATTCGTTGAGGCGGAGGCAGACAGACATGGTCCTGGCGATCTGCGACACCTCCAGGACATGCGTCAGCCTGGTCCGGTAATGGTCCCCGGCCGGGGACAGGAAAACCTGGGTCTTGTGCTTCAGACGGCGGAAAGTCTTGGAATGGATGATGCGGTCCCGATCCCGCTGAAAAACCGTCCGCAGCTCGCAGGAGTCCTGTGCTGCGTGCAGCCTCCCCTTTGACTGGGCGCTCAGGGACGCATGGGGCGACAGCAGTTTCCGTTCGGTTTCCTCAAGCTGGTGTCGAATGTTCAAACCCATCTTTTCCGATGCCGCTGCTTTCCTTATTACCGTTCAGTCCTTCATAGCAGTACGGGGGGATGAGGACAAGGGTTTTCTTTGCCAACCCCCCGGAATCAGGAATCATTATCAAGACAATCCGCCAACAGTACGGCCGGGTGCAGGACCCGGACCGGAGCATGCCGGATATCCAGGCCGGTGCGCCACTGCAGGAGGCAGCCGGAACAGCCTGTGGCGAGCACGTCCGCCCCGGTCGCCAGCGCGGCCTCGCAGGCCCTGGAAAAAATCCTGTCGCCCAGCTCCGGGTAGCCCAAATAAAACAATCCTCCCTGGCCGCAACAGTGCGGCCCTCCCTCGGGTTCGACAATGACCGCGCCTTGGAGCTGCCGCAGCAGTGCGGGCGGTGCCTCCCTGTTTTCCCCGGAAAAACGGAGATGACACGGCTCATGGTACAGAATCCGCTCCCTGCCGGGGGAGCGGAACACCGGGGCGGGATCCAGTTCAAGCATGAAGGCGGAAAATTCCCTGACCCTGCGGCTGAACCACTCCGCCCGCTCCCGCCACCCGGGATCGTCGGAAAAAAGTTCCCCGTACTTCTTCAGGTGGGCGAAACACGAGACGCAGGAGGTCAGTACCGGGCCGGTCGAGGATTCAAATGCTTCGATATTCTGCTTGGCCAGCCGAACGGCCTCCTCCCTGTCGCCAGCCGACCACGCCGCCAGGCCGCAGCATCCCTGCGCCCGGGGTTCGACCGTCGGGCTCCCGGAAAAGCGGCGGACAAGCCGGCGGGTGGCGCCGGCAATGGACGGCTGCAGATAGCGGGCCAGACAGCCGACAAAATACTGGATCCCGGCGGCAGCAGTATCAGGCTCGATGGCGGTTTCCTGTTGCGCCGCAGGTCCGGCCGCCGGTTCCCCGTCCAGCAGGGCCAGCTTGAGCCGCAGGCCGCTGTCCCTGGGGATCAGCGGCAGACGCTCCAGGGCCAGTCCTGTTTTCACCAGTCTTTCCAGCAGAACCGGACGGGCCAGAACAGTGCGGACCAGGCTCCGGCGCAGGGGATGGCGGCCGTACAGAAAGGAAAAACGGGAACGGGCCTCAACGGTCAACCGCCGAATCGGCAGGTGCCGGGGACAGACATTTTCGCAGGCCCCGCAGAGCAGACATTGGGCAAACAGGTCCTCATACGCTGCGGATGGCCTGGCGGCCAGCTCCGTTCCCAGCAGGTGGAGCCTGCCCCTCGCCGTCAGGGATTCGCGCCCGGTCACGCGGTACACCGGGCAGACAGCCGTGCAGCTTCCGCACTTCGCGCATTGCCCCTGCTGTCCGGTCAATGGCAGTCCATGGTCCCGCATCCCGTGGGCGGCATCAGGGCTGCCAGAGAAGATAAGACTTGATGAACTGATCAAGGCGGCCGTCCAGGACGGCGTCCACGTTGCCCTCCTCGTGGCCCGTCCGGTGATCCTTGATCAACCTGTACGGCTGCAGGACATAGGAGCGGATCTGGCTTCCCCAGGCTATTTCCTTTTTGTCGCCGTGCAGGTTCTTCTGCTCCTTCATCTTCTCCTGCCGTTCCAACTCGTACAGACGGGCAGCCAGCATTTTCATGGCCATGTCCTTGTTCCGGTGCTGGGAGCGTTCGTTCTGACACTGCACGACAATGCCGGTCGGCAGATGGGTGATCCGGATGGCCGAATCGGTCTTGTTGACATGCTGGCCGCCCGCGCCGCTGGAGCGGAAGGTGTCGATGCGCAAATCCTTCTCATTGATGTCGATGTCGATGGTATCATCGAGCTCGGGCATGACCATGACCGAGGCGAAAGAGGTATGCCGGCGGCCGCTGGCGTCAAAGGGCGATATCCTGACCAGGCGGTGAATACCCAGTTCGGAACGGAGGAGTCCGTAGGCATGGCGGCCCTTGACCATGATGGTCACACTCTTGACTCCGGCTTCGTCGCCGGGCAGATAGTCAAGAATACTGGTTGAAAATTCCTTCTCCTCGGCCCAGCGCAGGTACATGCGCATGAGCATGGACACCCAGTCCTGGGCCTCGGTCCCTCCGGCCCCGGCATGAATCGTCAGGATGGCATTGTTGGCGTCATGCTCGCCGCTGAACATGCACTCAAGCTCAACCTCGTCGATGCGCCGGCGGAGCTCCTTGATGCTGGCGGCGACTTCCCGCTGGGTATCCAGGTCCTGCTCATCGACGGCCATGTCCAGCAGCATTTCAGCTTCTTCCAGTTCGCGGAAATTCTTTTCCCAGGCGTGGACGATTTCCTGCAGTTGGCCGAACTCCTTCTGGATTTTTTTTGCCCGGGGCTGATCATTCCAGAAATCATGGGCATGGGTCAGCTTCTCCAGCCGTTCCGCCTCCAGTTTCTTGCCGGGCAGGTCAAAGATGCTCCTTCAGGGCCAGCATGCGGTCCTTCAGATCCAGAAGCTGTTGTTTCGCCTCCCCGGATTCCATTATTGCTTCCGCCATTGTTTTTTCCTCGCTCAATTCCCCGGTCCGGAAACCAGGAGTATTGCCCCTTGGCGGGGCGATCTGCTCACGTTCGTCCCTTAGCAGCCGGAAACGGCCATGCAGAGACCGGCCGACCACCTCGGGATAAAACAGGCCCTCTCCCCTTATCAGGGGCTGGACGGGGGATGTGGATTAACCTTCGATTTTTCCGGCAACCATATATTTTAAACGCTCTACCGCCAAGACTCAAGGGGGCAAGAACTTTTTTTTCAGAGTCGCGGCCGCCGGAAGAGGAAAGAGATGCCCGCGGCAGACACCAGCACCAGGCAAACCTGCCCGAAAAAACGGCCGAAGAGGGCATAGACCGTCCACCCCTCATAGAGGGGAACTTCCGCCGCCAGGGCCGCCGGTTCAAACAGGTCGGTTTGGCTCACCACCCTGCCGAGGGGGGTGACGAAACCGCTGATCCCGGTATTGGCGGCCCTGACCAGGGAACGCCTGGTCTCCACCGCCCGGAAAACCGCCATGGCAAATGACTGATGCGGTGCGCTGGAGCGGCCGTACCAGGCGTCATTGGTGAGGTTCACCAGCAGATTGGCTCCGGCGGCAACCGTCCTGCCGGACAGGCCGGGAAAAATGGACTCGTAGCAGATGAGCGTTCCCAGCCGCAGGCCATTGACCTCCAGGGGCTCTCCGGAGACGCCCGGCGAAAAATTGCCGACGCTTTCCACCAGCGGCTCAAGAAAGGGCAGCAACCGCCGCAGGGGGACATATTCGCCGAACGGCACCAGGTGCTGCTTATCATAGCGCCCCCGCGGTTCGCCGTCGGGGCCGATCAGCAGAGCGCTGTTGTAATAGGCGGCGGCCCCCGGGCCCGATGGGTGCCGGGCCTCCTCAAAGGTATAATGGGGAACGCCGGAAAGCAGCCATATCCGGTGACGGACTGCCAGTTCCGCAACCTCGGCGAAAAGGGGGTCGACGGCGGGATAAAAGGGAATGGCCGTCTCCGGCCAGACCAGCAGGTCCGGTTTGTTCCCGGCGATAAGGGTCTCGGACAGGCGCCCATAGATGTCGAGGGTCGTAGACTTCCTGTCCGGGGTCCATTTTTGGTCCTGGGCGATGTTGCCCTGAACCACGCCGACCCGCACCCGGTCCTCCTGGGCCAGGACACTCTCCAGCTGTGCCTGTCGAACCAGGGAATACCCGCCAACCAGCACCAGGAGCGACAGCGCCGCGACGGCAGCCTTTGCCTCGCCCGGTGCCGGCCGCCGGCGGGTTCGCCCCAGTGTCAATGCATGGACAAGGAGAACGTTGACCAGCACCAGGCAGAAGCTTATCAGGTGGTGGCCGCCGAGATCGGCCGCCTGCACAAGCCGGGGCGCGGAAGCAAGGCCGTAGCCGAGATCCATCCAGGGAAATCCGGAAAAAAGGACGCTCCGCAGCCAGTCAAGCCCGACCCAGAGGACCGGCGCCAGGTAGAGGAGGGCCATCTCCCGGGAGGGTCCGCAACGCCCCCTGAAAAAGGAAAGTAATCCTGCAAAAACAGCCATGTATATCCCCATGTACATGGCCAGCATCAGCAGGGCCGGGACCGAGAGCCAGGGGGGCAGGCCGCCGTAGCGCCCCAGGACGATGACTATCCAGTACAGCAGGCAGATATGGTAGAGGAACCCGGTCAGCATCCCTGCCGCCGCGCTTTGCGCGGCGCCGCGCCGTGAAACGATGAGCAGCAGGGGCACCAGGGCGGCAAACAGAAGAGGCCACCAGCCGAGACGACCGGGCATGGCCGCGGCCAGCATGACGGCGGTGGCGAGCGAACCCGGGACCACTCCCCCGGCATTCCGCCAGAACCGGCCCGGCTTTTCAGGCATCGATGCGTTTGACGCGGATCGTTTTGATCCGCCGCGGATCGGCGGCAAGGACCTTGAATTCCAGCACTCCCTCCTTCACCACCATACCGATCCGGGGGACCCGGCCCAGTTTATGGATGAGCAGGCCGCCGATCGATTCATACGGCCCCTCCGGCAGTTCAACCTGAAAATATTCCTCCACATCCTCAATATCGATCCTGGCCTTGACAATGACCGTCTGCTCGTCGACTATCCTGAGCTCGTTCTCGTCTTCATCATACTCATCGTCGATCTCGCCGACAATCTCCTCGATGACGTCCTCCAGGGTGATAAGTCCGCGCACCCCGCCGAACTCGTCCGTCACTATGGCCATATGGGTCTTCCGATTCTGAAAATCCCGCAGCAGGTCGACAATGGGCTTGTGCTCGGAGACAAAAAAGGGCGGGTTGAGGAAGCCTTCGAGCCCCATGGGTTCGTCCGGCTTCAGGATGCAGATGCGCAGCAGATCCTTGGCGTGCAGGATACCGATGATATGGTCCTGGTTCTCTCGATAAATGGGAATCCTTGTGTACCCTTCCTCGGAGATGATGCGGATCAGTTCGGCGACGGAGGTCTTTTCCTCGGCGCTGACTATTTCCGCCGACGGGGTCATGATCTCCGATGCAAGGGTGTCGCGGAATTCGAATATCCGGTTGATGAGTTTTTCCTCCAGGCTGCCGATGAGCCCCTGGCCCTCCCCCTCCTCGAGCAGCTCCTGGATCTCCTGTTCCAACTCCTCGGTTGTGTCGGGCCCGCGATGCAGGTGCAGCAGCGTCTGGATCCGCTCCCAGAAATTTTTTTCCTGGCCCTCCTCTTTTATTGCCTGATCCGCTCCTTCCTTGTTCGGTTCCCTTTCGTCCTTTTCGTGAGGCTCCTCGGCCTGACCGGAATCAGGGGAATTCTTTTCCGTTCCCACTCGTTTTTCGCTCCCTGTGTTTGTTGATCTTCAGCTCACTTTCTCCCCCGATTGCGCGGGGCATGTCAAGTACGTTTTTGCCGGGTCCCGCAAAAAAACACCCCCTCAGGTTTCTGTATTTTATTCTCCGGCCTGCCCGGAAACAGAAAAATACCGGCCCTCCGGGTGATTTTCCTGCCGGTCGTTGCACTTTCTGTCTTTCAAAGTCGATAAAGGTGGAGTAAAGTGTTCCGTTTAATTATAAGCTAGTCCTGCCGGAGTATTGGTGCCGGCGGCGGAACAGTCCTGCTCCCCGGCGCTTTGGCGCGACAGGGGCTGGATATTCCTGCGCATGACTATCCTGATTTTATTATGTCAATATAATAAGAGGTTTCTGGTGCAAGGCAAGGTTCTCATCGCAAATCGTGGCGAAATCGCCATCCGGATAATGAACGCCTGCAAAGATCTGGATCTTGACTATGTGGTAGTGTATACCGACGCCGACCGCGACTCCCAGCACGTGCGGATGAACAGGAAGGAGGGCCTGGACAAAAACGCCTGGCGGGTCACCAGCTACACCGATCCCAATGATATTCTGGCCATTGCCGATCACACCCTGTGCACCGCCATTCATCCCGGATACGGTTTCTTTTCCGAAGACTACCGTTTTGCCCGGCGGGTGACCATCCGGGACCGGCCCCTTGTATTTATCGGTCCCAGTTGGGAAGTCATCAAGGACCTCGGCGACAAGATCAACACCAAAAGACTGGCCAACCGCCTCAACATTCCCACCATACCGGGCACCGACAGCCCGATCTACAACGAAATGGAAGCCGAGGAGATCGCCCAGAACCTGTTCGACGTCCAGCTTGAACAGGGCATTGACAATCCCTCCATCCTGGTCAAGGCCGCAGCCGGGGGCGGGGGCATGGGTATCGAGGAGGTTCAACGGATCGAGCAGTTCCGCCGGGTGTACAGGCAGGTGCAGAACTACGCCAAACGGCAGTTCGGCGACGGCGGAGTGCTCATTGAACAGTGCCTGCGGGATTTCAATCATCTCGAGGTCCAGCTTATCTGCTCCCGCCACAATGAGCGGCTCCACTTCGGCTCCCGCAACTGCACCATTCAGTCAACCGGCCGCCAGAAGCGCATTGAAGCGGCTCCCGGTTTCGACAGATCCTGCTTCGCCTACGAATTTGACTCTCAATCGGTCCTTGACAAGATCGTCAAATATTCCCTCAAGCTTGCCAACCATGTCCGTTACGACAACGTGGGCACCTGGGAATGGATCGTCAACCGGGCGGGGCAGCCGTATCTGCTGGAGGTGAACGCCCGCATCCAGGTCGAAAACGATGTATCGGCCAGGATCAGTTATATCAAGGGCGAACAGCCCAACCTGATTCGTGAACAGATACGGCTGGCCCTGGGCGAACCGATCGGGTACAACCAGAAAGAAGTCAAATTCAACGGGGCAAGCATCGAATTGCGCATAGTGGCCGAGAACCCCCAGCGGGATTTTGCCCCCTGGATCGGCACCATTACCCGGTTCGATCTGCCGCAATTCGAGTGGTCATCGGTGTACACCCACGTGCCGAGTGACCGGCCCTATTCCATTCCCAGCGAGTATGATCCAAACCTGGCGCTCGCCCTGGTCTGGGGGGATTCCATGGATGAAGCCAAGCAGAGGGCATTGCAGTTCCTCGAGCAGACCGTCATCGAGGGACAGGACAATGCCGGCAACGGAATCATTACCAATCTCGACTACCTGCGCAGCCATCTGGACCGGTTGCTGACCTTTTAATCCAACCCTATGAATGACCTGAACAAACGACTGAAAAAAATTGAGCAGCGCATAAGCTACCTCATCCATATCAAGAATACCGGCAGCTGGGGTAACCTCTCCGGCTTTCAGGCCGACTGCGAGAACCTGAAAAAGTCCATCTACGATATGGACGGGGAGAGTCTTGCCGCCAAGCTGGAAAAGCTGGAAAACGGCATATCCTTCCTGGAGGAACGGTGCGAGGAGGGACTGACCCCCATGGAGCGGGTCCGCATCGTCCGCAGCCCCCTGCGTTTCACCCTCAAGGATATCCTGGAAAACGTCTACGAGGAATACACCGAACTCGGCGGCGAGGGGGAATTCAATATCGATCCGGCCATGATGGTGGCCAAGGCCACCATTGTCCGGCGGATCAAGAAAAAGCCCTACACCTCCTCGGTCATGGTCATCGGCCAGGAAACGGGGCACGGCGAGGAGTTCCGCAACGGTGGATCCTGCAAACCGTGGGGCAACGAAAAGGCGCTGCGCTACATGAAGGTCGCCGAGACCGAGGGCATACCCATTCACTTTTACATCTTCACCCCCGGCTCGTACCCCATTGAGGATTATCCGGGCGCGGCCCAGCAGATTGCCCGCAACATCTACGCCATGACCAAGCTTGCCGTGCCGATGATTTCAGTCATTTCCGAGGGCGGCTCTGGCGGAGCCGAGGCGATCGGCCTCAGCGACCTGCGGCTGATGTTCTCCCATGGCTACTATTCCGTCATCTCACCGGAAGGGGCGGCCGCCATCGAAGGCAGGGTCAGGGAGGGCGGCAAGGTGCCGGCCGAACTCATCGAAAAATGCGCGCGGCAGCTCCATATCACCGCCGAGGAAAACCTGCAGATGGGGACCATCGACCGCATCATCCAGGAGCCCCCTCTCGGCGCCAGGAATGACGACTTCGGTTTTTTCACCATAGTCCGTTCGGAAATCATCCGGGCCACGGACGAAGTTGTCCTGCGGACCAAGAGCGTCCGCGGTTTCAGGGCCTACGAGGTCAAGAGGAAAAAGGCGGGCAAACCCGAGGAGGCACCGCAGATAGACATCCCCTGGGCCCTTGACAGAGGAGAGATCAAGAAACTGCTGGCCCAGCGATCCAAAAAATACCGCAACATGGCACTGAACGGCTTTACCAGCCAGAGCATGCCGGCGGAAAGCGTTTTCCGCACCCTCCAATCGGCAACGGAAAAACTGTATTACACCCTGCGCTACGATGTGTTGAAAAACCAGCAGAAGCAGGCCCAGAAAGTGATCAAGGAGGTTTCCGGCGAAGGGTCGGCCTTCCTCCGGGGAGTCACCGCTCCGCTTACAGCGGTGTACGGTCTTTTCAGCCGTTCGGAGAGCAAGAAGCCGGCCGCGCAGCCTGTGGTCATCACCCCCTCCTCCCCCGCCACCCAGGATCCCATCGAGCTGACCGACACCTATACCAGCCCGCTGGCCAACGTCGACCGGACCATTACCTGTCCCAACGCGGAGAAAAACAACTGTCAGGACCACTGGGTTCCCGACCTGTACGGCGAATTCGGCGGCGTGTGCGACAACTGCGGCCATCATTTTCCCCTGGAATACCAATGGTACCTGAAGAATATCTTCGATGCCCGCTCCATCCGCATCTTCAACAACGACATCGCTTCGCAGAATACCCTGCAGTATGAGGGATTTGACCTGCGGCTGCAGATGGCCAAGAGCAAAACCGGGATGAACAGCGCCAACATGACCTTTCATGCCAAGGTGATGGGCATCAACCTGGTGGTCTCCATGTTGTACTCGGACTTCCGCAACGGTACCGTCGGCGCCGCCGAAGGAGAGAAATTCGTCCTGGCCTGCGATACGGCCAAGCGCAAAAAGCGGCCCCTGCTCGCCTACATCCACACCACCGGTGGAATCCGCATCCAGGAGGGAACCCTGGGGGTGATCCAGATGCCCAAATGCACCATGGCCGTCCGCGAATACATTGACGCCGGAGGCCTGTACATCGTGGTCTACGACAACAACTCGTATGCCGGACCGGTGGCGAGCTTTCTCGGCTGTTCGCCCTACCAGTTCGCCATCCGCTCCAGCCGGATCGGCTTCGCCGGCCAGCGGGTCATTCGCGAAACAACCGGTACCGAGATCCCGCCCGACTACCACAAGTCGCGCAGCGCCCTCCGGCGGGGACATATCCAGGGCGTCTGGGACCGGCGCGACTTCAGGAAAAACCTGCACAAAGTCCTGCAGACCATGGGCAGTCCCAATCTCTATTACAGGTAGCACTTGACGCTCAACGCATCCTGTGCTAAAGAGAGGTCGATTTCTTTCACCCCGCCACATCAGGGGCCGTTAGCTCAGTCGGTAGAGCAGTTGACTCTTAATCAATTGGTCCGGGGTTCGAGTCCCTGACGGCCCACCAAAAATATCAAGGACTTAGGCAAACTTGCTTAAGTCCTTTTTTTATTTAAAATTTATTTTTTAACCCTTTTTTTAACCTATCAAGCTCGCGCTTGAGCCAAAAAATCTACAGTCAAAAAATAGTTTTCTCTCGAAAAAACAAGATAATAGTTCCATAACCCCCTTTTCTGAAATCAGGGGGGGGTGTTGGCCCAGCTCGTCACTGACACGGGAAAGGTTGTGTAGTATTTTAGACGTCTCTCCCTCTATTCGGTTGGGGGGGAAGCGGTGGGATTTGTATTATCCCTTGCTGGTCGGTTTCCAAGATGAAATGTTTGTCTTGTTGTTTATTGTTTCAAATCTTTCTATTTTTTCAACTTGGGAAATATCAATGTCCATCAATACTCCTGATTTATTTTTTATTATTATATAATCTCCTTGTCTTTTCATACTTTCACAGTCAATCTTGCCTCCATTATTCAAGTGAATTATATATTTCAGATATACAATATCTTTTTTTTCTTGACTTTTTATACTTGAGATTGGTTTCGTTTCATTATCTACATGTTTCTTATTAGTTAATTTATTAATTTTTCTATTGTAATCTTTCACTGCTACATTTCTTATTTCCTTCGTTGTAATATTATTTGGGCTTATCGAATTAGTTACAAATGTCCAAAAAATTAGCATTCCTATAAAATAGAAAATAGGCGATACAATAAAAGTTGCCAATAGTTGAACTATACCTTGTTGTGTTTTGCCTCCAGCTAGAGTAACAATTGTCATCACCAACGCACCAAGAGTTATAACTGATGCTATATAACTGGTTCCAGGAAATGGTATAAGGTAAACAAACCAAGCTGTAAACAACAGAAGCCATGTATTTTTTATGAAATTATCAGCATGTTTCTGTTTTATTTTTCTGGGACGTTTTGTGGGGTCGGGATTTATCTGTATGTCCATAAATTAATTTATTACTATGTTTATTATTTATTATTGCTATTTTAGAAGATTACCCAAATCTTCAGTTCTTACTGTCTCCATTGTCAAAGTATGATTAATATCACATGTAAATAAAGAAACAAATTGATCTGAGCTGCACATTACTGCTTTCAAGTCACCTCTTTCTTCCATGGTAACACATTTCATTCCCCAAGAGCTGGCTTCTACTATTGCACCATTAAGCTCACTGAAACATTCGTTTTTTGAGTAAGTTTTAATTGTTACTTGTTCTATGTCGCCATTTCTTGAAAATTTTGGACTCGATTCTTCCCTTCGCTTTTCCTCCTCTAATCTTGTGTTTGTAAAGGAATCATTAGTAGGATTATCGGTTTTTTTCCCAACGATAGATAGTAAAATAAAGATTACTACCGCTACACCAATCCATATCGCTGTTTTGTTCTTTTTATTCTGATTTGTTTCATTAATAGAAGCCTCAATGACTTTTTCTTCAATGGGACGATGATCATTGACATTTTTTATATTTTCTTCGTTAATCTGAATAACTCCACATTTTGGGCAAAAATGAGATCCTTCCTTTAATAATCCACCGCAATCCGAACATTTCTCTTCAGAAAAAAATTCTTTACAATGGTTACACCTGGTTTCATTTTCTTGAATTTCTTCTCCACAGAATGGACATTTTATCTGTGAAGATTGTATCTCTTCGTTATTATCCGGTTCTAACAAATCCTCATCATCAGACTCTTTATATGGCCTACCGCAAGTCTTACAAGTACCATCTTTACCGATTATGCCAGTGCATAATCCATCCTGACATGAAACACGCTTCCCCTTTGCTACTTCAGCTAGGATATCTGGTTTTTTAACGATTAATTCATTTTTAATCGGACGACCGCAATGAATACAGGAAGGAGCAAGGCTTGAAACAGGTTTTCCGCAATCGGGACATGTTACAAGTGCCATAAGAGTTCCTCCTATTCGCAAAGTCATTGTATCATGCCCCGGTCAAAGGCTGTCTTCGTCTTGCTCATCCTACAAAGAGGATGGAGATCGGCCTTTGATACTTGGGAGCGCATATGGAATTCACACCCACAAATTGCACGACGGGTGGAGGGCCTGATTTCTCTTATACCAAAAGGCGGCACTCCCCATCTGCCAAACCATCATGTGGATCATTCGGGAGATTGGATGTCTGGGTTGGGTTTGATAGCTGCTACGAAAACAGTTTCATGCTGGATACACTCCCTGCGGCAAATGTAGGGGGTTGCGTCCTTGCTTCTCATCAACCCGCGAACAATGGAGCGCGCAGTTGTCTTAAAAGGGCCTGATGTTGATGCTCCGTGTCGGAACATCACGTACTTTATCCCTTCTTTGTGCGCTTGCTTGATCGCTTCCATCGTATCGGCATAAACATTACCCATCGCTTCCCAATACGAAATCGTCCTCGGCCCGAAATCCGAGTAGTGGAAATCGATTTCAATTAAAGAGGATAATTGTCTATACTTCGTCCAATTGCCCGACCCTTTCTGGAACATACCGATACCCTTGTGTTAACACCTAATCTGAGAGCTAACCTGCTCGAGCAAATACCTTTCCGAAAAGCAGTATTATCGATAAAGCCGTTCATAAATTGCGCGACGGGGTGGATGCTCAGATTGAATGACTGGTTAGCATAGATAGCTGAATATGCTAATTGTTGTTTCTAATAATTTGAACAGTTATCAGCATACCGTAAATACCTTCTTCGTCATGACCATCAATATTTTCTTCAAAATCTGCTGTAACATCTGCCTCATAATTATCTTCTACGTCATTACCACCTAAAATATCTTCAAAATTTGCTGTAACATCTACTCCGTTGTCCATGTCTTTTGCCAATGATTCTGCTACATGTGCGGCTATATAACCGACGTGAATATCTTTCTCCGTATCGGTCCTTTCATAGTACTCATGCCAGATAACTTTAATTGCATTACCGTCGTGCTTATTGTTTGGTTCTCGAACTAATGAAATATCGGGAAAGTCAAAATCGTCTTCGATCTTTTTTGCTAATCTTTTTAGATGGGATTGCCTTCGGGCAAAAGTAACACCTACTACTTTTGTTTGGAATCTTTTTATATTTTTGTTTGGATTATTTTCTTCTAAATTGGCTTTGCCTTCTTGGGATTCTGATTTTATTGCTGGTTCATTTGGAGTTATATTGTTTTTTATCGATTGATTCTTTGTAAATCGACCAAATAGTTTTTTGAATATGCTAGTCAATTAGGCCTCCATTTTAAGTCAGAAGTCTGCATATATTTTTTATCGAGGCTAACGATGAAATCTGCGGCCTCCAGTTAGTTTGATATTCTCTTTTTCCACCATTACCCGAATAATGCAAGGTAAAACCATCCCCTCGTAAGACAGGCACTCTTCATGAGAATTCCTGTTACGGTCTGATCCGGCTTTTCTCGTCTTCCTGACCAATTAATCGGGAAAATTTTCACCCCGTGCCCAATAGGAATATCGTCCAGATGGGTCTACGCATCGTCTAATTTGGGTCGCAAGGGGTTTATGGCTAACCCAGGGTACCCGTCAGGGGACAAAGGCGGCAGGGGGTCGTTTAGGAGCACTGATCAGGGTGGGCGTGGTAATTTAGGTAAGAGCAGGTTCGGCGTAAGAGTTGACAAAAATGGTGGGAACTGTGGTGGATGACCATTATTTTTAGGATTTAATTAAAAGGTTCAGGGTCTCCACACATTGGACATTGTTTACTCCATATAGATATCCCGTTTCCGCATATCTGGCAAATCTGAGTTGTTAACACTTTGCAATGAGGACATTGTTCTGCTTGTTGCGAAATCTGCTGATTGCATGACGGGCAGGGCAGAAGCTTTCTGGGTAGAAGTTTCTCAGGAGTTGTTTTATTAACTCCAAGATCCTCAATTATAGTTCCACAATTTTCGCAGAATGACATTGAAGGGTAAATCTCTGATCCACACGCATAACATTTACGTGATTCCTGTTTTGTAACTACTGGGACAAAAGGATTAGGATCACCACATTTTAAACAAATTTTGCTATCAAAATTTATTTCATTTTTGCATAAGGCACATTCCTTCTTTAATATAAAATTACAATGTGGGCAGCTTTTCGCCCTTATAGATACTTCAGATGAACAATTAGGGCAATTTGCTATATTGGTTTTAAGTTTTTTAATATTTTGTTGATTTGCGCCATTATTCAAAATTTCGATTAGGCCAGGAAAGTGCTTAATTTTATATTCATGTTTAGGGTTTTTATTATAAAATATTGATGTATCTTCGGTGAAAATTCCCTTCCGCCACAAAGAGAATATTTCTTGTTCATCTTTTACTATTTCTCCTTTGTGGCCAAATACATAATTTGAAATATCTTCTTTATCCACTATAAATAGACCATTTTGTGATTTATTATTATTTCTTTCCATCACATGGTTGTTGTCGTTTTGCTGGACTCGAATAAACTTCCTTGGTTCATCTACAGTTTCATTCTTGCTATTCTTATGCAAAAGTTGATCTTGTGACGGAGGCATGTATTCAGATTTATCTTTTTTGAGATTATTCTTTATTTTATCGCCACTTTTCTTAAGAAGTGACCATATAGCAAAAATTGCTGAAAGAAAGATTATTGAAAAAACACCCTTTGCGAAAGCTTCTGTTAAACGCCATCCTACTTCGTTCATATTTGTTCCTATTTTTTTGAAACACCATTTAGTCTGTTGAACATTATCTTTCTAACGGCTCGGCTATCTTTACAGACCAGTGGCTTTCCGTCTCTGTCTCACACAGGTTTGGCTTTTCATGATTGTCGCGTAAGGCAAACTAATCCGGTGATTTGCAAGCAAGATATAGAGGTGGCCCCGGTTGTTCGGACAGGTTGGCGGCGAAAATAAGGTGGAAAGCCTTCATGGTTTTTATGCCGCCAGTTGGATGACCGGGCCGGCGTAGCCCGGCCGTGGTTTTTGCCAATATACTTC
>Ga0209270_1002426_pt1 | contig 19911 bp, 20 predicted proteins | sample MTBAKSrepl1MetaG_FD_187456 | JGI IMG/M metagenome (GOLD analysis project Ga0209270, IMG submission 187456) | Enrichment culture microbial communities from Arthur Kill intertidal strait, New Jersey, USA, that are MTBE-degrading - MTBE-AKS1... | ecosystem: Environmental > Aquatic > Marine >...
CGCTGCGCTCGAAATGAGAGGCGGCGCCTGAGCGCGCATGGATGACAGCGCAGACAAATGCGACCAAGCAAGATTGACATCATCTCGCAGGTGGGAAACACTATTTCGGAGTAAAAGCAATAACCACATTTGGGAAGAGTTCCCTCCCAGGCCCACTCTCAAAACCTTAAGCTATTGAAAACAGAACTATTTCAGGCGCCGGTGTTCTTATTTCGAGCGTAGCGAGAAATCTCCCGCAGGGGGCGCGGGGGATGAGAATCCCCCGCCCTATTTCTTTTCAACGCTTTTATCGACACCCTCTCAAGGGAGGGGAATGTGACTTTAACGGGGGGAGCGCCTCCCCCGCAAGGCTTTTTTTTTATGTCTGAAAATTTTGGATTGCCCGATCAAGTCGCGGGATAACGGAGCTACCGGCGGGTCTGCTTTCCGGCTTCTTTTTGCTTGAAGTAGTCCCTGAGCGCGTCTCGGGTGGAGGGAAAGGCCAGGTCGTCCCAGGGAATCCTGTCCTCGGGAAACAGGCCCGCTTCGATGGATTCGTCGTCGGCCGAGAGGGTCCCGCTTACATAAGCGGCCTTGTACATCAGTATGATGACTTCGCTGTCCGGATAGGAGTACACACCCACCAGGGCGCCCACGCGCACGGTGAGGCCCGATTCCTCAAGGGTTTCGCGGGCCACGGCGTCCGGCACGGTTTCATACCGGTCCACGAAGCCGCCCGGCACCACCCATTTGCCGTAGGCCGGTTCGATTCCCCGTTTGAGCAGCACCACGCCGCCGTCCATTTCGATAATGGCGCCCGTGGCCACCTTGGGATCGAGGTAAAAGACCAGGCCGCACCGGTCGCAGACCAGCCGCTGCGGCTCGCTTTCCTTGACAATCTTCAGCTCCAGGTTTCCGGCGCATCGCGGGCAGAAGCGGTATTCGAAAGGGCGGCTCAAGGTCCGTCTTCTCCTGACGCCAGCGGAAGATATTCCATGAAAAAGCGGTAAAAAGCGGCCAGGATGAGGGCATGGGTGATTTCTCCGCGTTTGATGATGGCGGGAATCTCGTCCAGCCGCCTTACTTCCACCACGATGTCTTCCTTATCGTCCAGATCCAGTTCGCCGACCTTGCGGGCGCCTCTGGCTATGAAGGTATGGCACACATTGGACTGTATGGCCGGATTGGGGTGGACATAACCCAGGTCGACCCATTCGGAGGCTTCAAACCCGGTTTCCTCCCGCAGCTCCTTGCGCGCCGCTTCGAGCGGCGTATCGTTATGCTCCACCAACCCGCCCGGAATCTCCAGGGTGACCTCCCGCGTTCCATGGCGGTATTGCCGGACCAGGATAATCCGTTCGTCTTCGGTAAGGGCGATAACATTGACCCAGGGCGTGGACTCCAGAACAAAAAAGTCGTACTCGTCGCCGGTGCGGGGCGATACGGCCCTGTCCGTGCGGATGCAGAAAACCCGGTACGAATCGTCGCGGTTGCTGTCGACTACGCTCCAGACAGCCGGCGCGGATTCCTGTTTCTTTTCCGGGCGCTGTGACATGGTTGATCCTCCTGAGCGCGGTTGGACCGCGCCGTGCGTATGGTATATGAGTTTTATCGGGGGAAGTCCGGAATGACGCCCGGCCGGAGCCTAAAATTCGAGATTTTTCGGGGTTCGTGGAAAAGGAATGACGTCGCGTATATTGGACATTCCGGTAATGAATTGAATGAGACGTTCAAAGCCCAGCCCGAAGCCGCTGTGCGGGGCCGTGCCGTACTTCCTCAAATCCAGGTACCACCAATACTCCTCCGGGTCCAGCCCGGTTTCCCTGATCCGTTGCAGCAGAACGTCATACCGCTCTTCGCGCTGGCTTCCGCCGATGATTTCGCCGATGCGGGGAACCAGCACGTCCATGGCCGCAACCGTGTTATTGTCGTCGTTGGTCCTCATGTAAAACGGCTTGATGATCCGGGGATAATCCCTGATGATCACCGGCCGCTTGATTACTTCCTCGGTTATGTAGCGTTCGTGTTCGGCCTGAAGATTCACGCCCCACTGCGCCGGAAACTCGAAATCCCGCCCGGATTTGAGCAATATTTCCATAGCCTCGGTGTAGGTGATCCGTTCGAAATCGGTTTCAGCCACGTGGCGCAGATTTTCAATGACCGTCTTGTCTATGAACTGATTGAAAAAGTCCATGTCCTCCGGGCACTTTTCCAGCATGGAACGAAAGACCGACCGCAGAAATTCCTCGGCCAGGTCCATGTTGCAATGGATGTCGCAAAAGGCCATTTCCGGCTCGATCATCCAGAATTCGGCCAGATGGCGGGGCGTATTGGAATTTTCAGCCCGGAAGGTGGGACCGAAGGTGTAGACGTTTCCCAAGGCCAGCGCGTATATTTCGGCTTCCAGCTGACCGCTGACGGTCAGATAGGCCGGACGGCCGAAAAAGTCGGCGGTGGGGTCGGTCTGGGACAGCTTTTGCGGGTCCAGGGAGGTGACGCGGAAGGTTTCCCCGGCGCCCTCGCAGTCGCTGCCGGTCAAAACCGGGGTATGGATATAGACGAACCCGCGTTCCTGAAAGAACTGATGTATGGCGGCGCTGGCCGCGTTCCTGATCCGCGCGATGGCGCCAAAGGTGTTGGTGCGCGGCCGCAGGTGGGCTATTTCGCGCAAGAACTCGAAGCTGTGCCGTTTTTTCTGCAGGGGATATTCGTCGCCCGCCGCCCAGCCCACCACCTTGACGCTCGCGGCCTGGATTTCCACGGACTGCCCCTTGCCGGGCGATTCCAGCAACCGGCCCTCGACGCTCACCGAACATCCGGCGCCCAGCCTGGCCACCTCATCCGCGTAATTGTCCAGATCGGACGGCGCAATGACCTGAATGTTTTTCAGGCAGGAGCCGTCATTGATTTCCAGGAAGGAAAAACCGCCCTTGGAATCGCGTTTGGTCCGCACCCACCCCTGTATGGACACCTCTTCGTCGAGGTATTGACCTTTCAGGAGCTGCGCTATTTTAGCCTGCTTTGCCATGGGATCGCACGTGGGGAATATGGATATAGTAATGATTCAAAATGGTTGTCGAGAACGAGGCTCTACGTGAGAACTTCCCTGCCCTTCTCGATATCGCTCAGGCTCATGACGAACACGGTCTGTGATTCGCTTGCTTCCACCGATCCGTACACGTAGTTTATATTGACCTTGGCTTCGGCCAGCTTTCTGGACACTTCCCCCAGTTGGCCGGGCTTGTTGTCCAATCTGACACAGAGCACGGGAGAGGTGTCCACGGAGTAGTCGTTTTCCACCAGGATGTGTTCGGCTTTTTGCGGCTGGTCCACCAGCAGCCTGATTACCGAATAATCGGCGGACTCCTTGAGAATGCTCTGATAATTCTGGGTCAGAGCGATTCTGCGGCCTGTCTTTTCCCGCGCCCGGTACAATTCCATGACATAATCCCTGGCGTTTTGAATGCTCATGGCCTCGATGTTGATGCCCGTTTTGCCCAGAACGCCGCAGAGCTTGGCCAGTTCGCCGGGTTCGTTGACCAGAAAAACCGACAATTGAGTTCTTTCCGCCATTACCCACCCCTTTCGGACGCCGTCATTGCTAGCATTGTTACTACCCTAAGACCGGTAGCGATGCAAACCCTTTTTGAAACATAAGGGAGGGCCGTATTTCCGGCCGCTAAAAGGCGAACATCTGTTGCAGTACGGAAATGACCTCCAGTTGGGTCTTGGAATCGATCGCGCCGAGTTTTTTGACCAGCCGCGATTTATCGATCGTCCGAATCTGATCCAGGACGATCTGTCCCTTTTTTCTCTTGAATGAGAGCGGGACCCGCGTGGGATAGTCCCTGCTCACGGAAGTCATGGGGGCGACAATCACGGTTCGGATATGACGATTCATTTCGTCGGGAGAGATAATCACACAGGGCCTGGTTTTCTGAATCTCGGACCCGACGGTGGGATCGAGATCTATCAGGAAAACGTCGAAACGCTGCGCTACCAGCGCCATTCTTCCTCATCCCAGGAATTCGGCGCTGTTTCGTCCTCAAAGGCCGGCGCGTCGTCGCCCTGTTCGGCCATGACCTTGAAGGCGCGGTCCCATCCGTCCCGGACCTTTCCGATCGGACGAATAATGATCTGATCGTTCTCGACCTCTATTTCCACGTCATCCCTGATTCCGGTCTGTTCCAGGAGCGGTTTGGGAATGCGCAATCCCTGGGAATTGCCGATTTTTATGACCCGCGCTCTCATAAAGTCCTCCCTGCCACGAATAGTAATTACATTGTAATTACCTCAGCGGACAAAATCAAGAATAAAGCGCCTGTGACATCGTTCCCGCCTGTCCAAACCCGGCGCGGCAGGACGACTCTACTCTTTTCCGGGGCGAAGATACTCGGTTTTCAGTGATCCGATATACCGCCAATGGGTTTTGCGGGGGCGGGACATTATTTAAAGGGCCGACACAAATTCGGCTATGGTTAGATTGGCCGCTCTAATCAGGCTTCTCAGCGTACCTTTTGCGACTTCCCGATGGTTGGGGATGGATAAGGTCGCCATTTCCCCTTCCTTGACCAACACTATATGACTGCCGCTCTGCCTCGCGACCTGCCAGCCCATCGACTCGAATACCCGAACCACTTCGCGGCCGCTGAGAACGGGCAATGCGGGGGTCATCAGGCGGCCACTTCCACTTGCTGAATCTCAATAGTAAGAGGTAAGCCGCGCTCCGCCCGCACTTGCAGGCACTGATAAATTGCGTCGCGAACGTTTTCCAGCGCCTCATCCTTTGTCCGGCCCTGACTTACACAGCCGGGAATGGCGGGACATTCGACAACCCAAACGCCGTCTTCGTCGCGATCGATCGTCACGCTGAATTTCATGGTAATACTCCAGTCTTTGAGATTACTATAAGCGTTTGCGATTTATATGGTCAATAACTTTGGTTCTTTTCTTCTCCCCATCCGCATGCTTGGAAATTTTCAAGAAGCGCCTGATGCGCATCCATCTCCTGTATTCCTATAATTAGAAACGACCTAAGGTTTTATTTTTTGCAGGGCGAAGATACTCGGTTTTCAGTGATCCGATATGCCGCCAATGGGTTTTGCGGGGGCGGGACAGGCGGGCGTCGAGGCGGCGTTCGTCGTGTAATGTCTTGCCGTTATGGACGTTCCTCTCCCCCGGGAGGCTGTCGATTTTAAAATTTGTGGGAAGGAACTTTTTGAAAATGTGATTATACCGTTAGCTCCGCAAGATAGTAAATGGATTCCTTCTCCCTCTGGGAGAAGGTCGGGATGAGGGTTGATAATTACAGCGGGGGCATTTCTGCCCCCGCGCCCCCTTTAGAGATTTCTCGCTGCGCTCGAAATGACAGCCGGCTACCGAGGCGCATGGATGAGACGGCAGGCAACCGAGGCCAGGCCGGATTGACCTTATCGCGCAATTTGTCAGGGCTCTATTTTGGTACCCAGCAGTTTCAGGAAGGCCGCGATCCATTCGGGATGAGCCGGCCAGGCCGCGGCCGTCACCAGATTCTGGCTCGAAACCGCGTTGGTCAGGGTTTCATTCAGTTTCCCGAAGGTTCCGCCAGCCAGCTCTATGTCCGGACGCACCGCGGGATAGCCCACGCAGGTCTTGCCGTCCAGCACGCCCGCCGCCGCCAGCACCTGCAGCCCGTGGCAAATGGCCGCTATGGGTTTGTTGCTTTGGGCAAAATGGCGGACAATGTCCAGCACCCGTTCATTGAGCCGGATGTATTCGGGAGCGCGTCCGCCGGGTATGACCAGCGCGTCGTATTTTTGCGGGTCCACCTCAGCGAAGGTGGCGTTGAGGGTAAAGTTGTGGCCCGGCTTTTCCGAATAGGTCTGATCGCCTTCAAAGTCGTGAATGGCGGTTTTGATTTTGTCGCCCGCCTTTTTGTCCGGGCACACGGCGTGGACATTGTGCCCCACCATGAGCAGCATTTGAAACGGAACCATGACTTCGTAATCTTCCACGAAGTCTCCCACCAGCATGAGGATATTCTTGGCCGCCATTTTTTTCTCCTTGTTTTTTCAGCGCACAACGGCGCGACGTTGGCTTTGGTTTAATTATATGACAACCCGGCCGGAAAGCGCCAGTTAGGAGTGCATGTTTTCCTTCTCTTCGAAGATCCCGTGGAGCGGGATTCTTGGAGAAGACCGGGATGAGGGTTGATAATTACAGCGGGGGAATCTCTTCCCCCGCGCCCCCTGCATGCGATTTCTCGCTGCGCTCGAAATGAATCGCTCCTGTTTTCAACAGCTTAAAGTTTTTGAAGGAGGGTCCGGGAGGGAACTTTTTTCAAAAAGTTCCCTCCCGGATTGAGGACAAACGTCAGGACGAAGCGGCGCGGCGGCCTTTCCTGCTGAACACCAGTCCGCCGACGAGCGCGGTGAAAGGGGCGACGGTCACCAGTCCGAAGCTGCCCACCAGCGTGTTGAGGACTTCCGCCGCCACATAATTGAGGTTGAAGATGTTCACCAGCGGTATGCCCTGCCCCATGAACAGCATGAGCATGGCCATGTAGCTCCCGGAATAGGCCAGAAGCAGAGTGGTGGTCATGGTGCCGATCACCGACCGGCCCACCGCCATGCCCGATTTCATCAGTTCCCCGGCCGTCAGTTGCGGCCGTTTTTCGGACACCTCATGCAGGGAGGCGGCGATGTCCATGGACAGATCCATGACGGCCCCGGATGAGGCGATAAAGATTCCCGCCAGGAAGATGCGGGTCAGATTCAGATTGTAATAGCCGGAGTACAGCAGCGTCTCGGCGAAGGGCCGCACCGCGCCGTGGACGTGAAAACCCTTGGCGAAGAGCTGGGCCAGAAGACAGGTGGTCAGCAGCCCCAGGAAGGCCCCGGAAAAGGCCACCAGTCCCTTGCGGCTTAACCCGCCCACCAGAAAGCTGATAACGCCGGTCAGGACCGCCACCACGCCGAGAGCGCTCAACACGGGGTCATAGCCTTTCAGGAACACGGGCACCATGACTTTCCAGAGCATCAACGCGGCGAAAATGAAGGACAGCAACGCCTTGACCCCGGTAAATCCGCCGATGGCGACGAGAAAAACACTGAACAGGCCGATAAGTATAAGTTCCGTCTGGATTCGGTATCTGCCCCGTGGAGTGGCCCACTTCACCTTGCCGTCCTTTACGGAAAATTCCAGCAGGATAACGTCGCCTTTCTGATAGAACTCGTCCAGTTCCATTTTTCCCATGAGGTAGTTGTCCGCTCGCGCCACTTGGCCCTGGTAGGGTCCGTCGAGTATTTTCACGGTCAGCTTCTGACCTCCCGTTTTGATGAGCAGATTGGTTCGTACCTCCGAATTGTCCAGATCCAAAACCTTGGCCTCGGCGCGCTGCGAGTTATCCGGCTTGCTCTTTTCAAACCCGGTGGGCAGGTAGACAAGCCCGATACAGCCGACGCAAAGCAAAAGAACAAAGGTTATGTCGAGTTTGTTGAACGATCTTCGCGGTCTCATGGTCAAACGCGCGCTCCTCACGCATATAAGGCTGTCGATAAAAGCATGAAAAGGGAGTCGTGCGGGGGAATTTCTTCCCCCGCGCCCCCTGCGAGAGATTTCTCGCCACGCTCGAAATGAAAACTCTCTTGTCTGAAATAGTCCTGCTTTCAATAACTTAAATTTTTGAGGGTGGGCGTGGGAGGGAACTTTTTTCAAAAAGTTCCCTCCCACAAAATTCAAAATCGACACCCTCATATAAAGAAAGGGCAAGACCGCTGACGGCCCTGCCCCGTTCCCGATGAATTCAGTTCTTAAGACATTATTAGTTGTTGAGCGCGCCGCCCATGGCCTGGGCTATTCTTTTGGCGACATCGGTGTTGTCGTAGAAACCGTTGAACAGGTCGCTGGCCGCGCCTTTGGCCAACACGGGCACCGGCACGCCCGTGTGCGCGTAGGAAGTCCAACCCAGACCCGCGATCTGGTTGAGAAGATGCGTCAGGGTCACGGAGAACGGCTCATAGCCGCCGTACAGCAGGTAATCCTCTTCGGCGCTCTTAATGGCTTCGCCCTTCATGCTGCGGTCAAAGGCGTCTTCAAGCTGTTTTTTCTGGAAATCGGAGAGGTCGTCATAGTTCAGGCCGAACGATTCGAGAACCATGGCTTTGATCGTGGCGTCCATATCGTCGGCTTCGCCGCTCCAGGCGGCGGTGGCTTTGTAGGTATCGAGGTCTTTGTCGAAACTTTCAAACGATTTGGTCTGGTAGCCGAGGACCTCGAACGCGGTGGCGTACTGGGTGCCCGCAAAACCGATGGTCATACCGCCTGTTTCATGGTCGCCGGTAACAACGATCAGGGTTTCGTTGGGATGCTGGTTATAGAACGAAAGAGCCTCCAGGACGGCCTTGTCGAACTCGATGGTGTCCATTATGGAAGCCTTGCCGTCGTTGGCGTGACAGGCCCAGTCGATTTTTCCGCCTTCAACCATCATGAAGAAGCCGTTGGAGTTGTCGAGCAACTCGATTCCCTTGGCGGTGAACTCGGCCAGAGAGATGTGGTCGGCCGGACGATCCATTTCATAATACAGCGCGTCGCTGCTGTCCAGGATGTGGTTGTACGCGACCAGCTTCTGTCCGGGCTGGGCGGCGTTGAGTTCTTGTCTGGTGGTCACGATCTGATAGCCATTGGCCGTGATCGCGTCGTACACGTTTCCCAGGTCGCCGTCGGGTCTCTTGATTCCGCCGCCGCCGAAATAGTCGAAACCGCTGGTGGCCAACTGGTGCGCGATCTCATGATAATTGTTGCGGGAAGCCTGATGAGCGTAGAAAACCGCGGGAGTGGCGTGGTCGATGGAAACGCTGGAAACTATACCGACTTTCTTGCCCTGCGCCTTGGCCAGTTCCGCCACCGTCTGGTACGAGACGTCGGCGTCGTAGCTCATGGAGATGACGCCCACGCCTGTTTTCACGCCGCAGGCGAGCGCCGTGCCGGCCGCGGCCGAGTCGGTTATGAACTGATTTCCGGCGTAGGTCGTGGCCATACCCTGTACCGGGAAGTTGCTCACCGCCAGGTTTACGGCTTTGATTCCGCCTTCCACGGTGTCATCGACGTTCAGGGAAGCGAGATAGGCCTCGGCCGCGTGGATCTGCACGCTGGCCATGCCGTCGCCGATGAAAAAGAAGACGTACTTGGCTCTTCCGGAGCTGCTGGCGCCATTGCCGCCGCCGAACAATCCGGAGTTGAGGTCCATCGCGGTCGCGGGAACGACAAAAAAAAGCGCTACCGCGAGCGCCACCAGGACACTGGTAAATGGAACAAATTTTTTCACACCTTTCATTGAATTCCCTCCTTTGGATAACAATGTTTCAAGGCACATGAGAGATTGCCTTTGCCGCGACAAACCGTTGCGGCTTAACCGTGTTGTGATGAAACACCGCCTGGAGAGGGTAGATACGACAAGACATTCCCGTGAGCGCCCGCGGCGCCCATGCGCGTCATAGTACGGTTGGTCCCCCCCAAGTCAGTCGGACTTTTTGTATCGGTTAATTGTTTGAGATTGGTTGGAGACCATTTAGGATGGTGATAGGCTTTTATTGCAGGGGCGATAACATACGGTTAGGGGCTACTATACGGCCACGGAAGGCCATTATACGCCGTCATCATGAGCGTTCAACCCGTAATAAAAAATATACCTTTAAATTATTGTTTTTTAACGATAGAAAAAAACGGCGCCCCACGGGGGGAAACAAAACGCCCCCGCGCTTCGGCGCCTTGGGGGCGAAAGGAAACTTTTTCGGCCGGCGCTACTGGTCTTCGAATTTCGCGTTTAGCTGGCTTTCCGCCTCCTCCAGACTGATCTGGGCCTCCTCCCATCTTTTGAGGAGCTTCTCCGTCTGGGTTTTGGTCTCATCGTACTCTTTCAGCAGGGGCTGACTTCGTCCGGGGTCGCTGAAGACATCCGGGTCGGACAACAACGCGCTGACTTCCTTTTGGCGCGTCTCCAGACGCTCGATCCTGTTTTCCAGGTCCTTGAGTTCCTTTTTAAGCGGCGCCACCACCCCGCTGAACTTCTGCCGGCGCTGCGCTTCGAGTCTGCGCGCTTCCTTCCTGGCTTCGCGGCTGTGTTTGGCTTTCTGCTCGGCCGCGGCCATCTGATCGGGCGTATCCGCTTCGGCTTCCGCGGCGGCGTCCTCCCTGGCCTGCATATGGAAAAAGTAGTCGTTCAGGTTTCCCGGAAACTCCTCTATCCCGCCTTCCTCGATGCTCCATATCTTGGTGGAGAGCCTGTTGACAAAGCTGTGGTTGTGGGAAACGAAAATGAGGGTCCCGTCATATTTGGCCAGCGCGTCGATGAGCACTTCCGACGACATGAGATCCAGATGGTTGGTGGGCTCGTCCATGAGCATCAAATTACCCGGCGCCACCAAAAGGCGCGCCAGCGCCACCCGAGCCTTTTCCCCGCCGGACAGCACCCCCACGGATTTTTCCACGTCGTCGCCGGAAAACAGAAACGACCCGCACACGTTGCGGATGAAGCCCACTCCCGCGTTGGGAAGGGCCCTTCCGACCTCCTCCAGCACGCTGGCGTGCGGGTTGAGACGGTCGGCGTGGTGCTGCGCGTAGTAGCTCATGATAACGTTATGGCCTTTGGTCACGGTTCCGGCGTCCGGTTCGAGTTCCCCGGCCAGTATTCTCAAAAGGGTCGTCTTGCCGGAGCCGTTGGGTCCGACGATGGCCACGCGCTCGCCTCTCAACGCGCGCAGGTTGAGGTCATGATAGAGCCGCCGCTCGCCGAAGGCCTTGGAAACGCCTTCCATGGTTATGACGTTTCTTCCGCTCGGCGGCGCCTCCGGGAAACTGAAGTGTATGGTCTTGCGCTTCTTGAAGGTTTCGACCAGCTCCATTTTATCGAGCAGCTTGAGCTTGCTCTGGGCCTGGCGCGCCTTGGTGGCCTTGGCCCGGAAACGCTCGATGAACTTCTCCGCCTGCTTCACCATGCGTTCCTGCTTCTTGGCTTTCCCTTCCGCGATACGTTCTTCCTGTTCCCGTATTTTCAAATACTGGTCGTAATTTCCCGTGTAGGTCGCCAGCCCCTCCTCCTCCAGGCTGATGACCCGGTTGATATGCCGGTTCAGGAATTCGCGGTCGTGGCACACCAATACCAGCGCCCGGTCGAACCTGGCCAGATACTCGTCCAGCCAATGCACGGAGGGGACATCCAGATGGTTGGTGGGTTCGTCCAGAAGAAGCGCGTCGGGCTGTTCGAACAGCAGCCGGGCCAGGGCGGCCCTCATTCTCCACCCGCCGCTCAGTTCCGGCAGGGGCCGGTGGAGGTCGTCGATGGAAAACCCCAGCCCCAGCAGTATGCGTTCGGCCTCGTGCGGAGAGTAGATGGTGTCCAGATGGTCGAGCTCGGTATAGAGATGCGACAGGCGCTGCCCCAATTCGGTCTGAACGTCGGGATCGGTTTCCTGCTCCAGATCCGTTTCGCATCGCTGGATTTGACGCTTGAGCTGAGCCGCGCCCGGCGTCACATCCAGGACCCAGGTAATCAGCTCCTTGTTGGGCACGTCCAGCGCCTCCTGGGGAAGGTAACCCAGCCGCAGCCCCTTCAGCCGCTTTATATCACCCTGGTCCGGCGTATGGGTGTTGGTGATCACCCTGAACAGCGTGGTCTTGCCGGCCCCGTTGGGCCCCACCAGCCCGATGCGGTCCCGGTCGTTAATCTGAAAATTAACACGATCGAAGAGCACGCGCCCCCCGAACAGAACGGACAGATCTTTTACCATGATTAAACTCATGGCGCGGTTATACAAAAAAGTATATCATCGTACAAGCCCGCGAGACGGCGCCTTTAAAATAATACGCCGCCTCCCGGCCGGGAGCGCCGCACAGAGGCGCAGCCGGGGGCCGGCGCGTCTCACGGAAACCATGAGGCAAGGAGAAGTGGCCGGGAATGCCGATCATAGAGGAGAAACACAAAGAACTTTTAAGAAGCGTGGGTGTGCGCGACGAGGAGTTCGATCTTTTCGAAGACCGCAATCTCAAATATGAGTTCGACCCGCGCAAGGGCGTGAGGCTGTACGACCCGCTCCACCAAACGTCAACAACCCGTTATGTGGGTATTGACGGATGGACGTCGTGGAGTGGCGAGGAGGACGACTTCATGGAGGTTTTATTCCCCAAGGGACCGCCTCAGAAAAGCGAAGCCGCCGTGGAGGGCTCGGGCAAGGAAGCGCTCAAGAAGCTCAAGCGCGACGCGGAAACCAAAAAACAATAAGCGCCTCGACGAGACGCCGCCGCATAAAAGAGGCTGCCGATAAGAGCGTGGGAAAAAATAATGCGGGGGAATTTCTTCCCCCGCGCCCCCTGCGGGAGATTTCCCGCTACGCTCGAAATAAGAACACTGGCGCCTGAAATAGTTCTGTTTTCAATAACTTAATGTTTTGAGGGTGGGCATGGGAGGGAACTTTTTGCAAAAAGTTCCCTCCCACAAAATCCAAAATCGGCGCCCGCATAAAAGAGAAGGACGCCTGCAGGTGGCGTCCTCTTCGAAAACTGCGTGTCGATGTAATTGCTAAAGACCCAAATCATCCAGCAGCTTTTTCTTGATGACGTGCTGCTTAACCGTTTTCACCGGGTCCAATGAACTCGCGTTGCCGGCGGCTATGAATATGGAAGCCCCCGCCATACACGCTACGCACGCAACAATCACCGCCACTCGTATCATGCGTCACTCCTTCCGCGGCAAATTGCCTTTAAAGTGCGCCCAGCTTTATTTGTTCCCCACTGTGCATGTAACACAATACGTCACATAAGCGCAATCTTTTCTTTTTGATAATCATTTGCAGGTAAATGTCCAGCTCTGTGCTCAACCCCGTTACGGACGATGGGAAACCGCGCGCCCGCTCTACTTTTATCAAATCCCGTGCCATATCGCCGTTCACGCGTTCCCGCGCCGGTTTCTCAGGGACCCGGGACCGCAAAACTGCCGCTGTTCTACGATTCGACGTCTTAAAAAATTATCCGCGCTCCGTTTTTTGGCCGACGCCGCGGCCAAGGGCGGCAAAAAAAGTATCAATCTTGCATATCCATACGGATAGCGGAAATCATTGCCTATCAAGCTTCCATCGGATCGAACCGATTAGAAGTTAGCGCCAAAATAATGGCAATGAGGCGCCCGTTTGTTCTTTTTGCGGGAAACCCGCCACGTCAAGGCGCCCGTGGAGAACGCGCGGGATTGCGCCGGCGCATAACCATGCGGGGAAACAAGACTTTTTTGTCCGCTGACCGCCCATGCTTGGCATGTTATTTGAATTTATGATGTTGACACAGTTTTATCGCATAAGGAGACGCCGATTTGCTGGGCCAGACAATCACGCTCAATGATCTCATCCAGACGGCAAACAAAAAGGTCGGAGCCGAAGCGGAGGTTTTATCAAAGCTGGCGGATCAGGATGGTCTGGAAGGTCAACTGGAAGAGATACTCGACTATGTGGAGAGTAACGAGGCGCTCTTCGCCGACAATAATCTGACGGACGTTAAGACGGCGCTGGCGAAATTCATGCGCAAGATGCCGCCGCAGAAGCTGAAGCTGACCCTGGCGGCCATGAAAAGGGAAATGGAAGAATTTAAAGCTCAAACACAACAGCCGGAAAAAGAGAGCGGGGGCAGTATCCTCAATCAATCGGACCTGGACGCGCTGTTGGCCGAAGCGCAGCTTTCCCATACCCCCCCCAAAAAGTCCAAACTGGTTTCCGCGGCGCCCAAGGAGCCGCCTCAGGCGGAAAAAAAGGGCAACGGCGCCAACGGATCGAGCATGCTCGATCAATCGGACATCGACATGCTGTTCTCCAAGGATGCGGCGCCGGAAAGCGATCAGGGCCAAAGCATGGACCAATCCTTTATCGATTCCCTGTTTTCCAAGGAGCAGGAGGCGGTCGAGGAAACAGCCGGGGAACCCGATCCGGAGCCGGTTGACTCCATGGAGGCCATGCAAGGCGACACGGCCGAAGCCGAACAGGCCGACGATGTGGACCATGTAACGGAAACCGGGAACGCGGAAACAGTCGATCAGGATTTCGTTGATTCGCTCCTGGCTCAGGGGAACGGCGCCAAAACGGTCGAGGAAGCGGCCGAGGAAAGCGACGCGGCGCCCGAAGCCGAGGTGGAGGCCGCCACGGCCCAGCCGGAAGAATCAGCGGCGGCGCCGCAAACCGATGACCAGCCGTTGCCCGAAGAGGAAGCCGAGAGTTCGCCGGAAATCGAACTTGCGGAAGAAACCGCGCCACAGGCCGCGGATTCCCGCGAGGAAACCGCGTCCGCGGACATCACGCCCGACGAGACGCCTCGAAACGACGACACGCCTTCCGCGCCCCAAATCGAAACCGCCGCGGATCGCGCGCCAGAGGCGGCGCCGGTTTTCGCAGTTCCCGCTCCCAAGGAAAGCCCGGCGCCCGGCGTCGGTGTTCCCGTGGCGGCGTCCATGAGCAGGGTGCTGGAGGAACGGGGCAGCGCGACGGTAATCAAGGAATTTTACCGGGTCTACGTGCGCGAAAACGGATCGTTTCGCATAATCTTCGAATCGGAACAAAAGCAACAGGCTCAAATGGAGCTGCTGAAAACGGTGCAGGATTTCCCGGCCCGTCAGGTTTCCCTGGGAAAAGTGACCCACAAGGAAGTCATGGTGATCAAGGAAGACACCAACGACATACCCTTCTCCCTGAAAATCGATTTCAGCGAATAGACAGCCAGGACCGTAAACTTGCAGAGAGGATCACATGCCCGCTGACAGCATGGATGACGAATGGGCGGCGGCCCTTCAGGAACAACGAAACGCCGAGGACTCGTCTGACGAAGGCGGGGAAGCGGAAGAGGACCTTTTCGCCGGCGCCCCGGATGAGATCGGCGACGACGCTCCGCTCCTGCAGGACGACGACGCGGACGTAGACTGGGCCGCCGCGCTCAAGGAACAGAAAGCCACCGAAAAACCGGCCCGCGCGTCCTCACCCGCGCCGTCACCGGCGCCGTCTCCGGCGTCGTCTCCGGCGCCGTCGAAAGCGCCGGCGTCAAAGCCTCAGCACAGCGCCGAAAGCATGGAAATGTTGCTGAAGATCCCCTTGGATATTTCCGTGCAGTTAGGCGATACCCATCTGCTGGTCAACGATCTGATTCAGCTGGGCCAGGGTTCGATTATCGAACTGAACAAAAACGCGACTTCGGAGATGGACCTTTTTATCAACGGGAAATTACTGGGGCGAGGCGACGTCATCGTGTCCAACGAACATTTCGGGATTCGTATATCGAAAATCATCACACCGGAGCAGAGAATTAAAAGCCTGGCGTAAGCGCGGGCCGTTGGGGCTGAAGGCCCCGCAGGGCCCCGATCCGGAACGGTGTCATTCGCGACGCTCCGTCCTCAACCCGTCCCCGTTTACGCCGAACAGGGGAACCATCAGGAAGTTGGAAAAGGCCACATCATAGATTTCCGGAGCCAGTTCACGGACTTTTTTAAGAATCGTTCTTTGGGAGCTCTTTTTTCCTTCGGGGGTGCGAATGTCTCCCCGGGACCTGCCCAGCGATTCCACCACAATATCCCTCAGCCGCTGCTCCAGATCCTCCAGCCTGTTGGTGGCTTTTTCGTCACCCGAGATAAAGGCGACGTCCAGATCCACATAGTATCCGCGATTCCCCACATTCGCGGTTGTTTCCACACCTTTCAGCGTATAAAAACTGATTTGAAGCTCGTTGTCGTCAAGACGGTTGCGGGCGTAGATATAGCCGAACACACCCATGATGACGATCAAAATCGCGCACGCCATAAACGCGGCCAATTTGCCGGTACTGGATTGAGACATCTTCCACACCCAAAATAAGTTTTGCGGCTTCGGTCCGTTAGGGACCGGTCGCCGTCTCATGTGGAATTATCAAGAATCGGTCCACTTTTTGAAAAAATATTTTTACCGCAATTTCAAATACTTGAACATATTGTTCAAGTTCGGCGCGCGCCGGTTTCCACGGATCAAGGCTGATTTTTGTCAAATCGGTTCTGAAAATTGTCCGAAACCGAAACCCGGCGCGGGCGTTTACGGGTCTGGTCTGTTTTCCGGTTTCCCGGCGGGACGGAGCAATTTCTCTTGCTATTCGCGCGCTTTTTTACGTATGTGGAATACTCCGGGCCGTCCGGAGAGGCGGCCAAGCGCATGAATCGTCCCGCGCCCTAGATGTTACATCGTTCCGGGGACCGCATTTCTTGAGAGGCAGCGTAAAAAATGAGCGGCAGGGCTTCATTTTTGAGGGTTTTATTCAGCAGGAGAATGATTGTGGCCGGGGTCATGGGCTTCAGTTCGGGCCTCCCCCTCCTGTTGACGGTAACCCTGCTTCAGGCGTGGATGAAAAAGCTGGGCGTGGACCTGGGCGTCATCGGCCTGATGTCCCTGGTCGGCCTCCCCTACACCCTGAAGTTTCTCTGGGCCCCCTTTCTGGACCGGTACGTGCCGCCGTTTCTGGGACGCCGCAGAGGATGGCTGCTCATTTTTCAGATATTCCTGACGGCTTCCATCGCCTATCTGGGCATGGCCCACCCCGGGGAAAATCTCTGGATGGTGGCGTTCGCGGCCTTGCTGGTCACCTTTTTCAGCGCCAGCCAGGACATTGTGATCGACGCCTACCGGCGCGAAGACCTGGCCGACAAGGAACTGGGCCTGGGATCGTCGATGTATGTGAACGGCTACCGGGTGGGTATGCTGCTGGCGTCCGGGGGCGGTCTGATCCTGGCCGACCGGATGTCTTTTCAGATGGTCTATCTGGTCATGGCGGCCTTCATGTCCATAGGCGTATGCGCCACCCTGTTCACCCCCGAACCGGAGACGCCGCGGGGAGCGCCCGTCAGCCTGAAGGAATCGGTGGTCGAGCCTTTCGCCGAGTATTTCTCCCGGCCCCACGCCATCTGGATGCTGGCTTTCGTGCTGATGTACAAGATCGGCGATCAGATGGCTTCGGCCATGACCACGCCGTTTTACATCGAGCTTAAATTCACGCTGAGTCAGATCGGCGCGGTGGTCAAGCTGTTCGGTTTCTGGGCCACCCTGATCGGCGGATTCGCCGGCGGAGTCCTTATTCTCCGCCTGGGCATATACCGCGCCCTGTGGATTTTCGGCATATTGCAGGGAGTGTCCACCGCCGGTTTCAGCGCGCTGTCGCTTATCGGACCCAACGTGACCGCGCTGGCCGCGGTCATATCGTTTGAAAACATCAGCGGCGGCATGGGCACGTCCGCGTACGCCGCCTTTATGGCCAGCATAACCAACAAACGCTTCACGGCCACCCAGTACGCGCTGCTGACCGGTTTCATGGGCATACCCCGGGTGGTCGCCTCATCCGTAACCGGATACATGGCCGAAGGCATGGGCTGGTTCTACTTTTTTGTATTCTGCGCCCTCATCGCCGCGCCGGCTCTTTTCATGATCCGCGTATTCGCGCCCCAAGAGGCGCCGCCGGCCCCAAATCCCTGACCCGTCGCGGCCGGAAGGGGAATCCCGTTCCTTCCGGCGGTTCGCGCCGTCCCCCCTCCCCCGGAAAAAACCGCGGGCCCCTCAAGGGCCGTCTCTGCCACTCCGGCTTCAAACATACATGAATGTATGCTCAGTAAAATTATACTACATTTATGTTGGCTGACGAAGGCCCGGCGCCTTTCTCAAGGCTCAGTCCCGATTTTTTATTAATCAACAATATCAGTATGTTACATTCATTTATCGGTCCGGCCGTAAAATTGGCGCCAATCTTGACCTTATTGGGGCAACGTGGGTGAAAGGAGAAGAGACATGCAGAAGATTGAAGCGATTATCAAACCATTCAAATTGGACGAGGTGAAAGAGGGTCTCCATCAGGTCGGCCTTCAGGGCATGACGGTGAGCGAAGTAAAAGGCTTCGGCAGACAGAAAGGTCATGCGGAAATATACCGGGGGGCCGAGTACGTAGTCGACTTCGTGCCCAAGGTAAAGATCGAGCTGGTGGTCAACGACGAAATGGTAGAGAAGGTTGTGGACGTTATAACCAAGAAAGCCCAAACCGGCGACATCGGCGACGGCAAGATTTTTATCTACACGATCAGCAACGCGATCCGCATCCGCACCGGAGAGCAAGGCACAGAGGCCATTTAGAGCCCCATATATTACAGCACGTTGAGTCTTGCCAAAAAAACGGAACCGGGCAAGACGACGCTCATGGCACGCGATAGGGAGGAAAAAGGTTATGAAACTTTGGTCAAAACGGATTCTGATTACGGGGGCCATACTGGCGATCCCCATGGTAGCGTGGGGAGCCGAGGAAGCGGCGGCGCCAACGCCGCTGACCAACAAGGAAGCCATCGATCTGGTGCAGACACACGCGAACTATTTATGGACACTCGTGGCCGCGGCCCTCGTGTTCTTTATGCAGGCCGGTTTCGCCATGGTCGAGGCGGGATTCACCCGAGCCAAAAACGCGGTCAACATTCTGATGAAAAACCTCATGGACTTTTCCATGGGCACGCTGGCTTTTTGGGCCATCGGTTTCGGCCTCATGTTCGGCGTATCATCTTCGGGCTGGTTCGGATCCAGCGGATTTTTTCTGAGCGATTTCACGCCGGGCGGCGATCCCTGGGTTCTGGCGTTCTGGATGTTCCAGGTAGTGTTCGCGGCCACGTCGGCCACCATCGTGTCCGGGGCCATGGCCGAGCGGACCAAGTTCGTCAGCTACCTTGTTTACAGCGTCTTTATCTGCGCGTTCATCTACCCCATTTTCGGAAGCTGGGCCTGGGGCGGCTTGTATAAGGGCGGCGGCTGGCTGGAAAATCTGGGCTTCATCGATTTCGCCGGCTCGACGGTCGTGCACTCCATCGGCGGATGGGTGGCTCTGGCGGGAACCGTGGTACTGGGACCCCGTATCGGCAAATATTCCTCCGACGGGCGCGTGAAACCCATTCCCGGCCATAATCTGCCTCTGGCCGCTCTCGGCGTGTTCATCCTGTGGCTGGGCTGGTTCGGGTTCAACCCCGGTTCCACCACCACCGCGGATAAATCCATAGCCCTGATTTTTGTCAACACCAACCTTGCCGCCGCGGCGGGAGCGGTTTTCGCGATGATCACCGTGTGGATCAAGTACGGCAAGCCCGATGTGGGTATGACTTTGAACGGCGCTCTGGCCGGTCTGGTGGCCATTACCAGCCCCTGCGCCACGGTAACGCCTTTCAGCTCCATCATCATCGGCGCGGCCGCCGGTGTGCTGGTTGTCCTCTCGGTGCTCTTCTTCGATAAAATCAAAATCGACGACCCGGTCGGCGCGGTGTCCGTGCACGGCGTGTGCGGGGCCTGGGGAACCATCGCGGCCGGTATCTTCAACATAGGAGGAACGTCGGGAAAGATCATCGGCGTGCAGCTCCTGGGCGTGGGCACGGCTTTTGTCTGGGCCTTCGGAACCGGTCTGATCCTCTTCAAGCTGATCGACCTCATCTTCGGTCTGCGTGTAACCCCGGAAGAGGAAATGGAAGGTCTCGATTACCGCGAACACGGCGCCACCGCCTACCCGGACTTCCAGATTTCATCAATGTAGTCATCGTCAACCTCCGGCCTTCCCCGTGCGGACCCGGTCCGCACGGGGAAGAAAATGAAAAACAAGGTTTACGGAGTAAATGGGCAGGCCATGCAGTGGTGGGCCAGAGGGAGAGAGAACATGGCGCGACATCGTATCTGTACAGAAAACAAATTAAGAGGAGAGAAGAGAATGAAGCGGGGAGTTTCTTTTATAATCAGAACAATAACAATTTCTTTGGCGTTACTCATGGTCCTGGTGGCGGCTCAGCCCGCCAAAGCGGTGGACCCTCCGACGGCCGAATTGAACGCCGCGTTTCTCAGCCAGTATATCTGGCGTGGGCAGGCTTTCGGCCGCGACAGCCTGGTTATTCAGCCCGAGCTGACC
>Ga0209270_1002432_pt1 | contig 19829 bp, 21 predicted proteins | sample MTBAKSrepl1MetaG_FD_187456 | JGI IMG/M metagenome (GOLD analysis project Ga0209270, IMG submission 187456) | Enrichment culture microbial communities from Arthur Kill intertidal strait, New Jersey, USA, that are MTBE-degrading - MTBE-AKS1... | ecosystem: Environmental > Aquatic > Marine >...
AGCTGCAAGACGGTCATAAAGGCCTCTTCCACGCCGACAGTGCCGGATTCGCCGCCGATTTCCCGAACGAGTTCAGACAGCATGTCGTAGGGCTTTTCATGGTCCTTATACGTTCTCGGATGAGGCGCCAGCTGGGTCTCCGCCGTGGCGCTTTCGATAACGCGCGTCATGAAGCGCATCTCTCCCTTGCGGGAGACGACGAGGGCCAAGAGCGGCAGCGTCCAGTTCATGACGGCGGCGCGGTAGCCGGCGAGCCAGTAGATATTCTGGGCCCTGTTGAGGATCAGGGTATCCAATCCCTCTTCGGACATCCGCCGGGTGACCTTTTCCAGCCTTCCTCGGTATTCCTCCGCCGAAAACGGCAACGCATAATCCATCGGTTGATCTCTCTCTTTCTCTGGTCGAAAATGCAACTGTTCTCTCAAGGTGTGTTGGTTCGATATTGCGAAAGAACCTCGCCTACTTGGAGACACTCCCCTGAATGTGCCTGACGATGTCCTCCGGAGATGTCCCGGGCAGGAAAACCCTGTTCACCCCAAGGGCTTTGAGCCGAGAAACGTGCCGTCTCAGTATGATGCCACCCACCAGAATGATCACATCTTCCTTGCCCTGCTCTTTCAGCCCCTGAAGGATTTTCGGAAGCAGGACCAGATGGTCCCCGGCCAGGAAGCTCAGACCGACCACATCCACATCTTCCTGAACGGCGGCGCTGACGACCTGTGCCACCGATTGCCGCAGGCCTGTATAGATAACCTCCATGCCTGCATCCTTCAGTGTCCTCGCAACAATTTTGGCGCCGCGATCATGACCGTCAAGTCCGGCCTTTGCAATCAATACTCTTATCTTTCGTTTCTGCATCGGATGATTCCAGTTGATGGATTTAGTCGAATAATCGTCTAGACATATGTGTTGGGGTTGAATTCGCCCCACTTGTTCCGCATCACCTGACAGATTTCGCCCACGCTGACATACGCTTTCACTGCTTCGATAATCACAGGCATCAGATTATCTTCTCTGTCAATGGCCATTTCCAGCTGGCGCAGGGCTGATCGAACGGCTTCGTCATTCCTCTCAGCTTTTAGCCTGACCAGCTTTTCTTTCTGCACCTGCTCAACCGTGGGATCCGTTTCGAAAATGTCCTGTTCTTCGAAATCCTCTTCTTCGGGAATGGTGAACCGGTTCAATCCCACAAACACCTTTTCGCCGCTGTCGATTTCCCTCTGAAATTGGACACTGGATTCCTGGATCTCCTGGAATACGAAACCGTTTTCAATGGCCTTGAGCATTCCACCCATCTGGTCGATTTTGTCTAGATATTCGGAGGCCCGCTTTTCGATCTCATTCGTCAGTGTTTCCACATAATAAGACCCCGCAAGCGGGTCGATGGTTTTGGTGAGGCCGTTTTCGTATGCCAGAATTTGCTGGGTTCTCAGTGCGATCCTCGCAGACTCCTCCGTGGGTATGGCATAGCCTTCATCCCAGCACGAAGTATGGATAGCCTGATGTCCTCCCAGCACACCCATCAGCGCGTGCATGGTGACCCGGACAATGTTGTTCAGCGGTTGCTGGGTAATGAGCGTTGACCCACATGATCCGCTGTATGTCCTGAAGAGATAGCTCCTTGGGTCTTTGGCGTTGAACCGCTCCTTGATGATTCTTGCAAACAACCGCCTCGCCGCCCGGTATTTGGCCACTTCCTCGAAAAGATCTCGGTGGCACCCAAGGCTGTATGACAAACGGGGAGCGAAATCATCCACCGCGAGACCTCTCTCGCGGGCTTTCTCAATATAAGTAATTGCATTGGCGAGGGTAAACGCGAGTTCCTGGACAGCGTTGGCGCCGGCTTCCCGAATATGATATCCTGTGATACTGAGCGTATTCCATTTGGGGACATGTTGGTAGCAATACTGGATGATGTCGAGACAAAGCCGGATGCTCGGCTCCGGCGGAAAGATATAGGTGCCCCGTGCGATGAAATCCTTGAGGATGTCGTTCTGGGTGGTGCCGGTCAGCTTTCCCTGGGCAATACCCTGCTTTTCTCCCACCGCAATATACATGGCGAGCAGGACCGTGGCCGGCGCGTTGATGGTCATGGAGGTGGAAACCTTATCCAGTGGAATGTCCTTGAAAATGATTTCCATGTCTGCCAGTGTATCGACAGCAACGCCAACTCTTCCGACAGCGCCCTCGGCCATGGAATCATCGGAGTCGTATCCGAGCTGTGTCGGCAGATCGAACGCCACGGACAACCCCGGCATTCCCTGTTCCAGCAGATAGCGGAATCGCTTATTGGTATCCTCGGCTGTCCCGAAGCCTGCGTAGTTTCTCATGGTCCACAGACGGCCGCGATACATGGTAGGATACACACCTCTTGTATAGGGTGGCTCGCCAGGGAAACCCAGATCCTGGATGTAATCCATGTGTTCCAGATCCAGAGGCGTATAGAGTCTCTTCACAGGGATCCCGCTCTCGGTAGCAAAATGCGCTTCCGTTTCCCCAGATTTATCAAGAACCTTTTTCAGTGTCGTCTCTTCCCAGTTTTCTAAAGCCTTTTGGATTTCTTCTCGCCCCATATTTAGCTACCCCGGCCCGATATGCAGGTTTTAAATTTCAAGAATATGTCACTAAAGATTGATGGCTTCCTCCTCGTGGGAGAGGCAATTGATGCATGTGGCCCTTGCTCTCCTTACATGCATCTTTACAATTTCAATGCTCTTCAACACGTCCTTTTTCTTCATGGCTCGAACCAGATCCCTGTGTTCCTCAACAGCTGTCGCCATTCGGCTTGTATCGCAGTTATCCAATCGAAATCTCAGGTTGACATGTTCAAGATTCATTCGAAGCATCCTTTCAATGACCCGGTTGCGTGTCATTGAGGCGATTTGAAGATGGAACTCCGCATCCAGCAGGAATTTCTTTCTGTCATAACGATTCGGCATATAGCTTTCGTGTACATGGAGCTTCTCCTCCAAGCACTTCACTTCCTCAGGTGAACTTTGTTCAATAGCCTGTTCCACTGCATACACTTCTAATGCCTCTCGCACCCCAAAAAAATCCCACATTTCCTGCAGATCCATCGGTTTTACCTGAAAGCCACGAAAGGCCTCGGAAACCAGAAAACCCTCTTGTTCCAGCCGGTTTAACGCGTTAATGATCGGCGTTCGGGACATATCCAGCATTTTGCTGAGATCACTGTAAACAAGTCTCTGTCCAGCTGTCACTTTCTGCTGGAAGATCATCTGCTTGATCTTTTGATAGGCATCTTGAATAAGGGTCTTTGTTGCTTCGTTATCTTCCATTACACGGAGCCTTTGTGAATATTAATATTTAATTCTACTTTTAATTTCAAGACAAAAACTTGTCAAGCAAAAAACACTGCCTTGGGTGTAAAATAAAAGAAGCGAGTTCATATTTTGTATTATAATTTCATTTATATCAATTAGATAATTATAAATGACATCATAAGCGAAAAATTTCTTGACAGGTTGTTCGGGAAATTGTAAGTAAAAGAAAATCTCAAATTTAATTAAATTTTCAAAGTGATCTCCAATGTCGATTTCATGTGACGGAAACAAGAATATGAATCCATCCATTTTCAATCAGTGCGGCGCGTCATGGATCCAAACTGCTTAGGACCTTTGGAAAACATCCAGGTTTTAGATTTTACCTTGATGCTGGCGGGGCCTTTTGCCACCATGATGCTTGGGGATTACGGGGCGGAAATCATCAAAATCGAACTCCCTGGAACAGGCGATCCCACGCGAAAGATCGGCCCCTTCTCGGTTCAGGATCCTGAGCACCAAGCAGGGGGGTTTTTTCTTTCCATCAGCCGCAACAAGAAAAGCCTCACCGTCGATCTCAAACAGCCCAAGGGAGTGCGTATCATCAAGGAACTCACAAAGAACGCGGATGTTGTAGTAGAGAATTTCCGGCCCGGCGTGATGGAGCGACTAGGATTGGGTTTCGGCGCTCTCAGCGAAATCAACCCGAAAATCGTCTATACGAGCATCTCCGGTTTCGGCCATACTGGTCCCTATCGGGACAGGCCCTCTTTTGACATTATTGCTCAGGCCATGGGAGGTGTCATGGCCATGACCGGGCCAAAAGGCGGCCCCCCCTGCAAAGTTGGACCCGGTATAGGAGATATCTGGGCGGCTACGATCGGCGCCTATGCCACCATGGTTGCGCTGTATGAGGCACAAAAGACCGGTCAGGGTCAGCACGTGGACTGCGCCATGTACGATACCATGCTGTATATGATTGAAAGAGCCGTTATGATGTATTCCATGACCGGAATTGTATCCGGTCGCCATGGAAACGCTCATCCTCTCTACGCGCCCTACGACTGCTATCAAACAAAAGACCAAAAATATGTGGTCATCGCGGGACATTGGGGAAAGCAGTGGAAAAATCTGTGCCAGGCTATGGGCAGGAGCGATTTGCTGGAAGACACCCGATTGGAGACCATGGGGGGCAGGGCAGATCATGCCGACTATCTCAGGTCGGCTATATCTGAGTGGACCATGTCAATGCGTCGAGACGACGTCGTTGACCTCCTTATTCAATGGGATGTGCCCGTAGCTCCAGTCAACGCGGTTGACGACATTTTTACCTGTCCTCAAGTGGCGGATAGAGACATGCTGCTAGAGATGGAGCACCCGATGGCCGGTTTGCTCAAGCTCGTCGGCATACCCGCCAAACTGTCTCGAACCCCGGGGCGAATTATGAGCTCCGCACCGCTTCTCGGCGAGCATACCACGGATATCCTGACAAGGCTTCTGGGCTATGGAGATGAGCAGATCCAGGCGCTGAAAAGTGAACATGTGATATAAAATCGGACTTAACCAAGTGACAATTCCATTCGTCAATTGAGGAAACCCAATATGAGTCTCATGAAAGAAAAGATCCGTGAACTCGTTAGAAGGCGGGCGGAGCTGGAATTGGGAGGGGGACTCGCCAAGATCGATGCGCAACACAAAAAGGGTAAACTGACCGCCCGGGAGAGAATCCAACAACTTGTGGATCCGGGAACTTTTGTGGAACTGGGTCTCTTTGCAAAGCACCGATGCACCCGTCTGGGAATGGAGAACAAGGAGCTTCCCGCAGACGGCGTCATCACTGGCTACGGAGAAGTAGCTGGGCGAACCGTGTTTCTCTATTCACAGGATTTTACGGTCATGGGAGGTTCGGTAGGGCCGGTCCATCAGAAGAAAATGGCCGATACGGCAGCTATGGCCCTTGAGGTCCGAGCTCCGCTGATCGGGCTGTATGATTCAGCAGGGGCGCGCCTTCAGGAAGGATCCGAAAATATCACATTTGCTCGCCTCTTCTACCAGAATGCGAGATGCTCTGGCGTGATCCCCCAAATCGCCGCCATTATGGGACCTTCTGCTGGGGGCTCCGTCTATTCGCCGGCCCTGATGGACTTTATCCTAATGACAAAGAAAACGAGCTTCATGTTCATCACGGGCCCGGCAGCGATTAAGGCGGTTACCGGGGCGGAGACCGATAACGCATCCCTTGGGGGATCCGCCGTCCACACCCGCCGGAGCGGCGTGGCGGATCTAGAATCCGAAAATGACGAGGACTGCATAGAAAAGATCAAAGCGCTTCTCGCGTACCTCCCCTCCAGCTCCTTTGACCCAGCACCGCGGATTCCATCCAGCGATGACCCATTTAGGACCTGTCCGAATCTGGAAGCCATGGTTCCGGCGGAACGGCGAAAGGTGTATGACGTCCGCCGCGTAATCAACGAAATAATAGATAAGGGGACCCTTTTCGAGATCAAGCCTGACTATGCCCAGAACATGGTCATCGGCTTCGCGAGAATGGATGGCCGAACCATAGGCATCATCGCAAATCAGCCCAAGGTCCTTGGCGGCACTATCGATATTGATGCGTCAGACAAGGGCTCGAGATTCATCCAGATCCTGGATGCCTTCAATATCCCGATCGTGACGCTGATGGATACTCCCGCCTTTCTGCCGGGCATCAACCAGGAATACGGCGGGATCATCCGTCATGGGGCCAAAATGCTCTATGCCTACTCAGAGGCTACAGTTCCGATGATTACCATCATTCTCAGAAAGGCCTATGGCGGCGGCTGGTCGGCCATGGGTCCGAAAGAGCTGGGCATCGACCTGGTATACGCTTGGCCGACGGCCGAATGTGCTTCCATGGGGCCTGAAGGTGCAGCTGAAGTGATTTGGGCCAAAGAAATCCAGAGCGCACCAGATCCCGTGGCCGCGAGGGAGAGGTTCATCGAAGAATATGACCGGAATTTTGCTAACCCGTATCTGGCAGGGGCCTTGCGGGTGATTGACGATGTCATTGATCCGGCTGAAACGAGAATCAAAATCGTACAGGGTCTCAACATGCTGGAAAGAAAAGATCGCCCTCGCCTGCCGAGAAGGCATGGGATCATGCCGGTTTGATATGGGACCGGCCATTTAAATAAGGACAGACAATCTCAGGAGATAGACGAATGGAAGATCGTAGAGATGTGGTAATCGTGAGTGCGGTGAGAACCCCTTTCGGGCGTTTCGGAGGCGTGACCAGCGAAATTTCGAGCATTGATTACGGTGTGATGGTCGTCAAGGAGGTGCTAAACCGAATCAATCTGACGCCTGCCGAAGTGAATGAACTTTATTATGGAACCTGTATCCCTGCGGAATATGCACCCTATTTGAACGTGCCGGCTAGGCAAATCACTCTCCTTGCGGGATTCCCGGCAGACAATATCAGCATGACGCTGGACCGGGCGTGTTGCTCATCCATGACCGCGGTTCACCTGGGATACCGGGCTATTCGGTCCGGCGCGGCGGATGTGGTCATTGCCAGTGGCGCGGAGAATATGGCCAATGCGTGTCACCTGATAGAAGCAAAATATGCCCGTTGGGGGCAGCGTCTGGGGCATGTCCAGCAGCTGGATATCCTCTTTGAGCTCGGTTATGCAAAAAAGGGATTTAACCCTGTGGCGCGAGATTCAGGTGAAGTGGCCCTCGAATATGGCGTCTCAAGAGAAGATCAGGATCGATGGGGACTGAGAAGCCAGGAGCGGTGGGCCCAGGCATACAAAGAGGGTAAATTCAAAGTGGGAGATGAAATCATGTCCTTCGAGATCCCCCAGAGGAAAGGGGATCCCCTCCTGTTCGACAAGGATGAGCCTCCCCGGCAGACCTCCATGGAACAGCTTGCCAAGTTGAAGCCGATCTACGGCAGCCCCACCGTAACCGCTGGAAACGCCCCGGGCATGAACTCGGGCGGAGCTGCCATCGTTATCATGAGCAGAGAAATGGCCCTGGCCAAAGGCCTGAAGCCGCTGGCAACCGTTGAGGCTGTGGATTGGGCGGCGGACGAACCGAGATATATGGCTACCTTGCCTGCAAAAGCCATCGGGAAGGTCCTGTCAGGATATGGAAAGACCATGGATGATATGGACGTGATCGAAATCAACGAGGCCTTTGCAGCAGTAACCCTGGTGTCCCTCAAAATTCTGGCCGGCATGGATCTTTCAAAGTGGGAGGCGCTTCAGGAAAAGACGAACGTCAACGGTGGTGCCATCGCAATCGGGCACCCAGTGGGGGCGAGCGGCGCCCGGGTAACCATGACGCTGATGTATGAATTGATGCGGCGTGGCGGAGGCCTGGGTGTTGCGGCGATCTGTGGCGGACTGGGTCAAGGGGAATCCCTTATATTAAAGGTGTAGAAAGCAAGGGAGGATAGCGGTTATGGCGGATATGTCAAAGGAAGGACAGGGCTTGCCACCTTTCACCTTCAAAGTGGAACAGGTGAAAATCAAGGAGCTGATTCATGCCATCGGTGACAACAACCCCCTCTTTCTGGAAAAGGAAACCGCCCTTTCAGAAGGGTATCGCGATATTCCGTGTCCCCCCACCTTTATCACCTTGGCCTTTCAGGAATTTACCGGCGCCTATTTCAAGGCCTTTGAAGCGTTGGGCGTATCCCTCCAAAATGTCCTGCATGGGGAAGAAATCTACGAATATCTTGGTGAAATTTGTCCGGGTGACATGTTGACATGTCATATGATCTTCCAATCCATCGTGGAGAAGCAGACGAAATCCGGACGGATGTTTCTAATCACGCTTGGTACGCGGGTGACCAACCAACGAGACGAAGACGTATTGAAGGCTACTTCCCTCATCATAGAGAAAATGACGCAGGATGGGAGGTGATAGGAACATGGCACGCTACATTGATTTCAGGTCTTTGGAGTTGGGCGATAGACTCCCTCCTGTAACAAAGGATCCCATTACTAAAGTGCAGCTCGTTCGCTATGCCGGGGCATCGGGCGATTTCAATCCGCTTCATACCGATGACCAGACGGCCCGGACGGCCGGTATGAAAGGAGTCATCGCCCAGGGGATCCTTATCATGGGTTTTATGGGACAGGCCATCTCCGGATGGGTCCATCTGCGCGATCTAAAACGGTTCAAGGTTCGGTTTAGGGGGGTGACGCACCCCGGAGACGTAATAACGGTAAGAGCAGCGGTCATGGAAAAAAAAGGGTCAAGTGAGGGGGAAGTCGTTCTGTGCAACATCATCGCCGAAGACCAGAATGGAGAAGCAAAGGTCTCTGGAGAATTTGAGGTGTTGAATGCGATTCGAGACAACAGGTAGCTCAACAGGCCCCGTGAGACGTTAATCGAAGCTGTTTGCAGAAGTCGTATGGGATTTGAATTCATACGGGTCATCAAAGAAGGCCACATCACAAAAATGACCGTTGACCGGCCTGAGGTGATGAACGCACTCCATCCCCCTGCATGCAGGGAACTTAATGAGGCATTCGACGCCTTCTCAGAAGACCCCGACTCGTGGGTGGCCATACTCACGGCATCCGGTCACAGCGCCTTCTGTGCGGGCAATGACTTTAAATGGCAATCCGAGTACGGTAAGGAGGCCGTTAGAGAGGGGTTGGCAGGCTTGAAGGGTGGATTCGGCGGTATGACGAGCCGTTTCGATTGCTTTAAGCCGATCATTGCGGCGGTCAACGGCGCGGCCTTGGGCGGGGGGCTGGCGATTGTTCTTGCGTGCGATATCGTGGTATCCGCTGAAACGGCTACCTTCGGGCTGCCCGGCCCACGGCTGGGAACCATGACCCAAGCCGGTGGCGTACACCGGTTGATACGTCATATCCCCTTCCATCAGGCCATGGGTCTCATCCTGACGGGTCGCCGTATCACTGCACAGGAAGCTTTTCGACTCGGAATTGTGAACCGCGTGGTGCCTCTGGCCGATTTGATGGCCGAGGCCAACAAGTGGGCAGAAGACATCGTGGCCTGTGCGCCTCTGGCGGTGAGGGCCAGCAAGGAAGCGGCGTTACGGGGTTACCATCTTCCCCTGAAGGAGGCCATGGAAACTGTGTTCCCCGAATCAGGGAGTATGAACGATTCAGAGGATTTGAAGGAAGGACAACGCGCGTTCGTCGAGAAGCGAAAACCGGAATGGACAGGAAAATAGGATGGGTTTCACCGAGAGGGAGGCCTCCACACAGGGGGCAGCGGCATTGGATGACGCCCAGGAAACGCTATCTGTAAAAGGAGGATATCCATGAAACTGAAGAACAAGGTGGCTATTGTAACAGGGGCAGCGAGAGGCATTGGTGAGGCCATCGTCTACAGGTTCATTGAAGAAGGGGCTCGGATAACCCTGTGCGATGTGGATCAACCGGCTCTCGAGTTAGTAAAAACAAAGGTCGAGAAAATGAATGGCGCCTGCCTGCTGGCTGCGGGCGACATCGTGGACAGGGCCTTTGTGGGTCGGATGGTGGATAATACGGTTAAGGAATTTGGGACACTGGACGTGATGGTCAACAATGCCGCCATCACCCGCGATGCGATCCTGCATAAGATGACCCAGGAGCAGTGGGAAGAGGTGATGGCCGTCAACCTGAAGGGGACCTTCAATTGCCTTCAGGCAGCCGCCATCTATATGCGCGAACAGGGAAAAGGAACCATTATCAACGTATCCTCCACATCCCGGTACGGCAATGTGGGGCAGCTGAACTATGCGGCCTCAAAGGGGGGTGTTGTGGCTATGACCCGTACAGCCGCCAAGGAACTGTGCCGAAAAGGCGTCACATGCAATTGCATTTCGCCCGGGACCATCTGGACGGATATGCTCAAAGCGGTGCCTGAGCAAGCCCAGGAGCGGCTGAAAGCGGGCATTCCCCTGGGAAGGTTTGGCGACCCGAAGGAGGTGGCCCACCTGGCCGTCTTCCTGGCGTCGGATGAATCGTCCTATATTACCGGCCAGACCATCAATTGCGACGGTGGGTCCTTCATGGCGTGAGCCGTCATACAGCTCATCCTCAACTCGAATGGAGAAAAGCGACAGATGTCGATTGAGATGGATCTCAGCGGAAAGGTGGCGGTGGTGACCGGGGCCAGCAGAGGCATCGGAAAAGCAACGGCTGTGGCCCTGGCCAAGGCCGGCGCCGATGTGGTATTAGCAGCCAGGACACGTTCCAAGCTTGAAGAGGCCGCCCACCAGATACGGTCGATCGGAACTCGTGCGCTTCCTATGCCGACGGATATCACGCAGAAAGCGTCTGTGGAGTCGCTCATGGCCGCGGCGCACGATCAAATGGGTGGACCCCATATTCTTGTGAACAACGCCGCGATCATGGCTCCTGGAGCGCTGATGGAACAGACCGAAGCAGACTGGGACCGGGTCATGGCGGTGAACCTCAGGGCCGTTTTTCTGTGCACCCAGGCAGCTGGGAAATATATGATTGATCAGCAGTATGGAAAGATCATTAATATGGCATCCACTGGTGGCGTGATCGCCGGTCCAAGGAATGCAGCCTATCATGCCAGCAAGGCGGCCGTTATCCATTTCACTCGGTCCGTGGCCATTGAATGGATCCGCCACCGCATCAACGTAAATGCCATAGGACCCGGCACTGTTGACACGGAATTGGTGGACCGGTTCATTCAGGGGGGTAACAGGGAGACCATGCTGAACGGGATACCGATCCGGCGGTTTGCCAGCCCTGATGAGATCGCCAATCTGGTTGTTTTTCTGGCGTCGGATCTGTCCGCCTACATGGTTGGGGAACACGTGATTATCGATGGGGGTCTGACCATCCCCTGAGGCAATAGGAAGGTTAGACCTTCCTAACACTTTGGAGACACCTATGGATTTTCGTTATACCGAAGCGGAACAAGAATTCAAGAACCAGTTTGAATCGTGGCTGAAATCTCATGTGCCGGAGGGTTATGGTACACCTGAGTTTGTGCCGCCTGATACCTGGGAGGCTATCGCGCACGGATACCGACGTTTTCAGGGCGATCTTTTCCGTGCCGGATATGCTGGGATCAATTTCCCGAAGCGCTACGGCGGCGCTGAAGGAAGCGTCATTGAAAACATCATCGTATCGGAATTGACCGGCCCGGTTTACTTTCATGCCCTTGGGGGATGCCATGTCATCTCGCTCGGTCTCGCTGCCCCGACGCTCCTTGCGTGGGGAAGCGAGGAACAGAAAAAAGTCTTTCTTCCCAAGACCCTGAGTGGCGAGATCATCTGGGGGCAGGGATTTTCAGAGCCCAATGCCGGGTCAGACCTTGCCAACCTCGGGGCTCGGGCCGTCAAAGAAGGAGATGAATACATTCTCAATGGTCAGAAGATATGGAGCAGTTTTTCTCATATAGCCGATTGGGGGATCGTGGTATGCAGAACTGACACCACAGTGGCCAAGCACAGGGGCCTGAGTTACTTCCTCGTGGATCTGAAGCTTTCGGGCGTGGAGATTAGGCCCATTCCGAACATCGCCGGAGACCCTGAGTTTAACGAGCTCTTCTTCGAAGACGTGAGGGTCCCTGAAACGATGCGGGTGGGAGAAGAAGGCGATGGATGGAAGGTAGCGCTCACGACACTGGGACATGAACGATATCTTGGAGAGGTGGCCATGGCTTCCACGTTTTTCAAGGAATATGAGGAGCTGGTGGCGCTGGCCAAGACAATGCCACTCAATGGACGAACAGCGTCCAAGGACCCCATTGTTCGGCAAGAGCTGGCCCGGACGTACATCGAATTGTGCGTCATGCGATGCAACGGGTACAGAAACATGTCCAAGCTGGCCAGGGGCGTGATGCCGGGGCCCGAGGGCTCCGTTGGAAAGCTCTTTTGGAGCCAGTTGCATCAACGGATGACAGAACTGGCCGTCGACCTGTTAGGGCCGTATCACCAGTTGACTGGTGACAGCCGCCACAGCATTGACCATGGAAAATGGGGGTTCCATTTTCTGCGGGCCAAGGGGAATACGATTGAGCAGGGAACATCGGAAATCCAGAGAAACATTATCGGCGAGAGGGTGCTGGGACTGCCCAAGGATTCGGCAAGGATAGCAACCAAAACTTAGAAGGGAATAGATGGGACATGGACTTCACTTTCACCGAGGAACAGGAGATCCTGCGGGATTCTGCAAGACGTTTCATTGACAAAGAATGGCGCGTTGAAAATATTAAGGACTTCGTCGATCATCGGAGTTCCTTCTCGAAAGACATGTGGCAGAAAATCGTCGATCTGGGTTGGACCGCTGTCTTGATACCGGAGACAGACGGTGGGCTGGGGCTGAGCTTTGTGGACCTGGCGGTGATTCTTGAAGAAATGGGGCGGGGACCGATGCCCGGGCCGTTCATTTCATCCGTCGTCCTGGCAGGGGAAGCCATCCGCCTGGCTGGCTATCCTCATCAAAAAGAGGCCTATCTGCCGAAATTGGCCTCTGGTGAAATCCGGGGAACACTGGCCTGGGCAGAACCAGGGGACCTGAACAGCCTAAACACTGTCACCCTCACAGCCAGAAGGTCCGATGGCTCTTTTGAACTGAAAGGAAGTAAAATCTTTGTGCCTGATGCTGACCTGGCCGATGTCATCATTTGCATTGCCGACACCGGGGAGGACAGGGGCCTGTTCCTGGTCGACAAGGATTGTCCGGGGATTGAAATCCATTCGCTTGACACCATGGACAGGACCACGAATTTGTCGGAAGTGATTTTCGACCATGCCATTGTCCCCGAAGAGCGTTTGATGGGAAAGCGCGGCGCGGTTGACCCTGTTCTCAAACAGATCTTGAACAGGGTGAACGTTGCCTATTCCCTGGACATGGTCGGTGGCAGTCAGCGGGTCCTGGATCTCGGGGTTGAATATGCTAAAGCACGCATCCAGTTCGGTCAGGCCATCGGCAGCTTTCAGGCGATCAAGCACACCTGCGCTGAACTGCTGATGGGGGTGGAGTGTGCCCGGTCCATCGCCTATTATGCAGCGTGGGCCCAAGACCAGAATGACCAGGAGGCCGCCCTGGCGGCATCCGCGGCCAAGACCTTTGCAAGCGAAACCTACCAGCAGGTCACCAGGGAGGTCCTGCAGATCCTCGGCGGCATCGGATTTTCCTGGGAACACGAACTTCACATTTACCTCAAAAGGGCCAAATGTCTAGGGGCGCTCTTCGGAGGTGTCACCTATCACAGAGAAAGAGTGGCTCTGGAACTGGGTTATTAGAACAATGGAAGCATCGGACCAGGGGGAGAGGTCCCCCGTCAGCGGCATATACAAGCTTACAGAGAATAAAGATGCGGCGTCGATGAAGTTCTGCCCTTGGTGCGCCCATTCATTGATTGTTTCCGATGTTGATGGGATTCCCCGCAAGGTGTGCCCATCGGCATCATGCAGTTATGTGTTCTGGAACAATCCCATACCGGTGATCGGTGCCATTGTGGAGCGAGATGGGGATGTGGTGCTCGTTCGCAATAAGCAATGGCCACCAAAAATATTCGGACTTGTGACAGGGTTCCTGGAGAGGGGAGAGACTCCTGAAGAGGGTATTCTCCGCGAAGTTCACGAGGAACTTGGACTGAAAGCTCACATCGTCGATTTTGTCGGTTACTATCCCTTTTTCCAGATGAACCAACTTATACTGGCGTTCCATGTCAAGGCTGAAGGGACCATCACGCTCAGTGAAGAACTGGCCGAAATAAAATCTGTCCATCCAGAAAAACTGCGTCCTTGGCATTTTGGTACTGGATATGCAGTGGAAGATTGGTTGATATCCTGGAAGGCGAAAAATATTAGCTCAGGTTGAACGAAAATTATACTACGTTCTTGGAAACAGTTAACGTGAACTACTGAACAGCTTGTTGTTTTTTGAGTCTGTAATAAAAAAAGGATGTAATGTTTGGTATTAATATGGGTGATTCTTTTTACTATCCGACCATGAGCGACAAAGAACAGTGCATCTGGGAAAAAATACAAAATCCCTCTATTCTATTCACATGGAGCCAGATAACCCAACAATCGCAGGGATACGAAAAAGATATATCAGCATTTGCAGAGGTGGGGATATGAGCCATTATGTTACGAGTTGCCATAACCTACTGAAAAGATAGCAATTCTGGCATTTGCCCTGAGAAAGGCTGAATCTCCAATAAAAGCAACATGTTGTTCTAATTTTGGCTGTTATCATTTTTCCATCCCGCAACATAATTTTTCGGCCTTTTCCATAGTTCCCCGTTGAGGGGTGTTGTGTGCATACCCCCGCTATAGACTATCCAACCAGGCCATCAGATCTCCCTCGTTTTCCCACTGAAGCAATTCATCTATCTTTGAATCGTCCGCCAGGACCGATTGCATGTATGTGATAAACCGCTTCTGGATATGCCGCCTTTTGTCTATGTCCAGATGAAGATAAATGGTGGTGGATTCAAGGCTGTCATGGCCCAGGTGGTTTTTGATGTCGGAGATGGAATGGCCGCTGTAGAGCATGTCCACTGCCTTACTGTGCCGGAAGCTATGGACCGGATTGATATGTTGGAGGCGCTTTGGCAAAAGAACCTTTTCCAGATACGTTCTGCATAGGCGGTAAATGCCATGTCGGGTGAGTTCCTCTCCCCGCTGATTGATAAACATGCGATCCTGATACAGGGGGCGCGGGAGGTTCCGGTATTTTCGGATATAGAGCTGAAGCAGGTGGCAGGTCTTTGTTTCCAGCTGTATGAGCCGGAACCGGTTTCCTTTTCCCAGGATAGCCAAGGTTTTCTTCTTGGGATCAAAGTAATCCAGATTGAGCGTGGCGATTTCGCTGGCCCTGGCGCCGGAATCATAGAGGAGATGGAGGAGCGTGTAATCCCTGAAGCCCTCTTTTCGCTTGAGATCGACAGACTCAAAGATTCGGAGCATCTCATCCTGATAAAGAAACCCGATCAGAGGCTTCTGAGAACGCTTCTGGGGAATGGTTCGGATGGTATGGGCCACCTCTTTGTGTTCCGGATACATAAACCGGATCATTTTGGCAAAGGATTTGAGGGCCGCCAGCCGGTGATTGCGAGTTTTGACAAGGTTCTTTCTTTCATTCTCCAGATCCTCAAGGAACGCGATGATGAGTTCCCTTGAGATCTGCTCCACCCGAAGAGACTTGGTCTTGATGCTGTAAAACGATGCGGCAAAAGGAAGGAACAACCGAAAGGCATCCCGATAGGCTCTGACCGTCTGAGGACTGACCCCTCGGATATGCGGGAGATATTGATCGAAGAACTGATGGATCAAAGGAGACAGTTTCATCTGTTGTTTCTCTGCCAAAGAGAAAAGTCAACCAGTTGCTTACGACTGGCGGCATCAGCGACCCGCAGATACACAGCGGTCCCTTTGGGATTGGTATGGCCCATATACGCTGCCAGAACGGGCAGTGCATTCTGGGCGTCTTGACCTCTTTCCCAGACGCTTTTAAGGGTATTGACGGCAAAGGAATGCCTCAGGCTGTGAGGGGTGGGCGGATTGAAATTGACATTGCCGACAATCTTCCGTTCCTGGCACAACTCCATTTCCTTGAGAGCGTCTGCAAACGCGTGTCGAAACGCTGTCTCACAAACACACCGATTCTCTCTGCCGACCAGAAGATAGGGATTGTCGTCATTGGGGGTAAGCGCTTCACGGACAGAAAGATAGTTTTCAATCTGGGTGGCCACTTCTTTTGGAACCGGGATGAGCCTGTCTTTACTGAATTTGGTTTTTTCGATATAGATGGTGGCGTCATCCCGTCGATAATGGTGTCGCAAAAGCCTGATAGGTTCTGAGATCCTCAGGCCGCACCGTGCCATTAACAGAAGAACCAGATACATGGCCAGGTCTCGTAAAAAATAGGTTTCTTTCTTCCGGATTCTGTGGCTCATCACATCCAGCAACTGATCCACCTGTTCAGGGGAAAACACGAAGGGAACCACGGTGTTTTGCCTAAGACGCGGAACATCTTTTAACGGATCATGAGTTAGCTCTTCGCGGCGAACAAGAAATTGAAAGAAGACTCGAATGACGGAAACCATGTTGTTGACAGAGCAAGCCTCTAAGGGGATCTCATTTTGCATGTTAAGAAAAAACGCTGCATTCAAATCATTCCAGTCTGCATGGTTGTCTACCAGATACCGATCAAACATAATGAGATAATATGTGGTCGGCATTGGCAGTAGCCCAACGATTCTCGATAGGCCATAAATGCCTCCATTTGAGAGGCCATGACGCTTTCAAAGGGTTTCATCGAACAAGACCTTTCTCATCTGTTCCATGTCGATATGAAGGTATTTCTGAGTGGACCGTATACTCTCATGGCCCATCATTTCTTTGATGTCGTATATGGAGTGACCCGTGCGCAAGAGACTCTGTGCGTAGGTATGCCGGAGCCAGTAGGCCGAAGCAGAAAGGCCTGCCGCTTTCATGGTCTTGGAGATGTACTCGCTCACCACAGTGGTGCAAATTGGTCTATAGGGTTTATGAAAGGCCAGAAATAGCTCTCTATAAGGACTGTTGGGTCTGGCTTTATGGACATACAGGGCAATGGCCTTCAGGGTTTTCTCGGGCAGGGGCAGGACCACCGGGTTATTCGTTTTTCTGATGGTCAGGGTGAGTTCCGATCTTTGAAAGAAGATATCATCGAGGGTAATCCGCTTGATCTCAATGGGCCGCAGCCCTAAAGAGTAAGACAAAAGCAGCATGGCATAGGTTCGAATCTTTGCAGGCGTATCCAGCGTAATGCTGCCAAAGAGCTTTTTCAATTCCTCAGGCCGTAAGAATCTGGGCGGTCTTGGCTCACCGTATGTGCGGGGTCCCACCAGGAGATGGGCCATGTCTTTTTTAATGACCTTTTCCTGGTAGAGATACTTCAGGAAACCCCGTATCTGGTGGCGATAGGCGGCACGGGTGACATTACAAAACGGTTTGTTAAACCCCTCCAGAAAACCATCGATGTGATGGATTCTGAGATCTGCCAGGTCAATATGCTGCTTTTCAAGATACGCATTTAGAGAAGCCAGAACCCTTCTGGAAGATGTGATAAGGACTCTGCAAACCCCCTTTCCCTGCTGTAGATAAAGCAGGTATCTTTCGTAAATGTCGGGCAGGAGAACGCGGTCGTGTGGAACCTTCATCGGTTCAGGGATGGCGCCTTGTTCATAGAGATAATCCGAAAAGCCAGTCATCACATCAATCGCATCGGCAAGGTGCTTGGCATGTTTCCCGAACATCCTGAGGGTGTCCAATGAAAACATGTTTCCCCAGACAAGTTTTTTCCTGAGTGCGAAAACGAGAAACGCGATCAGGGTTTGGTCGTGATTCTCCCTGAGTTTTTCTGAGTTTCCCGTAGCTTTGAGCCAGCCGAGGTAGTCCACAACGGCCTGGGCTAACCGCGTGATATCTTGAATGCCCACTTCACATCCCCTTAATGGATTGTTCGACAAGGTCCCGTATCTTCAACTGCTGATGGCACCCCACATCTTTTAACCTGGGCTTCTCAGGTAAATCGAGCACCTGAAAGAGGGTCCCGTCAAAGGCGATCAGATCCTTCTGGATCAAAGCGTCTCTGGCTTCGACATAGTCGTCCACGGTGATTTGCAGCAAGTTACAGATGGCATCGTAGGAATAAAAGGAAAGGCCGTTTCGATCTGAGGCCAGAATAAGAAATAGGTACAGGAGAATTTCTGTTTGACTCAAGGAGGCCAAAAAGCCATCAGCGAGAAAGCTGTGGGGAATGAAGCTGAACCCCCCTTGAATGCACCTGATCCGATCAGGTTTCAGGACTCTTTTCTTGATCATGATTGCCCCCGCTGTTTTTGGGGCAAATTATAGAAAACAGGTCCGTTCAAAGTCGATCAAATCTTGAAAACACATCAAAGGATAGTCGTTGCGTTTCCCTATTATTTACAAAGGGTTACCTTCGTATCACTTCTTGAAAACGCTGAACCATTACTTGCGCCAGATATTCTATGATTACAAGGTGTTGCGGCCCGATCACTTCTTGAACATACTTTTTGGGGAGTCCTGTCTTTAGGCGGTTTTTGACCGGGGCGGTTGTGGCTTGGGATTCCACCTTCTTTTGCAGGTAGTTCGATTTAAAGTAGTCCCCATTGCGTTGGTTCCATTCGGCGCATTTTCTTCTGTGCCATTCCTTTTTGCACTCAGGATCGCCACAGGTCTGTTGGCGATCTTTGAGCCGTGGATGGGGCGTGAACCAGCGGCGGCAAATACTGCAAGGCCGTTTCCGGGCATATCCTTGACGAACCATGGCTCCCCCCTGCTTGATGGTAACAATCCGATCCAAAGCAGTCCTCTTCGGGAGGATACACCACCGATTTCGTCGAAGGCCAACACCCTTATGATATTTACTTTTCAGAGAAAAATCGGAAAAAGGAGAATGAAATGGAAAAAGAATCAGAAGAATGATAAGGATCTCTTCAAAATTCCCTTTCGAATCATACGGAGGGAATTAAATTCTCACAACATAACCAGACCCACAACATAAGAGCCACATGTTCAAATGATGACCTAAAATGGACTGGGTTTTTCGGGCTAGTAGTTACGAGTCAAAACCTATGCTATTGGAAGGAAAGGAAGCTCCGAAAATGCGAAAGAATTTCAGTCCAGAATTTATGGCAAAGGTTGTTTTGGGAGCGATCAAGGATGACATAACAACGGCCGAACTGTCGTCGAAATACAAGGTTCACATGTCACAGATAAACAATTGGAGAAAGCGTGCACTGGAGGAGCTTAGCGAGATTTTCAGGGGCAAACGGAACAAATCCATCAAGGACAGTGCTATGTGATTGATTACGCGTTCATTGATGACAAGGGTGTTATGAAATTCATCGAACCGGAAGAATTCCGGAATTATGAAGGTTACTATATCTCACAATAAGGAAGCGAGCGAGCAGGATGCCTGAGAGGAAAAAGCCCTGGATGGGAAATCTGTTTCTTTCCGTATAGGGTACCAAATCCATCGATGTCGAGTATCCTGTTTTAGGAAAGGAACAGCAATTCCTCGGGTCTATCAGCATGATGATCCAACAGGATCAGTTGATTCGTTTCGTTGCGCAAACGATTGAAAAAGAAATCATTGCACAGTGTTTTGTGATATAGAAGGGTGGAGTGATTCTTTATGAAATGGATGCGAAGCAGATAGGACGGAACCGGTTTACGGATCATCCGTATGCGGATCATGAGGAAGGGATTGCTCTGATCAAGAGGATGATCAGGGAAAAAAGGGGGGAAGGAGTTTACTCTTTTCCCGATCTTGAAACGAAAACGGTTGTAAAGAAAATGGTTGTCTGGGAAACGGTTTCTTCCCTGATTAACGACTGGATTGTTGTGGCCTGTGATGAAATTTAATGTGTGAATGGAATGAAAGGAAAATTTATGAAAAAAATTCAACCTGTGCGGTTAAGAACTGCTTATATTTTCAATGAGTTAATGATTATGTAGAAATGTCTGGACTTCTCTGCCTCTTAATGTCATGATTTGGTAGATCACTATCTCTAATGGATACAGAGGAG
>Ga0209270_1002441_pt1 | contig 19765 bp, 16 predicted proteins | sample MTBAKSrepl1MetaG_FD_187456 | JGI IMG/M metagenome (GOLD analysis project Ga0209270, IMG submission 187456) | Enrichment culture microbial communities from Arthur Kill intertidal strait, New Jersey, USA, that are MTBE-degrading - MTBE-AKS1... | ecosystem: Environmental > Aquatic > Marine >...
TTTATACAACAAAATTGAATGTTAAAGAACCTTCAGTAACATTATCAATTGAGCTAATGGATGCCGTTCGGTAACATTATCATTTGACTTGACACGGGGTAAAACAGCCGAATTGATAATTAATTCACAAACAATTGTATATACATTTTAAACCAATTATTGACTTCTTGCTAGGGTGGGGGAGTTGGTATAATTTCTTGAATTGTTACTTAGAGGAATTATAAATATGACAGTCAAGAATAGCGAAAGCGGAACAACTTACAGAAACCGGCTGACCAGATCGATCGTGTTAGCGATCCGAAAGCTGATGCAAAAGGGGCAGCCCGACAAGGAAAGCCTGGATATGGCAGCCTATGTTGTCCTGGCTTTGGAAAAAATAGAAGAATCGGTGGATTCCAGCGCTACAGCCTGGGAAAAACGGGATTACTGGCTAAAAGCTGATCGTTTCAGAATGGAATGGAGCTGGACTGAAGGACGCAGAATCGCGCTGGAAAAGGCTGTGTTAGCCCAGGATTGGGGGAAAATGGCAACAGGACTGATCCTGGTGGCTCAGCACTTCAATAAGGTGGAAGTTTCAGACAAAAACCGCCTAGGCGAACCTTGGATCGATGCTTACAAAGCGCTTAGGTCAAGATAAAAAACCAAACGGATTCAACAGATTCTAAATACATCAAGGCACTAACAAGCTACCAAAGCAGGGGAGCGAAAAACCTAAAAAATTGCATTATGGTTATGATAAGTATCATTATCGTAAGCTATAATAACGAGAAGAGGCTACCGCTTTCGAAATATCTCATACTGCCCAACTATCAGTCAGCGGATTTGTAAGTCACGATGTGTTTCGCGTGTGATGCAAGATCTAAAAGTTTATCCGCGAAAAATGTCGAATACACCGGCAGCTCCATATCGTTCAATTGAGATATCCTGAGCCATTCCATGTGTTCGGGTAATCCGCGCCTGGTGCTGCTGTTTGAGGTGATAACGCAGTTGGGATCCCACTTCATCAGGGAACAAAAGGTTTATTCGTGACAGCTTAGCCCATACAGAATTCCCCCTTTTCCCAGAAAAAAGTTTTCACGAATGAAAACCAGGCGCTCTGTTTCAAACTTCAAGCCCTTTTTTCCCAAACTTAGCGCACTGCTGCCTCTTCCAGGCATTCACCATGCTCCACGCATCCACCCACTACGTAAAAATTCGGCTCGGTATCATTCCGTATCATCAGAACTTCCCCATCTTTTTTCTGGATCCCGCAAGTCCTCAGCCGAAACCAATCTTTCCCAGTCGTAAGCGTGCACTCCGTCTTGCCCATCAGGGCTTCTTGAACATAGTAGTATTCTTCGACAACATTCTATTGGTTTCTTTTTCTCCTAACCCCCTACCCTTCAAAAAAAAAATCACAGAAGTCTACTAAAAGAATACTACTATGCGCAATAATAGTAAAATATCCATGTTACTACATTATGGGACGATCGAATTCATATTACAACAAGATCGAGTTTTCTTGAATACGTTCCCCCCCCCCCATTCCATTATGTAAGGATGGGATCCTGCTATCCCATGTGATTGTTTTAATATTTCCTGACACTAGGAGCTGGCTGGCAGATTCTTAATCGGCTGAGCTTAGGAATTCAGGGCGATAGTAGAGAATAGATATGTCCAATTAGTTATGACTTGAGTGAAGTCAGAGTAAAATAAAACAACCAAAGCAATTAACGCTGATCGGGGTTTATATGGTGCTGAGCCGCATGGTCAAGCATAAAAGTTTGAAAAAATTCACCACATTCATGAATAGATAAATCAGGAGGAAAAATGGGCTTTAAGATCAATAATGGAGTTTTGGAAAGGTATAGAGAAGAACCAAGCATTACAAATATTATAATTCCGGAGAACGTAACCAGCATCGGAGATAGGGCATTTTCTTATTGCTTTAAACTGAATAGCATAATCATAGCTAACAGTGTAATGAGTGTCGGTAAAGAAGCCTTCACATATTGCGATTCGCTGACCAACATCGACATCCCTGAAAACGTAACTACTATTGGCGCAGGTGCTTTCTCGTATTGTAATAATCTGGCTCAAGTAAGTCTTCCTATTGGCTTAACCGTTCTTGAAGACAAGGCGTTTTATCATTGCAAAAAGCTACCCATTATCACTGTTCCATTTGCTATCACTGATATTGGACATGAGACTTTCGCAGATTGCGAAAATCTACAAAATATTACTCTCACGGAAAGTGTCACACGAATCGGTGGTATGGCATTCCGTAACTGTAGAAGTCTACCAAACATCACTATTCCGGCGGACGTGATAAGCATCGGAAATAGTGCTTTCTCCGGTTGCAGCAACCTATCCAGCATTGCCATTCCCATTGGTGTAAAACGCATTGAAATGTTCTCTTTTTATAATTGCGAAAATCTAGCCAATATCTATATCCCTGAAGGTGTTTCAGAAATCTTTGAAAGCGCTTTTTCCGGCTGTAGAAATCTGACAACTCTTGAACTACCTAAGAGAATCAAAAATATCGGTAAAGATGTGTTTACAGGTTGCACTGCGTTAAGAGAGATAGTAAACATTCTAGAATTGATTCGCGATGGATGCAAAATTGAGGTTACAACCATGGTTTGGCTCTTGGAAAATCTCTGGAACGTTCCAGAGCATCTACAAGAAAGAGCTGTTGTTTACCTCACCCTGAACGCAAAAGCGGTCAATCAGATATGTGAAGCTAGCTTATTCGCTGATTGCTCTGCGTCAGCGGATGTCATGCTTGGGCTAATTGAATCATTCAAAGACAATAGTCCAGCATTGAAAAAGATTGCGAATTTCGCACTGATCTGCGGCAACCAGCTCCCCAGAGAAAAATTGCTGGCAATTTATGAAGGGCTGAAAACAGTCGGGGCAAAACCCCCGTTAAATTATTAGAGAAAGCAGTTCAGAATGAAGAGGGACCCAAGCTGGAAGGTGCCACCGGTCACCCCATTGAAGCCATCTGCCTGGAGCAATTCATAGAAACAACCATAGATCGCGACCTGAAGGCGTATGGTATCGCGCCCAAACGCTTTACGGGAGTACACTACCAGGGAACTAAAACGATCGCACCAGACTTCGTGGTCAAATGCGCCATTCACCCATATATGTATAAGTTGAAGGAACTGCCTCGCGCGATCGGTGGGTATCAAACCGATTTCATCGAGGTTGAACCAGACCCTCAGATCGACGAAATTGCTAAAACGCTAGAGCGGGAGGAGCTTCAGGAGCTCTTACAGAGTCTGGTCCATCAATTTGATCCATTCAAATGGCGGCTTCTCATCCCTTACTGCCGTTACGGCACTGGCAAACAGATGAACGCCATCGCGGCAATGATCAAAAAATGGCAGGTCTGGGGTGACTTTGACGCAGCTGGGCGCAGATTTATTATCGTGCTCCATGGGGCTATGATGCTCAGCGACACTCGCGAAGCGATGTTTTTGATTGAGAAGTGGGGTTTGCTGGACGAATTAGCTAAACGCAAGAACACTACCGCTCAGGTATTGCGGGATACTGTTTTGACCGAGTTCGACCTGGACGCCAATGGCAGCAAGCTCTACGACCTTGGTAATGCAGTGATCATCGCCTCACTAGGGGAGGATTTATCCATCCATTTGTTCAAAGAAACAGATGGAAAGGATGTGAGATCTCTGCCAAAACGTGGAGCAGATGATGAAATATATCAAGCAGCTAATGCAGACTTAGCTGATTTGAAAAAGAATATCAAAAAAGCCATAAAAAATAGGGTGGATCAACTGAAGGATGATTTTGTCTCAGGAACAGCAACCAAGGCCGCAGATTGGAAAGCATCGTATATTAATAACTATGTATTGAAACGAGTTGCCTCTCTCTTGGTCTGGCAATGGCAACATGAAAAAATCATCCGACACTTTATGCTGACTATCGATGGAAACTTAATTGACTGCAATAAACAAACAGTAGAATTACCTGATACCAGCATGATCCGTGTGGCTCACCCGATCGAAATTCCAAAGGAAGAATTGGAATGTTGGAAAGAACTACTAACGGAAAAGCAAATCGCCCAACCCTTTGTGCAGATTTTTGAACCTATTTACAGAATAGAACTTGCTCAGGCTGTTAAATACTATACAGGAATTGAGCTTCCAATGTTTCTGTTGAGGGGCTTGAGGAAAGAAGGATTACGGGTTGATTTGGATTCAACGGAACCAATTGAAATAGCTCTGCATGGGCGCGCTGTCAGTGCCAGTGCATCAATAGTAAATTTTGGCACTGGCATTTGGAGTTTCAATGAGCAAAGCATCCCATTCGACTCGATAGTGAAACTGGAACGTGTCCATATAGGAGGCACTCCCAGGGCGGTAAACCATGAGATCTATGCCATGGATAAGGCGCTGATTGAAAACCGTGTTCGGAATGGCGACATCGCGGCAATCCAGGCCTTCTCCTATGGCATCACAGCCAAAACAATTCAGCATTTGATTGACGTGTCGATCGAGGTAAAGCAAATGGAATGCACCGCCTGGCTGATGAACTTCAAGAACGAACACTTCCCCTATGCCTTGGCGGATTTGGAACTATAAATAATCGGAGTGTTGCTATAAAAATGCAATTGCGTGAAGATGCCGGTTTTGATGCCGGCATCTTCATATTAGGGTCTTTAGTCAATGATATGTATTCCCGTTACACCAGATTGGATGGTAATAACCCTGAAGCTAAGTGGTCCAACTCCACTGGATAACATATACATCTACAATATTCAAAACCTATCCCTACCCTTTACTTCTTCGCGTCGGAGAAGTTGATAGTCTCTATCTCCAGGATCAACTCTTTCTGCCGTTCATAGAACAACAACTCTTTGTTATGCCTAAAGTAAGCCTCATTGCCGAAACGGCTGATGAACCTGGCAGACTGAGAGTTCGAGGTCAATTCGGTCACCAGGATCAGAATTTCCTGGCTCATCACCCATCTCAATCGCAATTAACTAAACACTCAAACCTCAACATACTTGATCCCATTTTTAATGGCGTACTCAATGGCATAAGAACCCTTGGGGGCGTATATTACAAGTTTCGGGCATTCAGAAAATGCTTCCTTGCCAATTTCAACTACTTTTTCCCTAATTTCCAACGAATCAAGATTTGAACATTGTTTAAAAGCCGCCTTGCCAATGAACGTCAGATCTGATGGCATATTTACCTTTGATAATGAGATGCATCCTTGGAAGGTCCTATCCTCGATTCTTGTTAATCGATCGCTTAACCTGATTTCTTCCAGTTTAACTGCACCATAAAAAGCCTTAACTCCAAGTTCAATTACGCTGTCCGTCATGTGGACGATCCTTGGTGCCCGTTTATTCATCAGGGCTCCTTCCTCAATGACAGTGTAACCCTCAGGGATAATGAGTTCATCCGTCCTTAGCCAATCACAATGATTACCAACCCGTGTAATCGGCTTTTTGCCAGCAAAGGTTGGCAACACAAGTGTCGTCTGTGGCTCTCCTCGATACTCCGATACGGTCAATTCTGGTTGAGTAAGATCAGAGAGGAGCCAATCTTTTTGGAGTTCACGCAGGGTTTTTGGTCTGTCGAGCGACAACTCTGGTGATGTTTCTTTTGAGGGATCGATCTTTAATTCATTCTTTTTATAGTTCATTAGGAAGGCGACCACTTGGGTATTTTTTTTTCTTGTCTGCGAGTTCCAATACATCGTCGATGTTGTATCTTGTAATGCATATATCAGCGATTATGTACAAATCTTCGAGTCGGTTATTTTCAAATAAAAGATTGATCGTCTGTTTCCTATGTTTTGAGATATTTGTTTTGTAATCTTTTCTTGCACTTTCGCTAAGTCCGAAAGGGTATTGAAGACGCTCAATCGCTATCTCTATCTTATAGTTAACATCAGGAGAGCTATGAGCCACTTTATTTATTTTTTGGTCATCATATTCTTCAGGACTGGAAAAAAGTTTGTATTCTCGCCTGAATCTTCCCAAGATGATACCGTTGTTATCAATAATTTCTATTAATTTTGGAAAGTCAATAAAATCCCCTGCGGGAGGAAAACTCGTGAAAGCTGAGTCCAATATCTGAAGATGTGATACCCCGGAAAGCGCATTTGGTTCTAATAAAATTGGATGGAAGATGACAATATTTTTCACCTTACCAATTTTGAAAGCGTTTGCTTTTATTACCCTCACTTCCATAGGAATTGTAAGTTCAGGTGATACCTCTTCTAAACAAGAAATGATTTCTCCACGGTCTTTTGAGATCAACAAACCATCCTTGACAAAATTCTTTTCATTTTCATGAAATTTTATTTCTGTCGGGTGGCACTTCCCAGTGAATATTCTTGAAGCAATTTGTTCCATCCATCGAGGAATTGTTACACTTTTTAGGTGAGCACAATTGAGAAATGCGTCATCTCCAACTGCCTTTACGTTCTCTGGAATAGTAACTTGTTCTAACGAAAAACATTCTGAAAAAGCCTTCTGACCAATTTCACTCACACTTTCAGGAAGGTGTAGATTTTCCAATTCATGGCAGTCTGCGAATGCATTTGACCAGATTTTCGTCAGAGAGTTAGGAAGATGGACTTTCTGTAGATGTGTGCAACCTTGGAAACAATCACTTTGAATGGCCTCAACATTGTTGGGTATTGAAATTTTGGACAATGAACTACAACCTTGGAAGGCATTCCATTCAATTTCTGATATTGTTTCTGGCAATGTGATATTTTTTAGCTTACTGCAGTTTGCAAATGCACCTCTACCAATCGATTTGACTGATTGAGGTATCATGATTTCCTCAAGGCTGTAACAGCTTGTAAAACAACCTTCTGGTATCGAGGTGGTACTTTCAGGAATGTTGATCACTTTGAGATTTACGCAATTTTCAAAAGCAAAACTTCCTAGGTAGCCTAAGGAACTGGGGAGGTCGATCTCTTCCAACGCCTGACAGTTAAAAAAATCACTACCAGTCATACTATCGATGCCTTCATCTAAAGTTACCTTAGATAAGCTTACACAATTCTTAAAAACACTACCACCTGAAGAACTATAGGTCCCTTCGACAGACATTTGGCCTAGCCTTCTTACACCACCCGGTATCTTAATTTCTTTTAACGCGGGACAATTAGAAAAAGCTCTAGCGTCAATAACCTGTACAGAATTTGGGATTGATACCTGGACAAGCTTTTCACAATTAGAAAAACAATCTTCATAAATTATTTCCAGACCATCAGGTAATGACATTTTTCTAAGTTTCGCACAATTTTGAAATGCACAAGCACCTAATACTCTCATTGTCGAGGGAATGTTGACGACTTGTAAAGATGTACAATCCTTGAAGCATTTATAAGGTATTACGGAAATGCCTTCCGGAATTTGGAGGCTATTTAGTTCACTGCAATTTTCAAAGGCGGATGGACCTATTTCAGAAATTGATCTAGGAATGGATATTTTTTCAAGTGAAGTACAATTCCTGAAGCATGCTTCAGGAATAGTGTCGATTATATTTGAAAGGTCTACAGTGATTAACGATTGACAACCATCAAATGTATTCGGTAATAATTCATTTAGTGAATTTGGAAGGTCAATGGTTTCCATTCCATCCAATATGGTCTGCATCTCTGGTGTCAACGTTCCTTTGTTAGTTTCAGGTAGAAAGAAGCCCTTACATAAAATCTCATTTTCCAGAAACACGCCAGATTCAAATACTGCGTGAGAGTCCTCACCATCTTGTGAAGCTTGCGATAAAACTGCAGAAAGACGTACGGTTTTATTTTTCTTTGTCGAGCGGCCGTTTGTTATTGTCTCTACTTTAAGGATCATCCTTCCTCCATGACTCTTAGTTCACGTTGATTGTTGTTAAGGTTCTCAATTTCAAGAATCAATTCCTTTTGCCTTTCATGGAAGAGGAGTTCTCTGTTATGTTTGAAGTATGCCTTGTTCCCAAAGCGGCTGATGAACCTGGCGGTATGCGGATTCATGGTAAGTTCAGTGACAAGTATCAGGACCTCCTGACCCTCTCCAAAGACCTCTTCAGCAAAATCAAACACATTTGAAAGTGCGACATCTGCATCTTTAGCCTGTTTTGAAAATTTCATGTTTCGCTTTTTGATGTCGTCTTTGAGCAAATCGCTGGCTGAACAACGATCTATCTTTCCATCTGACTGGAAAAGAAGTTTCTTCTGTTCTTCCATGATATCGATTACGCGCTGATTTGAGAGTATGCTCTCGGCTGAAACAGTCTTGTTGCTCTTGTTCCGAAGCACTTTATCTTTCAATTCAATGATATGTTTTACAAATACCTCAACCGAATCTGATTTCGTAGATTTCAGTTTGCCGAGAACAGTCTGAAGCTCTTTGATCAACGAGGTGAGCACTTGTTCGCTTTCAACAACATGTCGCAATTCACCAGTAACAGCGTCCAACAGCAAACCAAGTAGGGCGATACGTTCATCGAATTTGGCAGCAACAGCGCGATCTTTAACTTCCTGGCTGGCTTTGCCTGCCAGAATGGTATCCAACTGGTAATCAGATTTGTATTTATTAAACAGATCGTAATAAATCGCAAAGTTTTTGGCGATTTTCTCTTGTTGCAAATACTGGACTACGAGCTTTTCATTCACAGCAAAGCCGTGCTGCTCATAGAGACGGATCATCTGAGAAAGGTCATCCCATCCACGAGCGGTGACAAACTTTTTTCCATCAACTGTCGTTTCGACAAGGTAGAAATCCCCTTTCTTGATCTCGAGATAAGACAAAATTGCTGGATGAACACCAGTCTTGTAAGCGTACTCCCTCCATGCCTCAAAGTCAGGCTCAACCTCGATCCGTTTGAGTCTGTCAAGTGTGACAACGTCAAACTCACGCACGGATTTGTTGTACTCCGGTGGGTTTCCAGCGGTCACTACGATCCAACCATCTGGTACACGGTGACGACCAAAGACCTTAAACTGGAGGAACTGCAGCATGGAAGGGGCGAGCGTTTCAGAAACACAGTTGATTTCATCGAGGAAAAGAATGCCCTTTTGAAGACCGGTTTGCTCCATACTCTCATACACTGAAGCGATAATTTCGCTCATGGTGTATTCAGAAACGTCATATTCGACACCGCCGTAGGTCTTGCGTGAAATAAAGGGCAAACCCAGAGCGCTTTGCCGTGTATGGTGAGTCATGGAGTAGGAAACCAGAGCGACCTCCAGTTCCTGGGCAATCTGTTCCATGATAGCTGTCTTGCCGATACCCGGTGCTCCGATCAGGAAGATTGGCCGCTGTCGTTCAATCGAAATCAGATAGTTCGAGTACTCGTCCTGTGTGAAATACGCAGTCATGGCATTCTTGATTTGCTCTTTGGCTTCTTTAATGTTCATCTTATGATTCCTTTTTCGGTAATATCATCAATGCTCAACACAAGCTTAATTGCCCAAGGTGGGACTTCAGGAAGTTCATAGTAGTCATTCTCCAAAAAAACAAAGGCGGTTTCGTAGTTAGGTTTTTTTGAAGGGTAGACTCCATAACCATCTGTGAAATAAATCAGACCCTTGAGGTTTTCGAATTCCCTGTTATCGATCAACTGATCTACATACCTAAAGACTGGACGGAAATCTGTTCCTCCAAAACCCCGAAGTTGCATTGTCTTAATATATCTTTCAAGTTCTTCCGCGCTGGTGATTTTTCTGTCTTCCTGGATATCCGCGTCGCATTGGATGATATGGATATTGATTCTGGTGAAGAAACTCTCGGTTTGTTTGAGGATATTGTAGGTCTTCTGAACGAATGCCTGGACAATTGGGCCAGAAACTGACCCAGAAGTGTCTATTGCAATAACAAATTCCTTTATGCGTTTCACTTCTTTGTATTCCAAAGGCTCGATCAGAGGCAGGTTTTCATAGAGTTTGAGCCCATAGGTATAAAAGATCAGGTCGAATTCATCGTCATTGACCTGCATGGCTTCACCCAACACTGAAAACCGCTTGAGAAAAGATGCGTAATTGTATCGCTCTCTGTTAAGTCGTTTCAATTCCTGGTGTAAACCACCACGAAGATCGCCCCATTTCATCGAGGTCGTTTCGATATCAACTTGGGCACGTTCACTGATCTGTTTCCAATAATCGATCAGCTCCTGGAAGGGTCTGGATAAAGTTGTCGCCCTTTGGACTTGGTTGTTTCTATCGCCGTCTTTTGAATCCTGTCCTTCCTCGCTCGCTGATTCATGGTCATCGCCTGATCCAGGCTGTTTCTCAGGAGGCAGGTACCAGATTGTATGGTCGTCAGCAAGGAACTCCTGCCTGATAGCATTCAATGCTTGATCGCTCAGGTCTCGATCAAGATAATACCGATAAATTTTTTCAGCAGTCATGATTTTGAGAGATTTTTGTAACGTTGCGATGGTATGTGCTTGTTTACTTTGTCGGTTTGTCTTTAGTGATGGGATCTCTAAATCATTGATGGCATTCTCAACCGCGATGTCGCAAGCCAAATCCCAGCAGCCCTGATGGATCAACTTGTTTACAAAAAGGTGTTGAAAAAGACAATGGAAAATCACATGCAGATAATCTCTCGAGATGGTCTCTTTTTGCTGCTTGTAGCTGTTCAGAACGTGCCAGATGTTGTAATAAACAAGTTGACCATCTGTAGCGAAAGTATCCAGCTCGTCCAGCTGTTGAAGTTTTAACTGGTGGATGGCAGCATCGAGAAAACGCAGATTGACCAGGAGGGTGTCCCTGGAAAAATTCAGGATCTTCCTGGCAAGCAGGTTAGCCTGATTGTTTTCGTCTGATTGTGTCGCGTTGAGCAATATGCTTCTACTCCCCTATTAAGCTTACCATTCAATTGACCAGAAGGGGAAATTCAGGGCTGATTTGGATTAGTCATAAGAAAGTCACCACTCAATTTCATTGTCATCAGAATCCGTGTCATCATCCTCTTGTTCATCTTCATCAACATCATTATCTTCGTCGAATTGAGTTTTGGGGGCGTCAGCTTGGTTGAGGTGGAAGAAAAACATGAAAATTGGAAGAAAATCGTCCCCGAAAGGAAAAAGGCAGCCTGAGTTGTTGTTTTGGTCTGATCCCACTAGAATTCCCCTTCTGCTTCAATCATAAGCCAATTATACCTGTAGGACATCGCATGGTCCATCAATTCACCAAACTATTGCCGGGATGTTGTCGTAAACAATTAGCATCTTTTCCAAGGCGTTAGTAGTGCCACATGGCAAGTGCTTGGTGCCTAACGGACAGAATTCAACAGACTAACACCTCGAGTTTTGCCAAGTTTGGACAGTCATTATGAGGCTACTGGATGTTGAAGGTCTTGCGCAGAGTGTTCCTGACTTTGAAGGATTTCACGAAGTTTTGGAGTAAACGATTGCATGCTTCACCCTCGGCTACCAGGGCTTGTAGAACCTCCTCCTGGTTCTCGACCTTTTTGTTCAACAGCGCGTGGACAAGTTCATTCCTGCAGGCGCACCACTCCTCGATCCTGGTCAGGGTGACGGTCATCTCATCCTTGCCTTTTGTCCTGTTGATCTGCTTACAGAGGGCACCCAGGTAATTGAGCACGGGTTCGTTTGTGGGATATTCAGCTGACCAGGCCAGCAGCTCTTTAATCAATTTGATCTTTGCACTTACGTTGCGAATACTTGGTTGCTTAACGTTCAGCACTGTGAGTGTGCTATTCAAGTGCGGGCGAACCTTTCCATTCTTTGTGATTTTCTCGCGCGATGCATTGGAGATCCCAGCATGAAACAAGAACGCAGCAAGTCGGTCTTCGATGAGCGCGTAGAGGATGAAAATGGCTTCAAGGTGAAACCCTCCAGCCTTCGCCCGCTTGAAACGTTCCATGTGTTTTTGGTAGGCTGTTTGCTTTTCCGCGTTGGTTGTGATTGTGGCAATTATAGGGGTCATGCTCACCTCGCCGTATATTCTGGTCGTATCAATTTGTGCTTTTCAACATCTGTTCTGTTGAGCATCTCATACCTTCACCAAACTAACCTCACCCCGATCATCCAGAAAGCACAGCTGTCCACTCACCACCTGCCCTAGTTTTGATTCCACTACGGCTTTGTAACGTCGAACTTGAGGAGCATACGCCTGGATTAGCTGTTCTTTGTGCATAAAGGTCGAAATGGGATCCGTCTTGAAGTCGATAACGTGCCAGCCGTTGGCATCCCGATACAGCAGGTCGACAATCCTATTCTCAACTTCGTCACTCAAAACATAGCTATAGGGCAACTCCGAATGGCGTTCCTGTGCCAGGTCGATCTCCTGCCACACAGGATGCTCCCTGAACCTTTCTAACAAATCAGTCGCTTGCACGATTACTTCCTGCCGCGTGGCTTCAGTCACGAGGCCAAACCGATAGGCTTCGGATTCCAACAACCGTTTTAGCGCTGGATCCCCCGGGAAGAGCCAGCGCTGCAAAGCTTTGTGTACGATCAGCCCCAGCACCTTGCCTGAGACATGCTCATCAGTTTGGGTTGCCCGCCAGGATTGAATTTGGGTGAAGCGGTCATCCTGGTCTTCTGCCTCAACCTGCCCGAACCCAATAACTGGCTGATAAAGCGGCAACGAATCGCATGCAGTAGTCCTATCCTGCCCGGAATCGCCTGATGAAGGTTCCTCAAATGTAGGCATAGTCCTGGCAAGTATCGCGCGCAAAGGATAACCGAATGAGGTGTTGGTTTCAACAGGCTCATCGATCTTCTGCCAACATTTTGCCAAAGGACCTCCAGCTGCTTCATCCAGTGTTTTTGCCCAACCGTCCAACCTGAGTTTGTCCCCATTTTTGCCGGTTGAGACATGACTGCTGATGATCAATTTATGCTGCGCCCGTGTTAGCGCCACGTAAAGCACACGCAGAGCTTCGCATTCTTCCTGGTCCTTATCCAGCTCTTTGGACAAACTGTAAAGCATTGGCGCGGGGTCAAGTTTGAAGGTGACCCCCAGCTCGTTTGAAAGGTATACCAGTTCGCTTTTTGACCTCTTCATTTTCCCGGCATCTGCCAGCACGACCACCGGATACTCCAACCCCTTGGCTTTGTGGATGGTCATCAGGCGCACGGAACCATCAGCTTCGGCGGGTGCTTCGCCTTCACGCGCGCCGGCATCATCCAGCGTGCTCAGCATATCCAAAAAATCGCGCAACGTGGCAGCCTGGCTGGTTTGAGCATCTTCCAGCAGCTTGTCCACATTGCGCCACAAGCGCCCGCCAGCAGCTCGGGCGGTCTTGCCCTTGGTTTTGGTGTCGGCTGTGGCAAGTATTGCCCGATAATCGAGTGTGTCGACAACCATCTTCATCAGTTCTGCCACTGGAATTCGGTCAACCAGGGGCAGGAGCGAATTGAGGATTTCCATACAACGTGTTGCCCGTGATCGATCTTCAGTTGATAAAACCGAAAGGTCCCCCTGCAGCATCTCCCAATAGGTCAGTTTTTCTGAACGCAACAGGTAAAGCGCGGCATCGCTAAGCCCAAAGGCGGGTGAGCGCAGCAATCCGGCAAAGGCGAGATTATCGGTGGGGTTTGCAAGCGTGCGTAAAATATTGATGAGATCGCGAATTTCGGGACGATTGTAAAAGCCGCGCCCCGCCACCGTGACGAAAGGAATGCCAGCCTCTTCAAGAGCTTCTTCATAGAACGAGAAGCCGGTGGAAGCCCGAAATAGCAAAGCCACTTCATCCCATTTTACGATTTGTCCTTCCGCTTTTAGCTCTAATAGGCGATTTGCTAAGGCACGGGATGCCACAGGTCGAGCAGCAGCGGCATCCTCCCCGGAACCATAGATAAATTCCATGTGGGGTGACTTGAATTGTGTGGGATGTTCCTTTTCTTTTGCCACCATCGGTGTGAAGGGCACGAAATAGTCAGGAGGTGGGCTTTGGTCGTGCTGGATGGCATGCGTTAGCACATCGCCTAAAGCATTAAGGAGCGGCTCAGGCTGCCTGTAAGTAAGATCTAGTTCGACTGGTTTACCGTTTTCACTCTCGATCCGCCGCTTCTCCTCTCTAAAGACGGTCACATCAGCTCTTCTGAAGCGGTAAATTGACTGACGCATGTCACCGACAATAAATAGACAACCTCGCTGCCCAGCCAGGGCGTTGACAATGTCGCGTTGGTACTGGTTGGTATCCTGGTATTCATCCACCATGACCGCCTTCAGCTCCTGTTGCCAGTGTGTGCGGATATCCTCACGCTTCAGGAGTTGCTGGGCGTAATGTTCCAGGTCGTCAAAATCCAGTGCCTGACGTTTTTGCATCTGTTCCTGGTAAGCCTGGTGAACGAGGATGAAGGCATCGCGTAGCAGCGGCAGAAGGTTTTCGAAGAGCTGTTCGGATTCGATGGATGGGGGAACGTCCTTCGACCCTTTGCCACCTGTGAGAGGATTGAGGTGCAGGTCAAAAGATTCCTGCAATTCATAGATGATCTCCTTGGCGACGCTGGCTTTTCCCTCTTTCCTGAGATAGTTTCGTCTTGCTTCAAAAAAAAATGTTGCACAAGCAGCAGGGTCGTTTCGTTCCAATGCCTCTTCAACTTGAGACCAACATCGCAACAATTCAGGGACCGACGCTGTTAGCTTATCCTCGGCTTTGTTGAACAAAGACATAATAGGAGTGTTTTGAAGCTCAATGATCCGATCTCTGAATGGGGTTTTATTAATCCGTCTCTGCAATTCAGCAGTTAACCAGGTTCGGATGTCCAGCCTAAGATCAAAGATCTCCTGTGTCTCAAAACGCTTCCCCAATAACTCCCCAAACATTTTTTTCAAATTGCTCAAAGGAACGTTTGCCAACAAAGGCATAAAACGCTCTTCGTCGATCAGTTTGTTGAGTGTTTCTTCCACCGCCTGCTTCTTCAACACCTGCGAAAGCCCCTCTTCCAACACCTCGAAGCGTGGGTCCAGCCCTGCCTCAGCCGGGTGGTTGCGTAAAATCTCGGCACACAGACTGTGAATCGTACCAATGCGGGCGGCATCGATATGGGCGGAAAGTTCGCGCCAACGCTTGCGTTCCTCCGGGTCCGTTTCTTCCTTTTCCAGAGCAACGATGCTTTCACGTACCTTGGAACGCATCTGCATGGCTGCCTTAGTGGTAAACGTGATGGCGGCGATCTGTCGGGGTGCCACGTCCTCAGCAAGCAAACCGGCATAGCGAGCCACCAGAGTGCGCGTCTTGCCGCTACCGGCACCAGCTGTCACAACCACGTCTTTGCTCAGCTCCTTCGCGGCTTCCATTTGATTTACGTTCAAATTAAACGTACCAATAACGATGTCGCCCAGGTTATCAGTCATATTTTCCCTTTTCTTGATATCGCCAGCACCACAGGCTGGCAGGGCAATAATCTACGCAGCCGCCCTTGGGTGTTGCCGGCATAAAGCTGCCCCTTCTCACGCTGCTCACATGGTTGAAGATGTGGTTGAGAACAATTTTGTGTGCCGCATTTAGCCCATCACCCTGTTCTGATTTGAATTTTGCTAATGTGAGCGAGCTGACCTTGGCAGCATTGATCGCCCAATAAAAACCATCCGCTACTTCTCCCAAATGCAAAGTCAACTGTGCCGCTGCGCCATAGATTGGCAGCTGCAGGCGGGTGCCATCGACGAGGTCATTATTTCCCATCGAGCCGCCGGTCTTATAGTCAACCACTCGGATCTCACCGTCAGCGTTCTTGTCCACCCGGTCAATGATGCCTCGCAAGCGTACTACTTCCCCATCCTTTTCCAGCTCCAGGCATGGAATACCATTGATACCAAATTTCTTTTCAAAGGCGAATGGCAGCCAACCTCCGCGCTCTGCTTCCATTGCCTCTACACTCAGGCGCAGGTTCTCGAGGTGCTGGCTTTTTTCAACCTCCCATAAGGCAGTAGGTCGGAAGCCTAAGTCTTCAGGTGCCATTGTGAAGACCCCTTCCGCCACCTGGTCCAAGATTTCAAGAGGGTCACAATGGTCCTCCGCTGCTTTGGAGTAAACCAGTTCGAGGATGCGATGGTAGAGACTGCCGATCTGCCTGATATCCAACCCCGGTTCCGGGAGTTCGGTATTTTTAAGCTCGAGAACAGAATTGGTGAAGAAACGATAGGGACAGTCGCTGTATGCCTCCAAACGGGACGCGCTCCAGACTTGCTTTTTAGAAAAATTATTCGCAAGCATATCCGCAATTTGGGAGAGATCGCCTTCATACACTCCACGGGCATGTTTGGTCCTGCGGGAATCCAGAATTTCATGAGCTTTTTCCAGGTTAAGCCTGCGATTTGCGATTTGTTCATCGTCAGCAAAGTCCAGTTTCCCTTGCTGCACGCTCCAGAAAAGCAGCTCTTGGGAAGATGCCGCCTCAGATTGGGCACGCTCGTCAGTCTTTTGAATTTTAATTACAGCAGGTTTTGTAAACAGCTTCATCGCCGCTTGCCAATAGGGGGAGGGCTCCCATCTTTCTCCATCCTCCGATAGATACGGGCGGGTCATTAGTAAGTGTGTGTCCGCCCTTGTAAAAGCCTGGTAAAAGGTACTCGCTTGGTCGCGCAGCAGGCGCGGCTCCAGCCCCAAATCATGGCGCAATTCCTCGTCCAAAAACGGATCCGGGTTCTCCACAACCGGGAACAGCCCTTCCGAAAGTCCCATCAGCGCCACTGCCTCGTAGCGCGCTGCCCGGGCTTCCAATAGCTTGCCGGTAAAGATCGCGTTCTTGCGTGCTTCCCGGTCTTCTTCCAGCCCGGAGCCCTTCAAAGCGCCTTGCAAGTCTGCTAAAAACTGCCCGTAGTCCGCGTCTTGGGGTCCAACCACCTTCTCGCTCACCACCATGGCTCTCAAAGCCTCACCCAAAGCTTTGCAGGCAGCCCGGTCACGTTCCGTGGTGATGTTTTCGTAAAAGCCCAATTCGCTCAGCTTGGCTTCCAGCCATTCAATCCACCCGGTTTGTGAGCGGGTGGCTCCTATTTGTTCAAAGCACTCCCAAAACCGGTCAAGACGCGGTTTTAAGGCTTGCAGGTCGATGCCATCGGTCAGGCTGGGACGAGAACGTTCCTCGTCCAGATCCTCAGAAAGATCTTGTCGTTTTCCCTCCAGCATCTTCCAGGCATCATTCCATTGCTCCTGCCCATTGACAATCACAGCCTCCTGGGCAACCTCCTCCAGGTCTTCAACGTCCTGTTTTGCCAACTTAAAGTCGAAGTAAGGAGAGTGGAAAGCGTTCAACAGCCTTCGGATGGTGTAATCCTCCAGTGGCAGACTGAGCAGGTTGAGCAGTGTCAGGATGGCGGGGGATTCAGCCAAAGGATCGCGCTGCGAAAAATGGAGGTTGAGCCCAAACTCATCGGCAGCCGCCTGCAATAGTGGCCTATAAGTGTTCAAGTCGGCACAGAAGACCGCGCAAGCGCTGAGAGGGATGCCCTGACGCACGTGCAGACGCTTGATCCAGCGTAAAGCTTCCCGCGCCTCGTCAGATTGCGAACGCGCTTCGAGCAGGAACGGCTCTTCTAACCGTAGGGAAGAGCTGCCTTGCCCTCCCTCTTCCTCTCCACCGGGTTCGAAAATGTGCCGCTCCATGTGTCGGATTACCTTCCCGACACTTCCCACCCCCTCTTCAGAGTGCCAGTTGCTTACCACCTCCTCTTTAGACTGCTTGCGTCCCGCTTGCGAGAGTGGGGTTAGGGGGGTGAAAGAGTCATGAACCGCCTTAACAGCCTCTTGTTGGCTAAGGTCTCCTGCATGAGCCCAGTAGGGGAGGGCTTCCATGCCCTCCCGCTCATCGTTCATGCCGGTCTCCTGAGTGCGAAGCCTCCTGGAAGGACCGAGCACGGTATCTGACCGCAGGTCTCCATCTTGTCGTCGCCCGGTTGGTATATTACTGATCTTCGCAGAAACCTCCTCCACCAACTTTTCCATCTCATCCTTCGAGCGGCGATGCACCTCGCGTTCGCATTCACCTTCCCCTGGCAGTGTGATGATCAACTCGCCAGCCTGCTCTCCCAGCAGCCTCAAAAACTGCCTGCGTGCCGCTGGAAAAGAGGTGAAGCCATCCACGATCACCAGGCTCAATCCCGCAGCCAGGCTTGGATTGTTTTGCAACGCCTCAATCGCCAGCAAGGCTTGTCCTTGGCCGTCCGTCCAACCCAAAGACGCAAGACGCTTGGAATAACGATCATAGAGGGTTGCCAGTTCACGTCGGGCAGGTGCCGCATTGTTCGTGTATTCCAAGAAGTTGTGCGGTTGTACCATGGCGCTGCGCAGTTCGGAGATTGCATCCCGCAGTACCGAGAGAAATCCAGGTTTGTCCTTGATGGCGGCGTAGTGGATCAGTTCACCAGCATCAAACGCTTCGCGAACGATTTCCTGGATCAGTCGATGCGAAAGCGCTGGTGAGATGATCGGCACGAACACGCCATTTTCCTCAAAGAGCTCTTTGTAGAAATGTCGGAACTCTCCCACGCTGACACCCATTCCACCGCCAGCTTTAGCCAGCCGGGCTTTGAACTGCGCTGCCGCCTGTGGGTTTGGCACTAAAACCCAAACGTCGGCAAGCGGTTGCTCTTTATGGATGGCCAAGATTCGGTCGATGCATTCAGCCGTCTTGCCAGAAGCTGGTGGAGCGATAATAAGATCAATAGTCACTAAAAGCTCCCAGTAAAAAACATCGCAGTCAAATCGTCATTGTCCTCATTACTAAAATCGAAATCATCATTGTCCGTGTCTTCCGTATCATCAAGTTCGTCCTCCAAACCTTCTTCTTCCTCATCCACATACTTCCCATGTAAGATGCGAATTTCACTCCAATTTGCATGGTCTGGATCGTCAGCCAGAAAGTCAAAATCATGAACAACTTCTCCATTAATTGTGCGTTTTTCTTTGAAAATAAATCCTTCTTCAATTTCTTCATCTTCGCCAGGACCTGCTTCGGTTTTAACAACAAGTTGTTCTCCCATTTTTGGGTCAAAAACAAACATCCTTGTATCAGTCAGATAGCCATCATATTCGTACTCCTCACCCTCGTTGTCACAATCTTCATACTTCCAAACTGCTTTTCGAAAAGCAAGAAGATTTTCTTCGCGCTTTTCCTCCAGCTCTCTGGTCATTTGCTCAAATAGATTTTCAGCGTTAACCTTCCCCCCTTCTTGAATACAGTAGAGAATTGAGCCGACGATTTCACTCAATTGATAGGGAACATCGTTCCAAAAATCGTAATAATCGGCATCTGGGTTTGACACTAGGAGAGGTGTATCAGTAGAAAACTGAAAGTCATTGACCAGATCTTCATGCATATTCTCTTTTAAATTACCCATGAAAAAAACAGGGTCATCGAGGACAAACGTCCCCAGTTCTTTGTATTTCTGAAGTATTTCAAGCAATTTAGGGTTGTCAATAATAACCTCTGCTGTACTGTAACTGCTTGAATTGGTGACAAAATCGGTGCGTATTTTCATTTTGTTCTCCTTCAGTTTAATTCGTGTTGTTCTCTTGATTTCACATCATAATTTTAGGCTGTAACTCGGATTGACGAATTACAGTTATTCGTCTTCTGAATACTCATCATCATCGTCCTCTTCATCTTCGTCATCAAACCCGAAATCGACGATGATTTTTCCATTGATTATTTGTCGTTCTCCGAAAACAAATCCTTCTGCGACGTTTTCATCCCAACCGGGACCAGCTTGTCTGATGTAGATTGTCAAGGCTAAATAGAAATGTCCTAATGCTGGCTAAATAGAAATGTCCTAATTGATCACAGCAGTAGGCTTGCCATTCAGTTTTTTTCCATAGGTTCTCCAA
>Ga0209270_1002443_pt1 | contig 19747 bp, 18 predicted proteins | sample MTBAKSrepl1MetaG_FD_187456 | JGI IMG/M metagenome (GOLD analysis project Ga0209270, IMG submission 187456) | Enrichment culture microbial communities from Arthur Kill intertidal strait, New Jersey, USA, that are MTBE-degrading - MTBE-AKS1... | ecosystem: Environmental > Aquatic > Marine >...
GAGAACAAAGAGATTACAAGCAATAAACTGCAATCCTGTATTTTTATCAGAATGTTCAGACATGAAAGATATTGCGACTTTCTTGTTTTATACTCCTATCACTTTTTCTTGTAAATGCATAAAACACGACTAACATAAAAAGAGAGGCTATCGAGACGAGTTTTGCGTAATACCTGATCGGTGTATCTTCGAACCTTATCAAGAGTGTATGTTTACCTTCAGGAATATCGATAAGCATCGCTCCTGTGCCATACTCTGTCTTTATCTCTGTCTTTATCTCTGTCTCTTTGCTATCTACATACGCCTTCCACCCGGGAAAATTAAACGTCCTTATTCTTACAGTAAGTGGCTCCTTTGCAGTTATTGAAATAACTCTTTCAGCTGACTTCCATGCCATGACTTCAGCATATCCCGCACCTTCGTATACAACGGCACGCTGTTTGATATCTTCACGATTATCAATCTTATCTTGGGCTACCCATACCGGCAGTTCATTAACCCAATTGACAGGCTTTACCGGCATAAGGAACTCTTTGGTAAATATATGCGCTGTATTAATGTATCTGTAATCCAGGATAAGACATGTTAAAAACAATAGAACCATAAAAAGATTGCGTTTTGTTTTTCCTGTATTAAAGATATTCTGAGACAGGAATATAAGTGCTGATAAAAACACAATTGCAAACGTGGTTATATTTAACCATCTGTATGGAAACTGAATATACTTAAAAAACGGGATATGCTCCCATATAAACGTGGATAAGCCGAGCAATAAAAACAGGCTCCATAAAGCTGCACCCAGAAAAAAGTTATTCACACTGTGAGATTCCTCAAGGATTTCTGTATGACGGACCCTTACCATACGAGTAAGGGATATAAAAAGAAGAATTGTGAAGAAAATAATAAAGAATATAATTGTATTGTAATAAACAGGCCATAGACTATCCTGAGGTAGATTATGTGTCATATCAGGCAGAATAAAGTAATAAGAATAATTATAGCCGTATGATATATAACTACTTAGAGTAAAAAACTGCCTTTCAAACAAAACAGGCAACATGTACACTGCGGACAGTAAAATTCCGATGGACATAATAAAAAAAATATTCATTACCTTTTTATATTCTTTTTTTGCTATGGACATAAAGAGTATGAATGCTACCAGTATAAAAGTGAACATGTAGGCATTAATTATGTGTGTCAGGATTAATCCCCCATAGCAGAGACCTGCATACAGTACATCCTTGTGCCGTCTATCCATCATGGACCTATATGTAAACAGGATAATGGGAGCAAACCACACGAAAGAAATCGTAGAGGCAAATGTCCCTACGAAATAAAACTGGAAAATATTGTAAGGGAATACAATGTAGAAGGAAGATGTCAGCAATGCGATTTTATCTGAATAAAACTCCCTGACAAGAAAAAACATGCCGGCACCGGACATGAACAGTGCCAGAAATTTTGTAATGTTCATCGCCGTTATGATAGACCCGGTGAAGATATTGAAAAAAGCAACAAGATAAAAGGCAAGAGGGGCATAAAGAATAAAGATGGGACTCCCGTACCCCCAGGAGTTCAGAGGCAGCCACCTAGGATAAATAATCCCTTCTTTAAGAGCTTCGGTAAACTGCCACGCCCAGCTTGTGAATGTTAAGGAATCTTCTGTAATACATGAAAAATATCCCCCTGTCAGAAGCTGTCTGAGCATCATCAGTACCGCAAGCGAAAAGAGAAGGAGAATACTAAAAAATGTAGATCTTCTGTCTTTTTTTTCCGTAATCCCTCCAAGCCCCCTTAATAAAAGGGGGCATTCTATTCAGTGTCTTCTGTTGTACCATGTCATATTTATTAAGAGTCTCATAAGAGAATTGACTTAGATTCCACCCCCCCTCACCCTAACCCTCTCCCTCCAGGGGAGAGGGGATAATATTAGGTTCCCTCCCCCTTGAGGGTCGAAGACTCGCCGAGGAGAGGGGAGGGCAAAGGAGAGGGTGTCTATACAGAATGTTCATACTATTTTGAGACTGTTAACAATTGCTTGCAATTTATTTTTCCTTTTAGAAAATAGTATCAATATAACCATGCTAAAAAGAGATACTATTGATAGAAACTTTGAATAATATCTGACCGGAGTATCTTCAAACCTTAATACGAGCTTATGGTTTCCTTGAGGAATGGCAACAAGCATTGCTCCCGACCCTTTTTCTGTTTGTACCGCAGTTTGCATATCATCTACATATGCTTTCCAGCCGGGAAAATAAAAAGTTTGAACCCTTGCTGAAAGAGGACTTTCAGCACTTATTGCAATAATCCTCTCTTGAGATTTCCATGCAACAATATTAACCTCTCCCTCACCGTTTATTGTCACCCTCTCATCAAGTTTATCTCCGGAGATATGATCTTCGCTAACCCACCTGGGCAAATACTCATAGTTGAAATTCGCAGCCTTAACAGGTATCAATTGCTGCTCTTTAAATAGAGGTGCTGAATGAATGTAATGAACATCAAGGACAAGACATATCAGAAAAAGTACTACTATATAGAGGGTCTTTCCTCGCTTTGCCCTATACTCTTTATCGAGAACCCAGAATATGACAGATGACAGAAAAACAAGTGAAAACACGGTTATATACAACCACCGTGAGGAAAACTGTATATACTCAAAAAATGGGATTGTCTCCCACAGAAAACGGGAGATACCAAATAAGAAAAATAAACTGAAGGTCGCTACCCCGAGAAAAAAAATATTAACCGTTTTTATATCTTGCAGATTATTGTCATGACGCAGTCTTATCACTTGACGAAGAAACAGCAAGATAAAAACACAAAATAAAATAACAAAAGAAAAATATGTCTTGTAATATACGCGCCAGAGATGATCAGAAGGTAACACATTTATCGAACTTGGCAGAATAAAGGATTTTAAATATGTGAAATAGCCAACATTTGCTCCAGTGAAATGCTCCACACTAAAAAACTGCTTTTCAAAAATAACAGGTACTATATATACAGCAGAAATCAAAAGCCCTGTAACAATTATTAAGGGTATGCCCATGAGGTATCCCGGCTTTCTTTTTGCTATAGCCATGCAAATTATAAATGCTCCAAATACAAAGGTGAACATATAAGCATTAATGAGGTGTGTAAGAATAAGCCCCCCGTAGCACAATCCGGCATATATCACATCTTTGAAGTGTCTGCCCTTTATATACCTGTATGTAAACAGGATAATGGGAGCAAACCACACGAAAGAAATCGTAGAGGCAAATGTTCCTACAAAATAAATCTGAAAAATATTATAGGGAAATACAATGTAGAAGGAAGACGTCAATAATGCTATTTTCTCAGAATAGAACTCTCTCACAAGAAAAAACATGCCGGTACCGGAAAGGAACAGTGCCAGAAATTTCGTAATGTTCATCGCCGTTATTATTGATCCCGTGTACATATTGAAAAATGCAACAAGATAAAAAGCAAGAGGTGGGTACAGTATGAAGGTTGGACTTCCATAGCCCCAGAAATTAAGAGGCAACCACCTCGGATAGATTATTCCCTCTTTCAAGGCTTCTATAAATTGCCATGCCCAGCTTGTGTAAGTATAGGTGTCCTCAATAATGCATGAAAAATAACCCTCTGTCAGAAGCTGTCTGAGCATCATCAGTACCGCAAGCGAAAAGAGAAGGAAAATACTTAAAAATGCAGATCTTCTGTCTTTTTTTACCGTAATCCCTCCGAGCCCCCTATATAAAAGGGGGTATCCTATTCCGTGTCTTCTGTTATACCATGTCTAATATTTAACTACTTGTATTGTTTCCTTTTAGAAAAAAATATCAATATAACCATGCTAAAAAGAGATACTATTGATAGAAACTTTGAATAATATCTGACCAGAGTATCTTCAAACCTTAATACGAGCTTATGGTTTCCTTGAGGAATGTCAACAAGCATTGCTCCAATATCCTTTTCTATCTTTATTTCTTTCGGTACACCGTCTACATATGCCTTCCATCCGGGGAAATAAAATGTTCTTATTCTCAGGGTAAGCGGGGTCTGGGCAGCTACTGCAATAACCCTTTCAGCAGACTTCCATGTCACAACTTCAGCAGTTCCCCCACCCTCTTGTATAACAACAGGCTGTTTTATATCTTCACCTTTATGAATCTTTTCATAATCCACCCATACTGGCAGATGTTCCCTGTACCAATTCGGGGCCCTGACAGGCAATAATTCCTGCTCATGAATAAAATTTGTAAATCTTATATATTTATAATCGAGAAAAAAACTTATGAGGCATAGGCAACACAGGATAGCTATCAATACGTGACGTTCTCTTTTTGTTTTTGAGATATTACTTGTAACCCAGAAGACAATAGAACACAAGAAAACGACAGAAAACGTGGTAATATTTAACCACCGGTGAGGAAACTGGATGTATTTAAAAAACGGGATGTTTCCCCATATAAATGTTGACGCACCGAATAACAAAAATATAGTACAGAGAGCGGTTCCCAGGAAAAAAATATTCATAGCATTTGCGCCCTTTACTGTATCAATCTTCCTGGTTTTTATTATCTGCCGAAATGATAAAACAATAATAATACACAAGAGAAATACATAGGATGTGAACATATCGTAGTATTCCTTCCAGAGGTGGCCGGAGGAAAACTTACTTGTCATATCAGGTAGAATAAAGAAATTACGATAGTCAAAAAGGAAACCGGGTCCTTTCCCTTCTCCAATTAATTCTTTTACATTGAGAAAATGCCTCTCAAAAATAACAGGCAGTGTATAGACAGAAGAGATCAAAATTCCGATCAGAATAATTAAGAACATAACACTAAAGTCTTTCGGTCTTCTTTTGACTATGGACGTATGGGTTATGAATGCTATAAGTATAAAAGTGAACATATAAGCATTAATCAGGTGTGTAAGAACTAACCCAGCGTAGCAGAGACCCGCACACAGTACATCCTTGTACTGTTGGTCTCTCATGTACCTGTATGTAAACAGTATGATCGGAGCAAACCACATGAAAGAAACCGTCGATGCAAAGGTGCCTACGAAGTAGAACTGAAAAATATTATAAGGGAACACGATGTAGAATGACGAAGTCAATAAAGCTATCTTCTCGGAGTAATATTCTCTGACAAGAAAAAACATACCGACGCTGGAAAGGAACAGTGCCAGAAATTTTGTAATGTTCATTGCCGTTATGACTGATCCCGTGAATAGATTGAAAAAAGCTACAAGATAAAAGGCAAGGGGCGGGAGAAGGATAAATGTCGGAGAGCCGTAATCCCAATAGTTTATGGGCAACCATCTCGGATAAATTATCCCCTCTTTTAAAGCTTCAGCAAACTGCCATGCCCAGCTTACATATGCAAAGGTATCTTCTCCATGACATGAAAAATACGCTTTTGACAGTAACTGTCTTGACATGATGAGGAGAGAAACGGAAAACAAAATCCAGATACTGATAATGAGATATTTTTTGCTTTTCATAGGTTATCTTCTTCAGAAGCTTTCGACTGACCTGTCTTTCGGGTAAGCAGTATCCAAAATATCATAACAAATATAGACGTTAATGAGACAAGCTTTGAGTAATACCGAATCGGGGTATCTCCAAACTCTACCAGGAGAGTATGTATGCCTTCAGGAACCTTGATAAGCATCGCCCCGGTTTCAGGTTCCATCCTGATTGGAATCTTTTTGCCATCAAGTATTGCTTCCCACCCCGGGAAATAAAATGTTGAAATCCTCACTAATACATCGGAAATTCCTCTCATATTGATAATTCTTCTTTCAGCTTTCCATTCTGCTATATCAAACAATGCTTCGCCGGAAATAACTGAGACCCTGTCATTGTCTGTTTCCGTTGATATTTTTTTAACGTCTTTTACCCAAACCGGTGTGTATTCATAAGGTATGATAAAATTTCTTATCTCCTCGGGCCTGACAATCTTTTTTATAAGTGAATCCGGAATAATCGAACTCTTCCAGATAAGTGCTGACGACGCCAGGAAAAGTATAATTAAAAGATACACGATCGCCTTTTTTAATCTTATCGATTTTAAGACAGTCCCGTCTTTATGCGCGAAGATATATCCAACAAGGAAACAAAGAGATAATTCTGTTATCGAAACCCAGCGCCATGGGAACTGTAGAAATGGGAATCCGGGGACAATATCCCATACAGGCCTTGATAATGGTGTCATAAGGAAAAAGGCGACGAGGAACAAGAATATGAAATGTTTATGCTGTTTACTATGCAATAATATCTGTCTGTTCTTAGTTATGAACACTGCTATAACAAGAAAGAGCAATGTTTCTAAAGCAACGATTGTATGCAAGGGGATGTAGAATTTTCTGAGTCCTTCCTCGAATTTATCAACCATGAATAAATAGTTTTTCTTATAATCGCCGACACTGCATGTAATAATATAGTCTATCTGTACAAACTTCCTTTCAAAAATAACGGGGAGGAGATATACTGATGACAGTCCAACCCCGCAGATGAGCGAAAAAAATGGTTTAATAATTCTTTTCTTCTCTTTTAAAAGGAAATAATTATAAACAAGATATGTACCTATGACGAATGTAAACATGTACCCTGATACAAGATGCGTGCATATAAGCATGGCATACGATACACTCAGGCCGATCATTGCAGCAGGGTTTCTTGGTTCTATCATCCTGTAGAGAAACAGGATAATCAAAGGGAACCAAATAAAAGCAAAGAGTTCTGCAAAGGCGCCACGGACATATATATTAAACAAATGATACGGAAGAATCTGATAGATAATTGCTGTTATAAGGCTTCCAGACCCTCCGAACATCTTTTTTGCAGTTATATACATTGTGATACCGGAGAGAAAAAAGCTGAACCAGATAGCCATGATCATTGACGTGGTTAGCGAGTGAAAAAAAATTGACAGAGCTGATACGAAGTAGTAACTCAGGGGTGAATAAAAGACAAAATTCGGACTGCCGTACCCGTTGTTAAAATCCGCTATCCACCGCGGGTAGAAAACACCTTCATGGAGGGACCGGGTAAATTGATCTGCCTGAAATATATGCAGAATAATGTCCTGTCCGGCTGGAATACCGTAATTAGTAAAAAGAGGGATAGTGCAATAAGTCGCTGCAAGGGCAAGGAGGATGAGACTGATGAGGTCTTTTTTCATATTAGTCATTTTTCAATCTCTCACGCATTTCTATTGTATCCTCAATTCAGGGTATATATCCTTAATGAGAGATATGTCTCCATGAGCCAAATACATATCGACAGGCTTTAACTGCTCAATGCTTACCCCTTTTATTCCCGACACCCTTTCTTTGTCTTCTGCAATCAGCGGCATGATAAACGTATCAAATCTCTCCGGCAGGATAATCGTCTCTGACAAAAATGTCTTCTTGTTTTCTCCCCAGAATGTCTTTCTGACCTCTCCTGTTGGAGCAACCCGGACATCAACCTGATAAACCCTGTAATGAGAGAGATAATACATGATGTGCCTGTAGCCGTAGAAAGAATAAGGGAGAATAAAGACTGCTGCCTTTGATGGGTCGTACTTTTTAATACCATCGAACATTATTGAGAGGTTCCTGTCGTGAGTTCTGATCTCCCGGTATGAGGTCAGATAACTCGAAAAAAAGAACATGAATAGGTTTACGATAATTACACTAACTGCAATAAAAACGGAGATATCCCTTCTTATAATTTGTTGCAAGTCAGCGCTTATAAAGTCTATCGATAAGGCGGTAAGAATAAATAGTGCCGGCATGAAAACAAGGACATATCCGGGGTTAGACGGGTGAATAAAAATCAAAAGGAAGAAAAAGAAAGAAGGCAGTATCCATAAAGAGAAAAAGGCGGCCTTAGTCTTGTCCAGTGATTTAATCCTTTTCTTTCTTACCAGGGAGTATGCTGCAAGGATTAGAACAAAAATTCCGCCCCCGACACCATATACAGTAAAACGGGCGAGGCAGGATGAAAATATCCTGAACGTAGTCCAGCCTTTTTCAAATACAGAGACATTTCCTGTATTGAACAGCCATAATTCCCTGAAAGCCTCTCTATATGCATGCCACCCTCCTGTCATATACACCATGGGAACAAACCAGAAAAGGCAACAGGTGATAAGCAGGCCCAGTGACACAGCGGTCTTTCGTATTGGCACCCCTTTCACAGAAAAAAGCCACAGAGGAAACAGGAAAATCATCGTATTCTGACGTATTCCTCCTGCTATAGCGAGAGCAAGGACAGAAAGCCAGATATATTCATGTTTTCCTTTATAGATCCTCCAACATAGCAGTGCTACAAAAGCACTGAAGAACGCTTCTGCAACATTCGTGAGAGCTACTTCACCATGGAACCAGAGATTGGGACTTGTCATGGCGATTACGGCTGCCATAATCCCTGCCTTTTTATTGAAGATTTCCTTACCAAGATAATAGACAGCGACTACTGTAAGACCACTGAAGAATACGCTTATCACAATAAACGTACTGTTTGCATCCTGAATGAAGAGATTGAGAAATCTGCCTAACATTATATAGAGGAAATAACCCGGAGGATGCGGCTGGTGAACGGTAATGTTATATTCTTCAAGTGCCAAAGCATACTGAACAGAATCCATATGATAAAGGTATGCACTTGTGAACGGAACACGTGAAATAACCGTAATGAGAAAAAATAATGAGGGCAAATAGATGTTATCTGTCTTATTTTGTCGCATAAATATCAGATAAAGGATTAAATTTCAAAGTCCAAAATCCAAAGGCCAAATGGGTAAATTTCTATTTCTTTTTTAAATTTATATCACTTTTCTTATTATTTGATAAGATAATTGAAGAGAATATTAACGCTAATTCATGTGCTTCTTTAGATAAATTTTCACAATCAATGTGCGGATTTGCCTTTGCAATCATTCTCAGCCAATGTTTCGTTTCTTTTGATTCTTTTTTACAGAGAGCAATTTTATGAACAAAGTCTTTTCTTGACTCTGCTCCATCTGCCTCCATATAATTACACCAATGCTTGGAGCTTACCAGCTGGCAAGCTGTCAAGCCTGCAAGCCAAATATTTGTCATTTGGATTTTTATTATATAAATGTGATCTCGTCTCCGACCATTGTTGCTGTTGCCTCGATTGTTCCGGCAGGCAGCTCAAGCACACTGACTGACTTTGGATATAAACGTGTTAAACGGTTTGGCTTCAGGTTTTCTATTGCAGCCACTACATAATTCTGCTTATTCAAAAAAATAACATCTATCGGAAATTTCATAAAGAATGTGTGTACAGAATTGCACGGTTTGATCCAGAGGGACTCTCCATCCCGCATCTCACTCTTTCCAAGCAGTCCCTTCATCCGTTTGAACAGGTTGTCTGCTATGGCTACATTATTTGACAGCTCTGAACTGTTTTTTATATTACGAACTTTCATGATATGTCTCACATAGTTATTGAAAAGTTTCTTTATATGGTTATTCAGGCTTTTTTATGGAATTCCTCTTCTTTTCACCCTCTCCCCTCTCCTTATATATGGAATTATATCTTTCTCTAAAATTAGGTCGGATACCTTGAGTTGTTCAAGCGCTGAAATTCTGTCTATAGAATTGTTCCCGCTTATATACGAGCCATCCCGAAAAATAACAAAACTTTCACGACTGTTCAATAAATCTCTTCCCATGAAAAGTTCATGAGAAGTATCTATTCCGAGAATATTGCATACGGTGGGTGCAACATCAATAAGCCCCCCGATGGTATCACTTTTAATACCTAATTTTTTATTCGGGATATAAATAATTAATGGAATCTTCCTCTTCTCACTCATATCGTATACTCCTATCCGTTTCATTTCGCGCGATGGCAGCCGTGCACGATGGTCTGCATAGATTACTATTATTGTATTTGACGCTAAATTTCTTTCGTTTATTTTTTGCAGAAACTCTCCTATTGCCGAATCAACATAGTGCATTGCTCTAATATAATAGCCCATGATTTCTCCTTCCAGGTCATCCAGCGGGAAGTTATCAAGTTCAGGAGTTATGTGAGCAAACGGCGCATGCGTCGATAGAGTTCTCATAAAAACATAAAAAGGATCCGGCAATTGCTTAATCTTTTCCAGACCTTGTAAGAAAAATGACTTATCGCTTAATCCTACTAAAAATCCGCCGATTTTGTCTGTCGCAGAAAATGTATCTTCATAAAATTGATACTGGAATCCTAGGTTCTTTTCGAATGTTTCACTATTCCAGAAACTCTTTTTATATGCATGCATAACTGCGGTGGTATAGCCATGTTGTTTAAGTACCTTCGGCATACAATTAAAATAGTTTTGTGGATAGAGGAAGGCAACAGCCCCTTTTCGTGAGGGATATAGAGAACAGTTTGCAAGAAATGTTGCATCAGAAGAATTACCGGCGGCGGTCTGGTCATAGATATTATTAAAATAAATCCCTTCTTTAGCCAATCTGTTCAGATTAGGGGTAATCTCCTTGCCATTGTGTCTCCTACCGATAACGATATCCTGCAATGACTCCACTTGAATAACAATGAGATTCAATCCTTTTACCGTACCCCTGAATTCATTATCAATGGCTACTCTATGTTCGTTTCCTTTGAACCAGCTTTCCACTGTATCAATATCCTCTTCTGTAACTCGTGCTTGTTGCAATCTTGTTAGAAGATAATAATAGATATCGAATACTTGATAGGTAATAATACCCCTTTCGCCTGCAAACTCATACCTGTGATAGATAGATTCTGTAAAAGGCAATTCTGATTTAGAGGCGCTGGCTATAAAATAGATGCCAAGTGACACAAGAAAAATCCAAGTTATAATCCTGTCCTTTGTTTTGTATAATCTTTTTGTCTTAAACTTAAAGAGCAGAAAAGGCAAGAATATCAAATCTGCAACAAAAACAATTTCCTTATGAATGATCATGACAACAACGTCAATAACGTCCTTCAGCAGATGAACCTGATTCAGGTGGTATACAGACGCAAAATCATCGAAATAACCAAAATAAAGCACATTAGTTATGAAAAGGATTGAAAAGACAAAATTGAGAAAAAATAAATACAGAAATTTGTGAATTTGATTCTTTAGTAACAGTGAACACGCCGATAAGCAAAGGATTATTCCGAAAGAAGCGAAAAAACTGTCTATCCCAAGCCTAGTAATATAAGTAAAAAAAAATAGTTTCGCTGCCAGTAAGACAAAAAAGATAGTAAAAAAAATATCAGAAAAAGCAACAGACAGGTAATAACCAGGTCTGCGAATATAATATCCGAGTCTTTTCATGTATCTTTATCTTCTTCATCTTCGACAATAACCGGTTTTACATCCGGATATTTCTGTATCAGATACTGGTTTACCGTTGTATTTTTAATAAATATATTCGCAACCTTGTCAGCATAGATGAGTTTCCAGTCACCCCGCTGAAGGAGAAAGGTTGAAAGTGCTGACTTTGAGGGATAAATAAACCAGTTTATATCATATTCATTCAGGACCTCACCCCACCCCCGTTCGAGCCGTATTACCTTGAAATACTTCTTCATTCTCTCAACGCCATACATGTCAGACCTTCCGTCGAAAAGGACCTTGTATTCAGGCCATGCTGCATAGATGATGTAGTCGCCAAACTCATCGTTGTTGAACATATTGCCCGGTATCTTCTCCTTCTTCATAAATTGAACGGCATCAGCAGGAAGTTTCTTTTCATCAAAGCCGAACTGAACCTTCCCCGTGAACAGGAGAAAAACCGTAAAGATTACTGCAACAACTGACCACAGATTCAACCTTGTGAGCGAATCCGTCCTTCCCGTCCTCTCTGAAATAGCAATGAATCTCTTAACGATCCTCCTGTCTTTTATTTCTTCCAGAAGGTGGTCTATCCGCTTTCCGATAATCGGGCAAAGGATAATCGCATAGAGGGGAATATACCGTGCGGAGTACAAAGACATGTGGGTAAAAAGCAGGACGAGCATGGCCTCTATGGGATTCAGCCTGAGCTTTGAGATCCCGAAAATTACGATCATCAGCAGGAGCATGTATTCAAATCTCAGGGCTGTGTGAAAATTTGGCGAGAGAAACTCTGTTACATGGTCCATAATGAACTTGTTTGCCGTGAGCCTGAACGGAAACAGCAGTATATCAAAGCCCTTAGGGTTCAGGAGGGACATGCCCAGGGTCAGAGCAGTAAACAGCAGGAGCATCTTTAACCGGCCTCTTGCCTCATGCCGTTCTTCCTTTTTGAAAATTGACTTGAGAAGGTTACCCGTCATGTAAATTCCAAAGAGCAGAAAACCTGCAAGGAACCCCCCATGGAGGTTAACCCACACAAGCATCAAGGGCGGGAGGATATACAGGTAATTCTTTTTCCTGTACTGGTAGGTGTCGAGGACAATGTACCAGATGAGCGTAAAAAGCAGCGAAAAAATATGCGGCCTTGCAAGCCAGTGAATCGTTGAAACTGATACGGCAAGAGCTACGAGTAATGCACTCACAAGGATGCTTATGCCTGAAGACCTCATGAACCTGAAAAGGAGGAGGAAGACCGTTGCGATAACAAGAGCATGAACAATAACAATGCCGCTGAGTCCCGAGACATTATGAACAAGGGCATAGATTACCTCACTGAGCCATTCGTGGGCTGTCCAGGGGATAGGGGGTTGTATAAAAGAAAATATGTCATGATGGGGAACTTTCAGGTTATCGATGATATATTCCCCTGCCCTGATGTGGTAGCCTGTGTCAGCATCGCCGAGGAGATTTCCCTCACCAAGTAAAACAAGGGCAATAATGATGATGAATATAACATCCGCAAAAGAGGGCAAGAACCAGTATGTTGGAGAACCTTTTTTTTCGGTTCTTCCGGAATTTCTATAGGTATCTCCTTCCCTTTTCGTCATTCCGGCTCTTGTCCCCGCTTTGTCGGGGATCGGTCCGGAATCTTTCCGGCAATACCTTCATACAGGTCTTTCATTGAGGGATTCACCTGCCTGATAAGATCTATCTTGTTTTGCCTGCTCATATTTTTTATCTGCTTTTCCCTGATTATTGCATTCCAGCTATCCCTGCAAAACTCATAATAAACAAGTTTATGCAGGTAATACTTGGACGTGAAGCTGCGAGGATTGAGATTCTTCTTATGCTCATATACTCTTCGCATTAGGTCATTTGTAATCCCGACGTACAAAGTTGGGCTTGCGTTGGCCATAATATAAACAGCAAAGATATCCTCCGTCATCCTTGAATTATATCAGAAAGATTCCGGACAAGCCGGAATGACATCAAAAAAACCGGAAGACCTCAAAAAAAAGCTCCGGAGCACAGCCCGGAGCTATAAATTGTTATCTGCTCCATTAAAGAGATTCTTGTCCTCTGCCTCTATCTCTTCAGTTTGGTGTAAATCAGAGCAAGCTCTATTGCTATTACCAGCAATAGAAAAGTATTAATATCGATATCCATTGATCTCTCTTTCTAAAGGTCTTTAAACAATGCCATGATCCTTAAGATAGCAGGCCCGAGTAATACAACAAGCAGGGCGGGGAAGATGAAAAGCACGAGGGGGAATATGAGCTTTATCGTTGTTTTTGCCGCAGCCTCTTCGGCTATCTGCCTTCTCTCGGTCCTCAGGGAATCAGAGAAAATTCGGAGCGATTGAGCAAGGCTCGTGCCCAACTTTTCTGTCTGAATGAGCATTGCTGCAAAGGCCTTGAGATCATCAACCATTGATCGTTCACCCATATCCCTGAGCGCCTCAAGCCTTAGCTTGCCTGCGCGTGTTTCCTGTAATGCTATCCTCAATTCACGTGCCAGGGGGCTTTTCTTAAACTGCTCGTCTTCAGATACCTTGACCATTGCAGCTTCCATGCTTAACCCTGCCTCTACACAGACCGTCATGAGATCAAGCAGGTCCGGGAGGTCATGGAATATCTGTATTCTCCTCGTGTTCAACTTGTGTCTCAGCCAGAAGTTCGGGATCCAAATCCCCAATATTGCCAGGCCGACCGTCATGAGTACCCGTACCACGGGGTCTTCCTCTACAGGGATACCGTACAATAAGAGATACCCTACGGGAAGGACTATGAGCAAGAGTAATTTGACGCCCATAAATATGGGGACTCTTTCGTGTTTCATCCCGGCAGCAATAAACATCTTCTGGTATTTCCCCAAATCCTCATGTCTCAGGGGAACATTTGCTCCCAGCCTGCCCAGGAATTTCTGCCATCTCGTAGGAGGTCTCTCAGCGAAGATCGTCTTGTCAACGTAGGGAGTCATGCCCTCGATCCTTTCCTCTACAACCGTCTTTTTAGGCAAAGCTACATAAATAACGAAAAGCAAGATTGATGCTATTGCTATAAATACCAGAGCTGTAATTACAATTATTGGCATATTAATACCCTTTCCCCCCCACCTTACCTCCCCCTCAAGGGGGGAGGGTTGGGAGGGGGTATTCTATCTATTCTCTCATCAAATCCTTATATTAATAATCCTCCTGATAATAAAAAAGCCGATAATCTGCAAAATAACCGCTCCCACGACAAACATGATTCCTATTTTTACTGCAAAAAGCTCCCCGATATAATCCGGGGCAAAAAAATAGGCTAATACTGCCACAGCAACCGGAAGTGCTGCCAGTATATAGCCTGAAAGCCTTGCCTGCGCCGTGTAAACCCTCACCTGCCTCCGTATCTTTATCCTTTCCCTTATCGTTTCTGCAAGCCTCTCAAGTATCTCGGAAAGGTTGCCGCCGATTTCCCTGTATATGGTTACAGCAGTAACGAAAAAACGGAGGTCAGGTGTATCCATCCGTTCTATCATATGTGAGAAGGCATCTCTTAGCGAAAGCCCGTATGTCTGTTCTTCATAGACCGACCTGAAAAGACCTGCTACCGGTTCCGCCATCTCATTTCCGATCATCTGGACAGCAGAGGCCAGTGAATGGCCTGCCTTGAGGGATCGTGACATCATGTCAAGGGCATTTGCAAACTGATTGCTGAATTGCTCTACTCTCTGCTGCTTTTTGAAATGCAAAAAAATGAACGGGATTGCAAGAAGAAACAGCATGACAAGAAGAGCAGGGATTACTCCCCTCTGTAATGCAGCTCCGATAACAAAACCGGCAACTGCAATAAAAAGAAGAATGAGAATAAATACCTTAACATCAAGCTTGAGCCCTGCCTTATCCAGGGATGCATGAAGTCTCCGTATTAATGAAAACCTGTAAAGGAACTTATCAACTTTTGTCATTTCGACCATGATTTCCAGACGCAAATCAGGAGGCAGTCCGAATTCTGTTTCCACTGCCATCTTCCTGAGTCGCTTTCTGAGTTCATATGTCGGAGATGCTTTTACCGCAGAATAGGTCATGTAGAGGGCGATCAGGCCCAGCAGTGCTGCCATAAAAAATAAGCCGACTATTATGAGCAATGTCGTCATTTGTTCCTCTCAAACATATGCGGCGTTATATCAATCCCTGAAACCCTGAATTTTTCCAGGAACCACGGCCTGACTCCGGTCGGAGCAAACTCACCGATGATTCTTCCGTCCTTGTCTATGCCTTTTCTTTCATATTTGAAGATATCCTGCATGACAATGGTCGTGCCTTCCATCCCGGTTATCTCGGAGATATTGACAATCTTTCTCGAACCATCAGCCATTCTTGCCAAATGCACTACAACATGTATTGCCGAGGATATCTGCTCTCTGATAGCCCTCTCCGGGAGGTCCATTCCTGCCATCAGCACCATGGTCTCCAGCCGTGCCAGTGCATCCCTCGCCGTGTTTGAATGCAGCGTCGAAAGGGAGCCGTCGTGGCCCGTATTCATTGCCTGGAGCATATCGAGCGCCTCGCCTCCCCTCACCTCACCAACAATTATCCTGTCCGGCCTCATCCTGAGGGAATTACGGACAAGGTCTCTCTGGGTCACCTGTCCCCTGCCTTCGATATTCGGCGGGCGTGTCTCCAGTCTAACAACGTGCTCCTGCTTCATTTGCAGTTCTGCCGAGTCCTCGATGGTTATAATCCTCTCATCACCGGGGATGAACTCTGAAAGGATGTTCAGAAGGGTGGTTTTCCCCGTACCGGTGCCTCCTGAAATCAGTACATTCGATCTTGACTTTACAAGACCCTCGAGTATCCTGGCCATGTTCTGGGTCAGGGTGCCGAATGCCAGGATATCGGACATCTTCAGGGGATCAATGCCAAACCTTCTTATTGACAGAACCGGGCCGTCCAGTGCAAGAGGCGGGATAATTGCATTAACCCTCGAGCCGTCAGGAAGCCGGGCATCAACATAGGGAGAAGACTCGTCGACCCTTCTCCCTATCTTGGAAACAATCCTGTCTATTATCTGGAGGAGGTGGTTGTCATCCCTGAAATTGAGATCGACTTTCTGTAGTTTTCCGAATTTCTCTATATAGACCTGGTTATAACGGTTCACGAGAATATCCGAAATATCAGGATCATAGAGGAGGGGCTCAATGGGACCAAGCCCGAACGTTTCATGGAGGATGTCCACGACAAGGCTCTCTCTCTCCGCTGTACTCAATGGCACGCTCTCCTCGGTAATCAGGTTTTCAACTATCCTGCTTATCTCCCTGCCCAGTAAATCCTTCTCGATCATGTCTATATTCGAGAAGTCAAGACGCTCTATGAGCTTCCTGTGTATCTTTGCCTTGAGGTTCTGATACATGTCGAGCTTTGTTGCCTTGCCTGTTAAATCTTCCCTGTGAGCCATAATAAAAAATCCCTCCCTTATCTGCTTTTAATAACTGTCTTCGCCATGTCCTTTAAAGAAATATTTAATTGTGATCTCGGAGCACCGACACTGATAGGCACTCCCTTGTTAAGGCAAGCCATTGTTGTTTCATAGTCGTTAGGTATAGCCCAGAAAACAGGGTAATTGAGGACTTTCTCTGCATCCTCAATCCTGATCTCACTCTTCTTTACAACCCTGTTCGCTATGAGCTTCACCCTGTCCCTTCCCAGTCCCATCTTGCTGAAAAAGCTTAAATGCCTCTGCATATTTTTTATCCCGGGAAGGCTCATGTGAAAAATAACGAATATCTGGTCAGACATCTCGAGCGCAATAGTAGTCCGTGCTGAGATGCTCTCGGCATCAACGATGATATATTTGAACATGGATTTAAGGAGGCTGAGCACTTTTTTGATGTCCTCGCCTGATATTGAAACCGCTTCCTCAACCCGCTGGGGTTCTGCAAGGACAGATATGCCGGATTCATGCCGGGCAATGATGCCCTGGAGAAAGCTCTTGTCCAGCCTGCTGATATTCGTCGTCACATCGCTTATTGTATATGAAGGTTTCATGTTCAGGAAGGTTGTTACATCCCCTGCATTGAGGTCCATGTCCACAAGGATTGTCGGCTTCTTTGTAACATCAAGTATATCTGTTGCAAGGTTGATGGCAACAGTCGTTACCCCCACTCCCCCTTTGGGGCTGAAGATCGTAAAGATGCGTCCTGCCTCGTCTTCAGGCACTTCCCTTGTCAGCCAGAGCCTGCCGAGTTTCTGGAGTGCAAACGCAAGGTCAGTCTCGGCAACAGGTCTCAGGAGATATTCAGTCGCTCCTGTTCTGATGACCTTGAGTATTGTTTCGGATGACTTGTCCTCTGACGTTGCAAAGACAGACACCTGAGGGAAGCGGTTCAGAATCTGAGTAATCCTGTCAATGGCAACATCAAGATCCTTGTCGATTTCGATGATTACCACCATCGGTCTCTTTTTATGAATAAGCTCAAATCCCCGCTCAAAGGTCGTGGCCGTCCCTTCAACAACAACCTTGCTGTCGAGTTTCTTTATGTAGTTCGTCATGCTGTTGATCGAATCGATGTCGCTGTCGATGATTACTACCGTGATGTTCTGTGCCATGTTAGTTTAAGTACTCCTTATGTCAATATTTTCACTCGTTAATTCTATTTCACTTTTTCCAATAAGTCAAAAAAGCGTTCTCTCGTCATCCCGGCAGTTGTCATATTAGTGCGGATATGTGTAACAGGAACCAGTCTCGGGCTTGTCTTTATCACAAGTGGTCTCTTTACTCCTGGTTTTATCATTATTATGTGGTCTCCCTTTTTACGACCTATGATAAACCCGTCAAGTTCAAATATCTTAATCAACACCTCATAGTGAACTGGTGTTATTTTGCTCTCTGACATCTAAATTTACAGAGTAAGAGCGAAAGCTTCTTCTTCAACAGGCTTCCTTGATTCCCACGAATCGTTGACCCTTAAAAAACCCGATTCTTCCAGAATATCCTCTAATGTTCCCATTCTTTCGCACTCCTCTATAAAAGCCTCCAATGCCTCCTTTATAGACCTCTTTGCATCTTCAACTGTCTCACCGAAACTGGAGACATTCAATTCCGGTGATAATGCCACATACATATCACCTTCCTTAAAGATCTCAATCTTTAGAGAAATTTTCAATGTTCTTGTGCCTCCTTAAAGATTGCTGCGCTGCGCTCGCAATGACGCCGGTTCACTGTCATTGCGAGTTCCCAATCCTGTATTTCATCACTGTTATCTTTACTTTTTAAAATCAAGCACATCTTTTTTCAGCTTCTTTTAAATACTCCCTTAATGCCTCATTCATCAATGTCTGGTAAGCAGACTTTTTTTCTGTGGCAAGCTTTTTAAAAAACAATAAAATATCATTATCGATCCTTATAGTAGTCGTTACTTTCTTTGGTCTGAAAAATCTGCCCCTTATAGCCTTTGAAAAATCGTATTCTGCCTGAAGCTCAAACTCTTCCTTTTCTTTATCTCTTTTTAATTGTTTCATATTGAGACCTTTCTTTTTTGGTAGCCCTTCTTGCACTTATTATCCGTGTAACCTCCTCACCGTTTTCTGTAAAAAAATACAGATGCCCTGCAACTATTGCCTTGCCCTTTTTGGTTACACCTGTTGTTATCCACCTCTCATCAAAGTAATCAAATCTTTTGTCTAAAAGTGCGAGATGAAAAGGGTCGTCGAATATTTCAGACGCTTCTTCAAAAGATACCCCGTGCTTCTTTTTGTTTTTCTTGTTTTTCCCTTCATCCCACTCAAACCTCATAAAACATTCTATGTTAAAGTATTAACAATGTCAATACAACAAATTCTTCGCCATAGCGATCAAAATCCCCCTCGTCCCCTTTGCCAAAGAGGGGATAGGGGAGATCCCCTTCAAAAGGGTGTCCGAAAAGATTCCCGACAAGCGGGAATGACAACAATAAGGAGAATCGCTGTCGATCACGACTGCCTTAATCCTCTTATCAATATTAAGATGTGTCCCTGTTTTTCAATACTTCAATCAGCTCATGTCATTCCCGCAAGTCCGCCTTGCGTATGGCGGACGCGTCGGGAATCCTTCCTGAAAGCCTTCGGAATGATTCCGGTGAAGCCGGAATGACAAAAATAAAGAGAATCGCTGTCGATCATGTCTGCCTTAATCCTCTCATTAACATAGGGATGCGTCCCTGTTTTTACTCAATTACCCGACAAGATAACTTCAGCCTTATCACCGGTGGCCTCATTTATTACCAATAATTTCCCTTCATCTTGCCTCCGAAGTTGTTCATTAGCATTCAAAAGTTCTATACCATACACTGTACCGTCGGGGGATATATCTATATTGAGTTCGTCACTTATTTTTATCGTCTCTACCTGAACAGGCTTTTCAAGCAACCTTAGATATGCTATGTTATATCTTGGATCAAATGTTAATTTCATC
>Ga0209270_1002445_pt1 | contig 19714 bp, 19 predicted proteins | sample MTBAKSrepl1MetaG_FD_187456 | JGI IMG/M metagenome (GOLD analysis project Ga0209270, IMG submission 187456) | Enrichment culture microbial communities from Arthur Kill intertidal strait, New Jersey, USA, that are MTBE-degrading - MTBE-AKS1... | ecosystem: Environmental > Aquatic > Marine >...
ATGGAGGTGGTGTGTGCTGCAATGAGAAAATTGCTTCATCTCGTTTTTGGAGTCTTGAAATCCGGAATGCCTTTCGACCCAAATTATCTTAAGAATATGGGTGCTTCCTCTTGACTTTAAAGACAGCATCTACGCGTGATGCCGGCATTATGTCCGGAATGGGGATGTTTCCACCGGAATCCCATCGATATTACTGGAACCGAAATTCCACGTGTAAGAAAATTTGCCAACAAATTCACCCTTCTAGGGTGAATTTGTTGGCAAAAATCATCAGACGTGGATTTTCGGAAGTAGTTATTTTGGCTGTAAATACATGTAATATTAATTCAAACCGCCTGTTATTGTACATAATGTGGGGAAATTATCCAAATTCTGCAATCTGCCTGATTTGGCGACGTGGAATCCGGATTAAAATCCTGTAAATCCCAGTTCAGACTTTCCTTAATTCATTCACACCGCGTTATTCTTGTCTGGCTCGAGTAGAACATTGTATCTTTGAAGATTTTTTATTCTAAATCGTATATAATAGAGAAAATTTGTGAAGTTTGAGTGTTTTTAACCGGTGATCACCAGTCAAAAATACCCAGCGACATAAAAAGGTTATTAAATTTTCCCTCCTAGGGGAATTTTTGAGAAAGTTACTGGTATGACTCAAAATAAGCAAGTGTTTGATATTACAGGTATGGACTGTGCTGATTGTGCCCGCAAGGTCTCGGATGGTGTACAGAAATTACCCAAAGTACAATTGAGCCAGGTGAATTTTGCCACCGCACAATTAACCGTGGTGGGGGATGTGGATCCTGCAGAAGTAACCGCCCGGGTGCGCGATCTGGGTTATGATGTGGTGGAGCCAGATGATAAAAGTCAGATCATAACTCAATCGGGGCACGCCAATTTTCTGCGCTTTTTATGGCAACGTCTAGAAACACGCCTGGCTTTATTAGGCGCGATTCTCGTGTTGCCAGGGCTCATCCTCGGCGAGATTCTGGGGTTGGACTGGTGGTGGGTCGATCTGCTCTCCCTGGTGGCCATGCTGGCAGCTGGATATCCGGTTGCGCGTTCTGCCTGGAGCAACCTGCGCATCAACCACTCGATAGACATCAATTTTCTGATGAGCATTGCCACGATTGGCGCTGTGGTGATTGGCGCTTATGTGGAAGCCGGCATGGTCATTGTTCTGTTTGCGCTGGGCGAAGCGCTGGAAGGCTACACCTCCGAAAAAGCACGCAATTCGATCAGAAGCCTGATGGAAGTGGTGCCTCCTGTAGCCACCCGACTGACCCTGCAGAATAATGATGAAGCGCGTGAAGAGGACGTGCGGGTGGAAACGCTGCAGGTCGGCGACCACATCCTGGTGCGCCCGGGGGAACGTATCCCCATGGATGGTGTGGTGCTGGAAGGTGCTTCCGCTGTCAATCAGGCTTCCATCACCGGCGAGTCTGCCCTGGTGGAAAAGCAGAAAGGCGATGAGGTCTATGCCAGCAGCATCAATGGCTCTGCAGCGCTGATAATTCAGGTTACCCATCTCAGTGAAGATAACACCATCAGTCGCGTCATCAAGCTGGTGCAGGAAGCGCAGAACAAACGCGCTCCTTCACAACGCTTTATCGATCAATTTGCACGCTGGTATACTCCTGCTGTGGTTGTTCTGGCAACCCTGGTGGCAATCATCCCGCCCATCTTTTTTGGCCAACCTTTTCTTAATCCCGCTGATGGATCATTGGGCTGGCTATACCGTGGTCTGACCCTGTTGGTGATCTCCTGCCCGTGCGCATTGGTGATTTCCACCCCGGTCAGTATCATATCCGCCATCAGTAACGCTGCCCGTAATGGGGTCTTATTTAAAGGTGGACTATTCATGGAGAAACTCAGTCTTATCAAAGTGATCGCCTTTGATAAGACCGGTACATTAACCGAAGGTCGCCCGGTGATTGTGGCGTCGCGTTCCAATAGCCATCAGGAATTTAAACCGATTGCAGCGGATTGTGATGATTGTACCGAATCCATTGCCCTGGCGCACGCAGTGGAACGCCGCAGCCAGCATCCATTAGCGCAGGCGATTGCCCAGGCAGCCCAGGATTTTGAAGTCTCGGATCGCTATCCGGCTGCCAGTCTGGTGACTGTATTGCCTGGTATGGGTGTCAGTGGTGAGGTGAATGGCAAACAGGTCCAGATCGGTTCACACCGCATGCTGGATAATGGCATCCAACATACACAGGATGATTGTAATCAACTCAGGCAAGCGGAAGAGAATGGCAATACCCAGATTCATGTGGCGGTGGATGGTGAACTGGTCGGCAGCCTGCTGGCAGTGGATGCACCCCGTCCCAGCAGCCAGGCAGCACTCGCTTCACTGAAAGAGTTGGGCATCAAAGCGCTGGTGATGTTGACCGGTGATCAACCGGTGGTTGCCCGGCACATCGCCGAGCAGGTCGGGGTGACCGATTTCAAAGCGCAACTCTTACCGCAGGATAAAGTGACAGCTGTAGAAGATCTACGCAAAGAGTGGGGCGCGATCGCCATGGTGGGGGATGGTATCAACGATGCCCCGGCCTTGGCACTGGCGGATGTGGGGATCGCCATCGGCGGTGTGAGCAGTTCCGCCCAGGCGATGGAAACCGCAGATGTCACCCTGATGCAACCCGATTTGCGCCAGTTACCATTTACTTTACGCCTCAGTCGTCACATGATGAACACCATTCGCTTTAATATCGCTTTTGCGATTGGTGTGAAAGCTGTATTTATGGGTTTGGCAACTGCTGGCTTAAGTACCATGTGGATGGCAGTGGTGGCCGATATGGGTATATCCATTCTTGTTACCCTGAATGGCATGCGCCTGTTGAAATATCAATAACCTCTGTGGTTCGTGATAACGAACCATACACAGCCGGACTGCGGCGAACCGGGTTGAACTCGGTCTTTTTTGATTGACGAATAATCAACATTGTGGCCAGCAGAATCAATGAGATGTTAATATTAACGACCACAAAGGTCCAGGTCAGCCCGTTCATCGAGCGCACCAGATGACCGATTAATATTTCCGCTAATGGTCCAACAAAGCTTCCCAAAAATTGACCATTGGCGACCAGGTTTTGTTGTGAGGAAACAATAAAAATAACACACAGGATGGATTCTTTATCCACCCTGTGAATCATTCAAACATAACGGGGATCTCACCCCGTTCACTGAAGATGATCGTCTCACCATGTTTATCACAGGCTGGGCTGGCTAGATACACAGCATACAAGCCGACTTCGTCGGCTGTGATCCAATGATGTTTTGGATTCGGTTGTGAGCGAGTGTTCACTTTTGTACGCACCAGTAATGTGTTGATACGAACCGCTCTTTCTTCATACTCAGATGCCATTACGTCTTTGAGCATCAACTGCGCAGAGGCTGAAACTGAAATCGGTCCGGCAGTAGGAATGGGATACAGCGCTGCCCCTCCATTTAATAAGGTGTAACTGCTGCCTTCCAGATCAGCCAACATGGGCAGGAATGTTTTGGCAGCCACAAAGTGCGCGGTCAGACTGTTCTCCATAATGTGATTCCAGATGCGCAGGGGCACCTCGCTGAGTACTTCACCCTGCCACCATCCCCCGATGGAGGCTACCACCATATCCAGGTGGCCGATGTCCTGTTCAATTTTGTTACGCATGTCCAACCCACCTTCTTCTGTGCAACAACTGGCTACATAGGTGGTCAGATGATCACAACATTTATTGCCCAAATGTTCACGCAATTGATCCAGACGATACTGATTCCGTGATGGGACCACAACCATAGCGCCATGGGTTAAGAATTGCCTTACGACCCCCTCCCCAACCTCCCCGGCACCGCCAATGATCAAAGCTACTTTACCAGCCAGAATTGACATATCTGCCTCCTTTCGGTTGTTAAATGGGTGCTCCCCTCAATTCCATTATAAATTATTAGTCAATAGCTATTGAGCTGTTGAGCTGTTAAGCTGAGTTCATGAGTTCATAAGTTGTTGAGCTCATAAGATGGCAGGGTGTTCTACTTTATAACTTGTTTACACCTGAATCTGGAATAATCAGTGGTTCGTGATGTCTGTAGGCAGTTATGTAAAAATGTACCAGAAATTGTTCATATATAATAGAACAATAAAGATTATCCTGGAGGGTAAAAAAACATTAAAACTTTTTCTGAATGGAAATTGTTTTACTTTGGTTGATCATTTCTTCAATTTCATTACCCTATTCTTTCTAATGTACATTATATGTAAATCGTGTGGAGAAAAAGGATGGAACCATCTACAGACCCAAGTTTCATTTGTCAAATGAGTTCTGGTTGTGTGTATCTTAGTCAAATGCAGTTTTTGCGTGGTTATTGCATTCTTAGTTCTGAACCAGTTGTAGCATCCATCAATGATCTGTTACCAGATGAACGTTCCTTTTTCCTGTTGGATATGGTTAAGATTGGTGATGCCATTATGAAGGTAACAGATGCATTTCGGATTAACTATGCAATAATGGGGAATAATCAACCAGTTTTACATGCACATATTGTTCCTCGTTATATGTGGGAGCCAGAAAAACTCCGCAAAGGTTTACCCTGGGATCATCCTGAAATCTTTGCCGAAGCGACAAGGTTTGATGCAAAACGAGATCAAACATTGGTGGATGAGCTGAGAAATATCTTACAAATGTGATTTCTGTTGGGTATATTTGAAGGAAGGTGCATCACCGATACATCTTTCTCAACAAAAAACCAAAACAAGGCCTAGCACAATTTGTGACCTTATATCACCCTGTGGGTTCGTGGATGGCACTAGAGACTAAACAATTTTCCGATAATTACATCTTCTGATGGTTACCTTCTTACTGCCCTCCGAATCTACCTTTTGAACTTATGAACTCATGAACTTAACAACTGAACTTAACAGCTCAACAGCTTTTAAGCTAATCTGACACCAAACTCAATGAAATTCCGTATACTAATAATGGAGGTGTGATATGAATTACGGTGAAGTTTTTTCAAAGGCCTGGAAGATTGTCTGGAAGTTTAAGGCTTTGTGGATTTTTGGTATTTTATCCAGTTGTGCCCGGGTAGGCTCGGGTGGTGGTGGCGGTTCCAGTGGGGGTAGTGGTGGCAGTTCGCACCTGATTAATTCGGGTGGTGTGCTTGCTTCTCCGAATGTGATTTTACCCAAACAGGTCTATCAGTGGTATTTGCAAACACAACAAGCCTGGGATACCGAGCCCTGGGTCGTTTTCGTAATCATCCTGGCGGTGTTTTTTGTGGTCATGGCGCTGGTGGTGCTTTCTCTGTTCCTGGGTGTCTTGGGACGCGTTGGTGTAGCCCGCGGTGCACTGCTGGCAGATGCGGGCGAGGAGAAGCTGAATTTCTCACGGATTTACGATGAGAGCAAACCCTACTATTGGCGGGTGTTCCTGTTCTTCTTGCTGTTATTTGCTGCATCAATAGCCATCGGTGGGTTGGTTGCCATCCCGATCCTGTTGGTGATCGTCTTCACCCTGGGATTGGGTCTCCTGTTCCTGATTCCGCTATTCATTGTGGTTGGCTTTGCTATCAGGATTTTGATTGAGCAGACAATAGTTGCCATTGTGGCGGAAGATCTGGGTGTCTTTGCTGCGATTGAACGCGCCTGGAAATTACTGGTAGAAAAACCATGGCCACAGGTTGTGGTGGGTCTAGCGACTTCGATTGGGGAAATTGCTGTGATGTTTGTGCTGGTTATTCCGATCTTCATGGTATTGATCCCTTTCTTCATTTCGATCTTTTTCCAGACCGAAGCGGTGATTGGCATTGGCGCTATCATCAGTGGAGCTGGATTCCTGCTGTATTTACCGGTCATGATCCTGGCCAGCGGTATCCTGTATGCCTATATCGGATCAGTCTGGGCGTTGATTTTCAAACGTCTGACTGCAATTCCCGAAGCGGTTGTGGTTGAGCCTGCTGAAGAATAATTGAAATTTATTGCAAACCAACAGCCCTTGCGTTGTAATACAAGGGCTGTTTTGTTTAAAGGTCAAAGCTATCACCAGGACAATTACTTTTTTATCTGACCCATTACGGAGCCAATCTCACCCCTATGTTCCGCTTCGTGCTGGGAAAGATGATTCAACAGCATCCCAATCCATCCCCTGGACTTCCTGGTCAAGATACTCCTCGGGCAAACCTTCAAGAACACGCAGCGTTCTGCTGCGGCAATCTTCCAACTGCAAGAGTGCTTTCCCAATTTCAGATGGGTATCCAGGTAAATTTAGAATCCCGAGTGTTTCAACCATATATCCTCATTTTCCATCGTAGCATGGGATGGGAGGATCAGCCAGAATTTGTATCGTTAAACAGCTATTCCTAATGCAGATAATACTTCAATCAACACCTGCACAGATTTACGATAATCCCCCAACACCTGATGCTCGTGCGGCGTGTGATCCAGGTTGGAATCCCCGGGGCCATAGGCTACAGCCGGGCAACCCCAGACCGGAGCGACCAGGTTGATATCTGCGGTACCGCTCTTATTGACAAAAGCTGGCTTCCCATCGGCTGCTCGGATCCCTTTCAGAAACGCCCGGGTCAAGGGACTGCTTTTTTCAGCCTGGTAGGCGGGTATGCCACTCATCAGGCTGTTCACTTCCACACCGGGGATTGCGCCTAACCACTCATCCAGCCAGTCTTGTGGTGAGATCGTCTGCGGCAGTCTGGTACCGCAGACCAGTTTTGCTTCCATCTCGTAATGGTCTGAGCTGGTGGACATTTGCAACACGGTCGGGTTAAGCTGATCAAACATGGGCTTATCCTGATTGAACGCTTGCACCCGCTCCAATAAGGTTCGCCAGGCTTCCAGCAGCAGGTCATTCGCGTTGCCACCCTGGGATGAATGCATCAGGGATTTTTTGCAGGTCAGCACAGCCGGTTGTGAGCCTTTATAGCCTAACGTCACCCGGTTCCATTGGCTGGGTTCGCCAATAATGGCAAATTGCGGTTGGTATTGATCAATGATCGCTTTCGCGCCTTTCGAATCCCCTTCCTCATCGACGGCACCAATCACCACCACCTGCCAATCCGGAGCAACCTGAATCCCTGCCACTGCATCCACAAAGCTGGCTAATGGTCCTTTGGCATCCACGCTGCCTCTGCCATACAATGTATCACCCTCGACTCTGACCGGGATTTCACCTTTGACTGTGTCGATATGTCCCAACAACACAATCTGGTTGGGACCAGACCCCTTGATGCCGACCGCATTCCCGGCAGCATCGGCAAAACTCTGCTCGAACTGCAACATGTGCATGCGCTCCACCAGCCATTGCACGGCCTGCCCTTCCTGTCCGGATGGGCTAAAGCGTTGCACCAATCCAAAAAGTGTTTCCGGTACTTCTGCCATCATTTACTCCACGGTGAGGACAGTGCGTACAGCTTCCACGACCTGGTGCAATTGCTCGCGGGTGATCACCAGCGGGGGTAAGAAGCGTAATACGGTCATACCAGCCGGCAATGCCAGTACACCCAGTTCGCCCAGTTGTTTGATATACGGAGCTACTTTCTGTTTCAGTTCCACACCAACCATCAACCCCTGCCCACGCACTTCGCGGATCAGTGGAGAGTCAATGGCGGCCAGTGCCTGCATGAATTCCGGTCCCAAGATAGCTGCGTTTTCAGCCAGTTTTTCTTCCTGAATGATCTTCAGTGCTTCACTGGCAGCAGCGCAAGCCAACGGGTTGCCTCCAAAGGTTGAGCCATGAATGCTGGGATTAAATTTGCCAAACTTTTCATCGATCAGGATCGCACCCATCGGGAAACCACCCGCAATTGACTTTGCCAGGCATAGAAAATCTGCCTTAACAGGATAATGTTGTATGGCGAACAATTTCCCGGTGCGGCCAAAGCCGGTCTGTACTTCATCGATGATCAGGTATGCACCGCTCTGATCACATTTTTCCCGGACGACCTGTAAAAATTCTGGGTCAATCGGGTAGACGCCACTTTCACCCTGAACCAATTCCAGGATGATGGCTGCGGTGGACTCGGTAATCGCATCCAGACCACTGATGTCGTTATAGGTGATATGGTTATATCCGGGAACCAACGGCTCAAAGGGCTCACGGTATTTTTTATTCCAGGTGGCGGAAAGAGCGCCCATGGTCCGGCCGTGGAAGCCACGTTTGGCAGCAATGATCTCACTGCGTCCACTGGCTGCGCGTGCAAACTTGATCGCGCCTTCAATAGCCTCAGTACCGGAGTTGCAGAAGAAAACTTCGGTCAGGTTCTGTGGGGCAGCGGTGACCAATTCCTGCATATATTGTGCTCGTTGTTGGTTGGGAAACATTTCCGGGCAACTGACCACTTTGGCAGCCTGCTCGGCCAGAGCCTTCACCCAGCGTGGATTGGCATGCCCGATATTGGCCGTCCCGATCCCGGCGGTACAATCGATATAGGTTTTTCCTTCGCCATCGGTCAGGGTCGCACCACTGCCATGACTGATGGAAATGCTACGTTTGGCGTAAACGCCTGTACTGTATTGATCTTCTATTGCTATCCAATCCATCATATGTCTCCTATCCAGGTTGCGTGACCGGCCAGTGCATTGGCGATAGGATTTTCCACCCGTCCGTCTGCAATGGCTACCTGTTTCACACCACCATCCAACGCTTCTTTTGCGCTGAGCACTTTCTTCTTCATTCTGCCTTCGGCATATTGCAGGGCTGTATCCAGTTCTGAAGATTTTAATTTGGCAATCCAGGAATCTTCGTCCGGGAAGTTTTTATAAAGGCCTTTCACAGCGGTGAATAACATTAATTTTTCAGCTTTTAATGCAACAGCTACCATGGCAGCTACCCGGTCTGCGTCCACGTTCAGTCCCTCACCCAATTCAGAGGCAGCAATCGGCGCAATTACCGGTACCATGTTGTGATCAAGCAACCAGGTCAATATCGATGCATTCACCTGCTCGATTTTACCGCTGTAATCATCACGGATGATTTTTCGTTTGCCATTTTCAACACTCTGGAGCGCTTTCTTGCGTTGGGCTGCGAGTAAACGCCCGTCCAGTCCACTCAGTCCAAAGGCGTTCACCCCGGCTTGCTGGAATTTAGAAACCAGGAAGGTGTTGACCTTGCCATTCACAGCCATGGAGAAAATTTCCAATGTTTGGGCATCCGTGTAACGCGAGGTAAATCCATCCGGGCTGGTCAGGAATTTTGGCGGGTAGTTTAATGCATCCCCCAATAAGTTGGCATCGTTGGATCCACCATGTACAACGACGACTTGCTGACCTGATTTGACCAACCCCGCCACTTCCTGGCAAAGCAGGTCGAAGTTGACCCCTTCGGTCCCCCCGAATTTAAGCACCATGATTTCGCTCATCATTCCTCCACTAAACCGGATGCAAACCCGGGAATTCCAGTCCAATCATTTCATCCCAGCCCATCATCAGATTCATACATTGCACGGCTGTCCCGGACGCGCCTTTCATCAGGTTGTCAATCGCGCAGATCGAAACCAGGTGATTGCTTTCCTCGTCAAAGGCAAAACCCAGATCAGCAAAATTGGAGCCGGCCAACACCTTGGGTTCGGGAACGCGGTAGACGCCCCGGCGTTCATTCACCAAACGCAGGAATGGGTTCTCCTGTACAACTGCCCGATATGCTTTCCACAGATCTTTCATCGCCACTCCGGCTTTGAGCTGCACGTGACTGGTGGCTAGAGCACCACGCACCAGATCCACGGCGGTCATGGTCAGCCATAGTTTTTCCAGCCCAAAAGCCTGAATCACCTCGGCGGTATGCCGGTGTCCAAAGGCAGAGAAGGTACGGATGACACCGCTGCGTTCCGGATGATGAGAGCCATCATTAACCGAAGCGCCACCTTCCGATGAACCGACTTTGATCTCAATGGTTACAGGTGTGTTTTCCTCCATCAATGCAGCCTGCATGACCGGCAACAAAGACAGGATGCTGGCAGTAGCATTACAACCAACCCCACTGACATAATCCGCTTTTTGGATGGCTTCCCGGTTAATTTCCGGCAGTCCATAGGCAAATTTATCCAGCCACTGCGGTGCTGCATGCGCTTGCTCATACCATTTCTCATATAACGCAGGGTCGTGCAAACGGAAATCTGCTGAGAGGTCAATGATCTTCGGCGCAATCTGGGCATAGGCATCGATATTTTTTTGTGCCTGCCCGTGCGGAACTGCCAGATACAAAATATCCACCGGCTCCAATTGCCCGGGGTCACTGAATTTCAATGGGCTGATCTTGCGCATGTTCGGGTGTGTCTGGTGGATATATTCTCCCAAATGTGCACGCGAAGTCACCTGCTGAAGATCCACCTCTGGGTGAAAGCTCAACAAGCGGATCAATTCACCGCCGGTATACCCGGAACCGCCTACAATGGATACTCGTTTCATAAAGCCACCTCAATTTCTCGTCTCGCTACCTTTAATAAATACTCAACCATTAAACCGGCTACATCCACACCGGTGATTGGCATCAAAGTGTGAAATTCCATCGTGTGGTTTATCTCATTAATCAAATAACCACGATCCGGATGTTCAAGAATATCAATTGCCAGCACACCACCTCCGACAGCGTGAGCAGCCTTCAGACATATCTCCTCCAGCTCAGGATTTAGTTTACAAATTTCACCTTCTCCACCTCGAGCCGTATTGGTAATCCAGTGCTCCGCTTTGCGATAGATGGCAGTAATCACCTGCCCACCCATAACAAACACACGGATATCACGTCCAGGTTTTTTGATGTATTCCTGAATATAGAAAATAGAATGCTGGACAGAGCCCAATACCGATTTATGTTCCAACACCGCTTCAGCGGCATCGCGATCATTAATCTTGGCTAACAATCTTCCCCAGGAACCAACGGTCGGCTTGATGACCACCGGATAGCCGATGGTTTCAATCGCGTCCAGCGCTGCTTCTGTCGAAAAAGCGACCAGATTGCGTGGTTGGGGTAAAGAATATTTTGCCAATGCGGCACTGGTAGCCAGTTTATCCCCGCAGGTCTCAGCCACCTGGGCCGTATTGACCGTTGGAATTCCCCAGGCATTCAACAATCGGAGGATATTCAAACCGGAGAAATAACTGATGCTGCGTTCGAGGATGGCAGCATAGCTCTGCCACTCTCCGGGATGGTCAATATCAAAAAACACCTTGCGATCATCCAGCCGTTCATAATCTACCCCCCGTTGTTCAAGGGCAGCGAAGATCCATTTCTCTTCCACCCGAACCCGGGAATATAACACACCAATGCGCAGGCGTTCACTCATACTATTCTCCCCAATCTTCCTCTTCCATGGGCGCAAGTTCCACTTTGACAGGATCAAGAGAGATTATTTCAAGATCAATACCACAATCTGGACAAACAATAATTTCATTTTCTTCGATGCCCTCATCCAGGGTAATTTCAGCTTCACATTCAAGACAAATAACAGTTTTCATAGGTAACCTCCAAAATTTATAAATTTTTATTTTGCATTCAAACACCTGCGCGCGGTGTTTATTTGTACGCTAACGGCCTGGGGAGCTGTTCCCCCGACCATGCTGTGCAGTTTGATACTTTCCTGCGGAGAAAACACATTTGATAGATCCAGATTAAGCGTTGGGATGATTGCATCCCACTCTTTGGTAGATAATTGATGGATTCCTCTGCCAGTTTCATCTGCCAGTTTCACCGCTTCGCCTACCATGCCATGCGCTTCCCGGAATGGAATACCAGCCCTGACCAGCACATCCGCCACATCGGTGGCAAACATGGATGGGTCTATCGCCGCGGCCATTTTATCTGCGTTGATGCGCAGGGTGACAATCGCTCCGGAAAACACAGGGATGATTGCCATCAGGGTATCGAAGGCCTGGAACACAGCTTGTTTATCTTCTTGCAAATCTTTATCATAGGTGGATGGCAGCCCTTTCAGCGTAGCCATAAAGCCAGTCAATAATCCTAATAAACTGCCAGTTTTTCCTCGAGTCAGTTCAAACACATCCGGATTTTTCTTCTGGGGCATCAAACTCGATCCGGTCGCAAAGGCATCGTCCAGTGTGATAAACCCAAACTCGCTGGAAGAGAAAAGAATGATCTGTTCGGCAAATTTGGATAAGTGAACAGCGCATAGACTGGCATTGAACAGGAACTGGGCCACGAAATCGCGGTCTGAAACAGCATCCATGCTGTTCTGGCTGATGGAGTCAAAGCCTAACGCTTGAGCCATCGCTTCCCGATCAACCGTCATGCTGGTACCGGCGACTGCGCCACTGCCCAAAGGCAAAACACCGCAAAGATCCATGGTTTGTTTCAATCGCAGGATATCCCGTTCCAATGGCCAGAAAAAAGACAGCCACCAGTGACTGGTCAGGACCGGTTGTGCGCGCTGCAGGTGGGTATAAGAAGGCATGACCACGCCCAAATCCCCTTCAGCCCGTTCTACCAAGCGGGTCTGAAGATCGCGAATGGCTGATACCAGATCAGGCAGGTTGTCCAGCATCCACAGACGGAAATCGGTAGCGACCTGATCGTTGCGACTGCGTCCGGTGTGCAATTTGCCGGCTGTCGCGCCAATGATTTCATACAGTCTGCGTTCTACAGCTGTATGAATATCCTCATCGCCAGCCTGAAATTCAAATTGGTGTGCATTAAATTCATCCAGAATTTGGTTCAAGCCATTCTGAATCTGTTCATGTTCGGCTGGACTCAGGATGCCGTGTTGGCTTAATTGCTCAGCCCAGGCGATGCTACCTTTGATATCCTGTTTCGCCAGGCGTTGATCGACACCAATGGATGCATTCAGCAGCCAGGCATCCCTGTCACTTCTCCCTTGAAATCGACCACCCCAAAGACCCATCTTGCCTCCTAATCCCGTTTAAACCTTGAGTAATCAGGTTTCTGCATTTTTATTCCGGATACAGGCAGCCCATTTAATGCCCTGACCTTTAAAGGCAATCCGAATAGATGAATGAATCCCTCAGCATCCATCTGATCATAAACATCTTCCTGACCAAAGGTGGCAAAGTCTTCGCGGTAGAGGCTGAACTTACTCTTTCTACCTACAGGGATAATGCTGCCTTTGTATAGTTTAAGCTTCACCTCTCCGGTTACGGGTCCCTGGGTGGCGTCCACAAAGGCTTCCAGAGATTCTCTTAATGGAGAGAACCATTTGCCATCATAGATCAACTCGGCATATTTCAGTGCGACCATATCTTTATATTGGATGGTCTCACGATCCAATACGAGTGATTCCAGTTCGCGGTGGGCTGCATAGAGAATGGTTCCACCGGGTGTTTCATAGACACCATGGGATTTCATACCTACCAGACGCCCTTCCACCAGGTCAACCCTACCGATACCGTGAGCGCCACCAATGGCGTTCAGCTTCAATAACAATTGAACCGGGTTCATCGCTTCACCGTTCACCGCAATTGGCGTGCCGGAGTCAAATGAAATCGTCAAATATTCGGCTGTTTCTGGTGCGTTTTCAGGAGAAGTGGACAAAAGGTACATCCGTTCCTGGGGTTCATTCCAGGGATCCTCCAACAAACCACCTTCATGAGAAAGATGCCACAAATTACGATCCCGGCTATAAATGGATTTTTCTGTTGCAGTAACAGGCACGTTATGTGCTTTAGCGTAGGCGATGGCATCTTCCCGGGAACGAATGTCCCATTCCCGCCAGGGTGCGATCACCACCAGGCGTGGGTCCAGGGCTGCAAAGGTTAATTCAAAGCGCACCTGATCATTGCCTTTACCAGTCGCACCATGCGAAACTGCGTCTGCTCCGAGTTCATGGGCAATATCGACCATATGTTTGGCGATCAAAGGACGTGCCATTGACGTTCCCAATAAATATTTACGCTCATAAATTGCCCCGGCTTTCAGGGTGGGAAAAATATAGTCTTCCACAAATTCATGTTTCATGTCATGGATGATTAATTGACTGGCACCGGATGCCAGCGCTTTCTCCTCCAAACCGTTTAATTCCTCAGCCTGGCCAACATCGGCGCAAAAACAAATCACTTCGCAATTGTAATTTTCTTTGAGCCAGGGCACGATCACGGAAGTATCCAACCCCCCTGAATATGCCAGTACTACTTTTTTGACTTCTTTTTTACTCATCATAGGAACCTCTCAAACAAAATTGGTAAAGTAAAACAAAAAAAGCTCTCCGGGAAGGAGAGCTTTTTGCTTTTGAAACAATAACCAGAAACTAATCCATTAAAGCACAAATGCCCGTCTTCCCTGCGGAGAGGATGCGGTTACGACGAACACGACGACGAAGAATAGTACTTGTTGGGATCATGGTAGGCAATAGTGTACTGGAGGAGCAATAGATTGTCAAGCGATTGCCAAAAATGGTTTTTTATTGAATGGGAACGATTTAGGACTGATGGCATAAGTTCACCTTTAATTCATAAATTGGCCAGAATGCGATCCAGAATCATTTGCGTGCCAGGTTGGTCTGTAATCGGGTTGATTCCCTGACTGGAGAATTCCAATAAGCAGTTGTTGACTGCTGTTTCAATCCTTTGGGCTACTTCTTCATTCTTCCAGGCAAACCGCACCAATAAAGCAGCACTCAGAATGGCTGCGATCGGGTTAGCCAATCCTTTACCGGCAATATCCGGCGCAGAACCATGTACCGGTTCCGCCAAAGCCAGGTTCTGGCTCATATTAAGCGATGGCGCCATACCCAATCCACCACACCAATGGGAAGCTGCATCCGAAAGGATATCGCCGAATAGATTGGTCGTGACAATCACATCATATTTCTCAGGAGCACTCAACATCCTGTAAGCAGCTACATCCACCAGGATTTCTTCGGTCTGGATTTCAAAACCTTGCTCACTTTGCTCACTCACCACCGCCAGGATTGCATCACGGAAAAGACCGTCGGTTAAAGGCAAAATATTGGCTTTGTGAACGATGGATAGTTTCCTGCGTTTCAATTGTTGCATGATACTCAGACTCTGTTCCGCGATTCGGCGGGACGCCCCTTCAGTGATCACCCGTGTGGCCGTTGCCCGGCCATCCGCAAGCGATTCAATCCCCGAGTACATGCCCTCACTGTTTTCGCGCACCAGGAACATGTCGATATCCTGGCGCGGAGAGACCAGCGGCAAACTACGTACCGGACGCAGGTTGGCGTACAGGTCCAATTCCTGACGCATGGTCAGTATGGCAGAGCGGTATCCTTCCACTTTTCGGGAAGGCGAAGAGACTGCCCCAAACAAGGCAGCTCCAGATTCGCGGATCGCATCCAGGGTTTCTGGCAGTACTGAAACGCCATACTGTTGAAAACATCCCCAGCCAGCTTCAGCGTAGGTTAATTCCAGATCAGGTAAAACCTGTTCCAGCACCTGTACGGCAGCCGGAACAACTTCCAAGCCGATGCCATCCCCGGGAATCACACAAAGTTTTGCCATCATGCGTTCACCGTGTCACCGGGCATGTGTCCGTTTGCCTGGATATATGCCACCAGACCACCCGCATTCACGATCTCCAAGGCAAATGGGGGAATATCCGGCAGTTGATAGGTTGTTGAACCGACGGTTAGAGAGGAATTTGAGCGATCAAAGGTACAGGTTGCGCGGTCGGCCCATTCGTCAACCATCTCTGGAGCTTCGATCAGAACCAACCCCAAATTGACTGCGTTGCGGTAGAAAATCCTGGCAAAACTTTTGGCGATAATCGCACCTACCTGACGGCGTTTCAATGCCAGAACAGCGTACTCTCTGGAGGAACCACAACCAAAATTCTCACCAGCGACAATAATATCCCCGGGGACTGCATTTTTGTTGAATTCAGGATGTGCTTCAATAAAAGCTGCGTTGCCAACATCTTCATTAGGACGCATATAAGGGGCATATCTTCCCGGTACCATTTGATCGGTGTCTACATCATTTCCAAATTTCCAAATAATGGCCATATTTCCTTCTTTCTACAATGACGTGGGATCAGTGACGACCCCGTAAATGGCGGAAGCAGCGGCCACTGCCGGGGACACCAGATAAATACGGGAGGTCGGGTCACCCATGCGACCTTTAAAATTACGATTCCCGGTTGATAGACAAACATCGTTTTTCGCCAGCGTTCCCTGATGACGCCCCATGCAGGCTCCACACCCTGGGGTGGTGATCGTCGCACCGGCTGTAATTAAGGTTGCCAGGGTACCGTCCTGTGTGGCTTTCAACAACTCCTGGCTTGAAGCCGGGGTGACAATCATTCGGACCTGGTCCGAAATTTGTTTGCCTTCCAGGATGGAAGCTGCCTCACGCATATCCTCATAGCGACCATTGGTGCAGGTACCCAGAAAGATCTGGTGAAATTTCATTCCCGCCACCGTGGAGAGATCGACCACATGGTCCACAGCATGGGGGATGGCAATTTGTGGTTGCAAGTCATCCAGGTTGATCTCCAATGTGCGCACATATTCCGCATCTTCATCGACGAACAACCAGTTTGGGACGTTAAAGCGGTGCGAGACTTCACCAGAAGGAGGAACGATGCCGGCTTTGGCTCCCAATTCAACAGCCATACTGCACAGGGTCTGACGACCATGTAACGGCATCCAATCCAGACCATGGTATTCGATCGTCTGGTAGGTAGCACCGGAAATGGTCAATTCACGGCCAATTTTTAATGCCAGGTCTTTAGGTCCAACGCCGGGTTGAAAGCTACCGGTTATCAGAACACGCACCGTCTCCGGAACGCGTAGCCATGTTTTCCCGGTTGCCCAAATGGCAGCCACGTCTGTAGATCCCATCCCGGAGCCAAAGGCACCAACGGATCCATAACTGGTGGAGTGGGAATCAGCACCCAGCACGATGAATCCAGGTTGTGCAATACCCTCTTCGACTAACACCTGATGACAGATTCCTCTACCCACCTCGAACAGGCGAATTTTATTGCGCCGGGCAAAGACGCGTACTTTGTTCATGCTTTCGGCGGTACCGACGGTGGATGCCGGGGCAACATGGTCGAATGAAAATACCAGTTGACCAGGGTCATGAACTGTATCCCTTCCAAAATCATCCTGCAGGATATCAATGATGCTTGGCGTCAGCGAATCATGGCTCATAACAACATTCGGTCTGACGACTACAATTTCACCTGCCCGGACATCACGCCCAAGGGCATGGCTGAAGATTTTTTCTGTTAACGTCTGCGCCATTGTTAAGCTCCTGCAACCGTGACTGGTAGCGTAGATCCTGCGGTTTGAACCTGCTGGTGGTATTCACGATATAAAATCGTATCGACATCATCCAGAGTTAATGGGCGTTCATCCGAGTTGCGTTTCACTTCTTTTGTGATGTGTTTAATATGTTCATCACTCAGATCCAAACCCAATTGTTCTGCACGGAATTTAATGGCGTTCCAACCAGTCAGGCGATGTGCGATATTGATATAGCGAGTCAAACCAAAGTCTTCCGGACTCAATACTTCGTATGTGGAGGGATTGTTTAATATGGCTTTGGCATGAATACCGGCTTTGTGAGCGAAAGCTGAATATCCGGTGATGTAATTGTTGAAGGGGATATCCACGTTGACCAGTTCTGCAATACGTTGATCCAGTTTTACCAACAGCGGCAGATTGTATTTATTCACCAGTCCCGGATTAATCGAATATAACCGGGCAATCAATCCACCCAGCGGTGTGATCCCATTCCGTTCGCCAATGCCCAGGACACTGGTATCCACATGGGTTGCCCCGGCTTCCAGAGCAGCATGTGCGTTGGCAATGGCACAACCAGTATCATTATGGCCATGGAATTCAATGTCTGCTTTTACCCGTTGGCGTAATTCTGATACCAGGTTATAAACCTGCATCGGAGTACCAATTCCAACCGTATCAGCAATACCAACACGATTGATGCCAATGGCATCCACAGCTTCGTACACCGCAAACAGATCTTCAGGATTGCTACGCAGACTATCCTCGGTCGAAAAACGCATTTCCACATTTTGTGATTTCAAATAACCAAAGACCTCCTGCGCCAGTTCGATGATCTCGGGCACACTTTTGCCATGGCTGAAATTGCGCAACTGAGATGATGTGCCAATGACGACATCGACTCCATCGACACCTGTTTCAACTGCCCGGCGAACATCCTCCAGCGTGCAACGAGTATGGGTAACAATTTTTGCTCGAAGACCCAATTTGGCGATCCTTATGCAATCGCGTTCACTCTGAGGAGATGCCAGCGGGGTGGTTAACTCCAGATACTCAACGCCAAATTCATCCAATAAACGTGCAATTTCAATTTTTTGGTCCGGTGTAAAAAACGTATTGACGAATTGTTCCCCTTCTCTTAATGTTGATTCAATAATGTAAAATTGTTCCAGACTCATTTTTGCTCCTGTGATTGTTGGATAGCGACTTTTTGATAAATGTGATTGACTGTATAATCGACCAGGTATTCAACCATTTTTCCCGGTATATCAACACCAGTGGGTTCAACACTATTTTTAAACTCCATTGTGTGGTTGACTTCATTGACCCACAGTTTTCCTTCTGCATCCTGCATAAGGTCTACAGCAACAATATCTCCACCAACCGCTCTGGCGGCTGCAACCGAAAGGCGATCAATTTCCTCTGTGACCGGGCAATTTTCTGCAATACCGCCACGAGCAGTGTTCGTAATCCAATGATCCGAACGACGTGTGATGGCACAGATGGTTTCCCCACCCACCACAAATGATCGAATATCACGGTCACCTTTCTGGATGAATTCCTGAATATAAAAAATGGAATGTTGCACGGAAGGGAGAGCGGCTTTATGTTCCAGAATGGCTTCGGCGGCTTCACGGGTGGTGATCTTTGCCAATAAACGGCCCCAGGACCCCACGGTTGGTTTAAGTACCACCGGGTAACCCATCTCCTCAATCGCTTGCAGGGCAGTTTCCGGAGACAAAGCCAGGCGTACGCGTGGAGTTGGGATTTGATTCCGAATCAATGCCAGAGAAGTATTCTTCTTATCGCCACACATCCGTAAGGTGTGCGCGGAGTTCACCGTGGGAATTCCCCAGGCTTCAAAGATTTCCAGTACAGTTTGTGCCTGCGAGTGACTGATACAACGATCCAGGAACAGATCGTATTGAAACCAGCGATCCATATGCTGCAAATCGAAAACAGCCTCGCGGACATCAATCAAATCAAATTCGATGCCCCGTTGCAGTAAACTTTCCATTATCATTTTTTCTTCTTTGCGAATTCTTGAAAATAATATTCCTACTCTCATGTTTTCCTTTCAAAAATATAAAAGCCCACCATCTGGTGAGCTTTTTTTCCTGATCATTCGTTAATGATGGTTAAGAAATTAAACACTCTCCAGATGCCAATCCGGATTGAACTTCTTACCATTCTTCTTTGCGATATTGAACATATTTCTTGTGTTCATCGAAACCTTTTCAAAAAAAATCCCCGCCATGTCCGGCAGGGAAAGTAGATAATATAATAAACCAATCAGCCAGACAGTTTTACAAATGGATAGTCTTGGCCTTCTTGGAAACTGAGAACGAGTTAAATAAATTAATCATTGAAGAGATTATAAACACAAATTAATAATTGTCAAGAGACACTTTATAGGACTGTAAGAGCAAAATGATAAAGTCCTAATCTGGCTAAATTAAAATGTCCTATGAAAGGACAAAACAGATGAAATGGACAATAGCAATGACACAGGAAGAATTACATCGAAAAACGATTGTAGAAAGAG
>Ga0209270_1002448_pt1 | contig 19680 bp, 20 predicted proteins | sample MTBAKSrepl1MetaG_FD_187456 | JGI IMG/M metagenome (GOLD analysis project Ga0209270, IMG submission 187456) | Enrichment culture microbial communities from Arthur Kill intertidal strait, New Jersey, USA, that are MTBE-degrading - MTBE-AKS1... | ecosystem: Environmental > Aquatic > Marine >...
AGCGCGGTCGCCGCCTCTTTGGTGGTCAACGCCAGCGGTGAGGTCAGTGTCACCTACACGCCGCTGCTCACCGCCGAAGAAGTTGACCAGGCGGTTAAAAAGGGTAAAAAAATGTCCGCCGCCTACCGCGCCCCCGGGCAATAGCGATCTCCTGCCGGGAACAGGCTTATAGGCAGGGCGGCGCCACGTTGGAGGCGATCGTCGCCCTGCTCTTTAACTTTGTTCCGCGTGGGAAACAGTTGAATCGATCCTGTTGTGGAAAGGCTTGGGCTAGCGGGATTTGGCGATAATCTCTTTAATCTCTTCCAGATTCGAAATCCGGAACTGGGGTTGCGGGTCATCGGGCAGCAGATAGACGGGGTTTCCGTTGGTCAGCAACACCGTGACCATGCCCGCTTCGGTCCCGGCGATCACGTCAAATCTGAAGTCGCCCACGAACAGGGTCCGCGCCGCTTCAATGCCCAGACGGCGGGCCGCTTCGAACAGACCGTCCGGCCGCGGTTTGGGCGCCGCGTGTTCGCGGGTGATCACCGCGCCGAAATCCGGTTCGCCGATGGGATGAAATTGCCGCAAGGCCAGCCGGATGGAGGCCGCTCCGTTGCGGGTCACCACGCCGAACGGCAACGAGCGCTCTTTCAGCCACGATAGTATGGTCACGGCCCCCAGGTTGGGGCTGGATTTGGCGGCGGCGTCGAGTTCCATTTCCTCCACCAGCTCCATGAGCCGTTTACGCTCCGGGTCTTGAGTGGTTTCAAGGTATTCCAGTATGGGCGTGTCCGGGGGACAGCCTATGGTCCGCTTGATGGCCGCGAAATCGATCGCTCCCGGTTTGGTGAGCGTGCCGTCGAAATCGAATAATACCCCCTGGATCGTCATATGGTGGTTCCCCTTTTTTTCAGAAACGCTATTTCGGCGCGTGTCAGGTTGCGATACAGGGAGTAGAGATCGGCGTACTGGCGCGCGGAGTCGCGTAAGCCGCGGGCGGCGTGCACCTTGTCCACGACCTCGATCACCAGAAATCGCGCTCCCGGATATTCCTTTTCCAGCCCCACCAGCCAGATGTCGCGATCGGCGGAGTTTTCAATAAGCCAGTCCAGCAGGGCCCCGGCCGCGGGGTCATCCCGGATTTGCCGGTAATAGAGCTCCACGTATTCCTTCCAGACCAGTTGGTTCCCGGTCCACTGCCTGCTGAGACGCGCTTCCGGCGCGAGCGGTTCGAGCATACGGCCGCGCCGCAGGGGGGTCACGTTCACGACCATCCCGCCGGGTGGAACGGTTTTCGTCTTGACCGCAAAATAGGTTTCATGGAGCGCCATGGGAACCTTCCGCGCGCGCGTCTCCGGGACGCCCGCCTTGACTGCATAGCCATTTTTATATAACGTTCCCGCGATGTCGAGGATAAAAGCGCTGGGAATTTCATCCGGAGGTTTGGACAGCATGTTGGCCGCCCTGCTGTTGCGCGAGCAGGGACTGGACATAACGCTGGTTTGTTTTACCACGCCTTTTTTCTCCAGCCAACACGCCGAGGCCAGCGCCCGGCAAATGGATATGGACCTCATTATCGTCGACATCACCGAAGAGCATCTGAAATTGCTTCATAATCCTCCCCACGGCTTCGGCGCTCACCTGAACCCCTGTATTGATTGCCATGCGCTCATGCTCCGCCGGGCCGGCGCCATGCTCTCGGATACTGGCGCCCGGTTCGTGTTCAGCGGAGAAGTCCTCGGGCAGCGGCCTTTTTCTCAAAACAAGGACGCCCTGGCGGCCGTGGCCAGGGATTCCGGGCTGAACGACCTGCTGCTGCGGCCTTTAAGCGCCAGGCTGCTGCCTATAACCCGTCCCGAGCGTGAAGGATGGGTGGATCGCGACCGGTTGCTGGACATCAGCGGACGATCCAGGAAGCGGCAGATGAAGCTGGCCGGGGAGTATGGATTCGTCGACTATCCCACTCCGGCCGGCGGCTGTCTGCTCACCGAGGAAGGTTTTTCGCAGCGGCTGCGGGATCTGTTCGACCGGCGGGCCTTGGCGCCGGAATTGCGTGAGATAGAGATGCTGAAGGTCGGCCGCCATTTCCGGCTCACCCCGGAAACCAGACTCATTGTGGGAAGGAATCAGGCTGAAAACGAGCGGCTGGAGTCTCTGAGCGCGCCCGAAGACGACGTCCTGTCCTGCGAACTTATACCCGGGCCGGTCGGCGTTATACCAAAGGGGACGGACAGTAACGACGCCCTGTTCACGGCGGCGCTTATCACCGCTTCCTATTCGGACGCCGAAACCGGTTCCGTGGCCACGGTCCAGGTGACGCGGGGCGACGCCGTATCGAGTTTAGCGGTTGCCGCGCCGCCCAAAGAGGAGTTCAAGGACCTGATGATATAGTAATCTATGTAACAATCTATGTAATCGCAAGAACAATTTTTGTTCTCCAGTGCCGATTCCTCCCTCCAGCGCTAGTCACAACTCCAAGATAATCAACTCTTTATAAACATCATTCTCTGGATCAATTCTTGCATATTCCCTCTGGGACGAATTACGCACAACCAGAAGGGGCTCACATTATGAGAAGGCCATTATGGGCTCGGCTGCGAAAATCCGAACGCGGATTCACCCTTGCCGAAGCCGCCATCGCGCTCGCCTTGATCGCCATCCTCGCGTCTACCGCGGTGATCAAGATGGGATCGTGGGACAAGGCGGAAAAGCTGAGGGCCGCGGAAGCCGCGGTTTATCAGATCCTCCAGCAAACGCGCATCCAGGCCATAACCCGCGGTATGAACTGGAGTATACAGGACAGCCTGAGTAACGATCCTTTCGGCTTTGATGTTACCGAAGCGACGCTTACCCGGTTCGCCCAGGCCGCCGCGGACGATCCGACCATCAGCGTTTCGGAGGACAACATCACCTTTACCGCGCGCGGTCGAAGAGACAATCTGACGCAAGTGGACATTCTCATTACCGGCGCGGACGGCGCGTACAGAACTGTCAGAGTGGGCGGCGACGGCCTCGTGGAACTGCTCGGGGTTACAGGGCCTACCGGCTGACCTTGGAGGGACCAAACCATGCGCGCAATTACGCAAAAACCACGGAAAAACCAACGCGGCTTTACGTTGGTGGAAGTTCTGATCTCGATGGTGCTGCTGGCTGTCGGCGTTCTGGCTCTGAGCGCCGCGCAGGTGGTGTTTTTTAAAAACACGACCCTTTCGCAATGCGTGTTTCAAGCCAACGGCCTGGCCGATCAGGTTTTTGAAATCGTGTTACGAAACCCGACCCTGGTGACCGGCGGCGGGTCTACTTCGTTCAGCGTCGCTTCCGATTGCGCCGGGACCGGAGACGGTCTGCAGGCCCAGATGTGCCGGGCGCTCAACAACGCCGAGAAAAACCACATGACCGATACCGAGGTAACCCTTCAGCAAATCGACGCCGCAAACAGCGTGTGGCAGGTATCCGTGGAATGGCAAAGCGCCGGCGGCACTCATCTTGTCGCCAAAGACATGGGGCTATGATCATGAGATCGCTACGATTCAGATCCGCGTCCGGCTTTACCCTTGTTGAACTCCTCATCGCCACCGCGGTGGCTTCCATCATCATGGGGGCCACGGTGTCCGCGATGATTTCCGGAAACAAAAACCAGAATGTGGCCCAGGATGTGGTGATTGGCCAGCAAAACGCCCGCCTGGCGCTGAAGCTTCTGGAACGGGATATCCGAGGGGCTGGCTCGCAGGTTTTCCGCGTGGTGTCTCCCTGCGGGGGATACGTCTACGCGCCCGTTTCTTTCACCGAAGTCGATGATTACCGCAACACGTCTTTTCCCCAGCGATTGACCCAGGACGCGTATCCTCTGCAGCTGACCTTTACCGGATCGCAGGTGGACACGATCACGGCCCGAGGCGGCGGCATAAGCTCGCAAAGTTCCAACGGCCATGTGTTTGAAGTCGTGTCCAACTCCACGGGGACCAACACCTTTACCATCAACCTGAACACCTCGGGAACCTCACCGCAACCCGACCCCGACTTTACCCCCGGCACCTTGCTGCTGGCCTGCGGCGGCGATTTGGACGCCACGGGAGGCGTGCTCTATAAGGTGGTCAGCGGCGACTTCGCCAGCGGCTACGTTGTCGAATGCCCTTCGTTTCCAGGAGGCTCGGCGGAACTCGAAGAAGCTAACTTTATACGCGCCAATCCCATGGCGGTCATGGATGTTTCTTTTCTGGCGCAAACCGTCACCTATCGGATCGACCGGGACAACAAGAAGCTGGAAGCGCTGTTTCCCGGCTCGGGCGCGTTTCAAGGACTGCTTAACGGCATTTCCGACGTAAGAATTATGGTCGATCAGGGCGGGGCTTTCACGAATATAACTGCCGCGGATGTGCCCGCTGTCTCAGACATCGGCGTTTTAAATTTAATTAAAATCGAAATCGATTCCCAAGGGCCCGAGGACCAAACCATAACCTCTTCCGGTTTGGTGCGTCTTCGCAATGTCCCGTGAAACAATTACATAACGAGAGAGGAGCGGCCTACATGCGTACGTTAGGCAAAGCAAGTCCGCTTTTTTTGCGCAGTATCGGATTTTTCATACCCCGCCCCCAAGCTCTTTTGCGAGATGAAAAGGGAAGCGCGCTCATTATGTCCATCGTGGTGATGGTCATAGTCGCTATTGTGGGTACCATCGGCGCCAACACGACGATCAGCGATTCGAACAACACCCTTGTTTTTCGCAAAGGCAGCGAGGGACTGTACGCCGGCGAATCCGGTATACAGCGATGTTCCAGCCGCTACCGGGGCATGAAATTCGACGACATTCTTTCGCAAACCACCGTCATTTCCACTCCGAGCGAATTCGGTTGGCCCGATGAAACCGGCTCCGATCCCAATTGGGATAACCTTGATTCTCCTCCCTCCACGTTTCAGGGTTACATGCCCAGCGTTCCCCGCGCCGGCAGAGGGCGCAGCAAGATGGCCAGCGAACTGGGCGCTTCGGCGCGCATAGGACAGTCCCCCGCCGGCTTAAGCAACGCCATGCTGGAAACGAGCCGTATCTGCGTCCGTTCGGAAGGGTTCAGCGTCAATCCCCAGGCAAGAGTCCGGACACAGTTGGAACAACAAATGATTACCTACTTGCCTGTTCAGGAATAGGAGAACATACCATGAGCGCGTTTGGGCGAATAAAATTCAATAGTACGGTGTTTGGCGCTTCGAGTCTGGTTTTTTTATTTTTGCTCGCCGCTTTTGTCTTTCCCGCGTTCGGGCAGGACTTCGATCCGGCCGATCCCAACAATCAGGTTCCCCTGGTGTCGACGCTCACCCCTGTCCTTCCCAACGTCTTGATCATTCTCGACAACTCTGGCTCCATGTCCAACGTTTCCTGGGAAGAGGGTTTTGACCCGACCGTGGAATACCCGCTGTACCGCTATGGAAAGTACGATAAATGCAACACCTCCGGCTGTTCCGGTTACGGCAGCAGCTCCAATTATTATTACGGCTATATCAACAAGGTTACCAACGGCACCGAAGGATCATACAACTACACGCCCGGCACGTATAACAACAACGGAGCCTGGTACTGCTACCGCAATCACGATAGCTTTTCGACCAACCTGAACGCGCAATCCCCCAATTACATCGAGCGGAACGACTATAACGGCGGGCGGGTTATCTACGGCCGCAGAACCACCGAAAACAACAACTGGATTTCCGGCGAAGGCTGGCGCGCCATTCGCGTGCCCTACGTGTATGATCCCGAAACCGGCGCCTACACCCGTTATACCGATAACTATCTCGCCTATCTTTTCGAAACCTACACCACCGCCACCACCGGCACTTCCAGCCCGGTGGACCTGAGGAGCATTTTACCCGCCAAAACCCGTATGATGGTGGCGCGGGATACCATCAATAATCTGATTAACGCTCAGAAGACCAACGCGCGATTCGCGCTGATGACGTTCGATTACAGCACCGGCGGAACCATCTTCAACCAATCGAGCCCCTTTTTTGCCGGTGACTCCGTCTCCTATCTGACCAATTATGTCTCGGGCATCGGCGCCACAAGCTGGACCCCCTTGGGCGAAAGCCTCTATGACGCCTACTACGATGTGTTTCGCAACGACTCCAACTGCCAGTATTCATGCCAGAACCATTTTGTGGTGCTCATGACCGACGGCGAGCCGGCCATGGACACCTATTATCCCTCTTCACTAAAGTCCTCGATCGATTCCTATTGCGACGGCGATCCCGAATGCCAGGCCATGAAGACCGAATTCGGGTATACCGGCTCCGGGTTTCCCTGGTACCAGCCGTGTACCAACTGCAGCGATTCTTCTAACACCAATACTGGTGAAAGCCTGCTCGACGGCATAGCGTACAAGCTCAACCATATGAGCGAAAACGACGGAAGCTGGTTTGAAGCGGGCGGCGAGAAATGCCGGGAAGTCGTCACCTACGCCATCGGTTTTGCCATCGACCATCCCTTGTTGTCCAACACCGCCCGCGTGGGCGACGGCCTCTACTACACCGCCAACTCGGCGGAGGATCTTGAACAAGCCATAGGCGCCGCGCTGGAAGACATCTTCGAACGCACGTTCTCCGTGGCCGGACTGGCCTTTTCTTCGCCCAACTACCGCGCCGGTGAAACCAAGCTGGTGAGCACCCGTTTCAGCAGCGCAGACTGGTCGGGCGATGTGTTAAGCCGCGATCTGGAAATATCATGGAACGAGTCCGGAGATGTGGTGGGATCCTCCATAACCGGTGAGGTGCGGGCCAGCGACCATCTGCCGGCGTTCGGCAGCCGCGTCATCTATACCGCCGACGGCGACAGTCTGGTCCCCGCCACGGCGTCCCTCCTGGGGCTGAGCGATGACGAATTCGCCTACCTAATCGGCGACAACAGCAATGAAGTTCAGAATGGCGGCGCATACCGGCAGCGCTTTTCCTATTTCGGCGACGTCGTTCATTCCCGCCCGGCCGTCAGCGAAAATACCATCTTCGTGGGCAGCAACGAGGGATTCCTGCACGCCATTGACCTCAATTCCATGCAGGAGATGTGGGTTTTTATCCCTCCGCAGGTGAATCGTATGGTGGATGGCGTGCCCGCCCTTTCCAAATTAGCCGATATCAATTACAAGGACCATCATCTCTACTACGTGGATTTGGCTCTCAATGTCCGCACCTTCAACAATAACAACTATCTCGTGGGCGGTTTCGGCGGGGGCGGCAAGGGCTATTTCGCCATGGACGTTACCAATACCGCTTCGCCGGTGCTTCTGTGGTCGAGAACCGATTCCGATACGGGTTGGGAAAATATCGGCCATAGTTTCTCCGAACCCCAGCTGGTACGCTTGCTGGAAGACGGCGCGAGCGTTCCCGCGGTGGTGTTTGGCAACGGCTACGGAGTCGACTCCGGCGGTTCGGCGATCAGCGATAATCTCTATGTTGTCAATCTGGCTTCCGGTTCGATTATGTACCAGTTGCCCACCGGCGGCGTCACCGGCGGATTGTCCACACCCGCCGTATACGGACCCAACGGTTGGCTGCGCGCCGTATACGCCGGCGACTTGCAAGGCAATCTCTGGCGTTTCTCCAAGTACGTGGAAGACTCCGCCTCTCACACGGCCGTCAACGGCTGGTACATTACCGCGCTGGCCTCTTTTGGAAACGCCATCACCGCGCAATGCAACATCGGCATATGCAATGACACGCCGGTTATTATCGGCGGCACCGGCAGATACCTCTCACCCGACGACAAAACCGACACTACGGCCAATACCATTTTCGCCGTTTTGGATGAAGGGGACGGAGGGCCTTCGACGGCCTGGTATTCGAGGTCCATATCCGGCGGTGAACGGGTGACGTCAAGCCCCGAGATCCTCTACGGACGAGCCTACGTGGTGTCCTTTACGCCCGACAACGAACCCTGCGCCTTTGGCGGTAACAGCACCATTTATTCCTTCAAATTCTGTCCCACTGTGTCGGACGGCTCATCGACGCCTTCCGACTCCGACTTCGACAGCCAGGCGGTCGCCGTGGATCACCTGATAACCTCCAACCTGGGAACGACCGGCGATGAAGCCGGAAACACGGTGGTCATAGCCGAGACCATCAATGGTGACCTCCAGTTCGTGGGAGGGCCCGTGGCCCCCGCCTCCTTAACGGGATGGAAGCCCATACGCTGGCAGCAGATTACCGGGCAGTAAACCCGGGGACGACCGCGGGCGGCAAACAACTGTGAATTCATTGTGTATGTGTACGAAAAACGCTTTTCCGAGGAGTTATATATGAAGAAAACATTGACCATTGTAACGCGCGGGTTATTGGCTGCAGGCGCCTTTTTCATGCTCGCCGGTGGAGCGAGCGCGGAAACCTATCAGGTAAACAAAGGCGGTTCGGTTTCCTTTACCAACGCGCCAACCGCCAAAGCGGGTTCGTCCACGAATCTCGTCACTATCAAAAACGACCGCAAAAGCGCCGTAAAATCCACGAGGTTGAGCAAATCCCAAACCGGGAAGACCACCCAGGGCGCGAGCGACGAAAGCCAGAAAACCACCCAGGAAGAAAAGCAGGAGCAGCAAACCAAGACCACGCAAAACGGTGAGTACGAAAACGGCAATACCAAAAAAGACATTGTGAACCCGCCCATTTGACACCGAACAGCGGGACAGGACCGCGCTTGAAAAAAGGAGTCCCCGGATAGCGCCGGGACTCCTTTTTTATTCCACGTCAAGCTCCTTTTCCAGCTGCGCGACCGCCGTTTCAATCTCCCGGCGCTCCTCGCGCGACAGTTCCTCCGTACGTAGCCGCTTCCGCAGTATGGTGAGCTGGACGCCTTTTCCGTAGACCGAACATTCCATGGGCATATCTTTACATCCTCAATCAAGCTACAACAAATAGTCGGTTCGCACATTCTGCGCCGCGTTAAACAGGTTGGAAACCAATTTCTTGTTGGTTCGGGACAGGGTTTCCAGGAGAGCCCGTATTTCCGACCGCTTTGACGTGTCGGCCGATGGGCAGGGATTGTGAATCACCGGCAAACCCAGCATTTCCACAAAGCGGCGGATAACCTCCGCGGGAGTCAAGGCCAGAGGCCGGATAATGGAAAACTCCCCCCGGAACATGGTTTCCACCGGCTTCATGGTGCTGATCTGACCGGCGTAAAACATGTTGAGCAGAAGCGTTTCCACGATATCTTCCCTGTTGTGGCCCAGCGCAAGCTTATTGCAATTAAGCTGTTTTACCAATGAAAACAGCCGCTTACGTCTATTTCGCGAACAGAGGAAGCAGGGGTTGAGCGTTTCGCCCGCCCGGTGCGCGTCGGGGCCGTAGGTGGTATGTTCCACCACATACTCGAGCCCGAGCGCCTTAAAATAGTCGCGCAGTATCAGCGCCCCTTGCGGGTAATATCCCATTTCAAGATGAACGGGTACTATATCGTAGCTGATGGGAGCGCGTTTGCAATGATCGTTCAAATACCAGAGTAGAGACAAACTGTCTTTTCCGCCGGACACGGCCACCAGGACCCGGTCGCCCTGATTAATCATGGAATAGCGGTGAAGCGCCGTTCCCGCGGGCCTTCGAAGCTTGCGGATTATGGTTTCCTGCTGTTTCTTCGCCAACGCTTGCATGAATGAGCCTGGATTCCCGGCGCCTGGCCGGGTTCCCCTATCCTTTCATATACAGCTTGACCTTCTCCACTATGGCGTCGGCCATTTCGGACGTGCCCACCGCGGACGGATCGTCCCGATCCATTTTGAAATCGTAGGTAACGCTTTGGCCTTCCTCGATAACCGATTCCACGCCTTTCCGCAACGCCTCGGCGGCTTTCGATTCGCCCATATAATCAAGCATCATGGCGCCGCTCAGTATAAGCGCGGTGGGATTGGCCTTGTCGAGCCCCGCGTATTTAGGCGCGCTGCCGTGAGTCGCCTCGAACACCGCTATCTCCTCGCCGATATTGGCGCCGGGGGCCACTCCCAATCCCCCCACCAACCCGGCGCAGAGATCGGAAACGATATCGCCGTAAAGGTTGGGCAAAACCAGCACATCGAACTGCTCCGGCCGCGTAACCAACTGCATGCACAGGTTATCGACCAGCCTTTCTTCAAATTCCAAATCAGGATAGGATTTTGAAATTTCTTCCGCTACTTGCCCAAAAAGCCCGTCCGTGAATTTCATAATATTGGCTTTATGCACCGCGGTCACCTTTTGCCTTTTTCTTTGCAGCGCGTAGTCAAAGGCGAAGCGTATGATCCGTTCACTTTTGCTGGAGCTGATGGGCTTCAGGCCCACGGCGGCGTCCTGATCGACATGCATGCCGAATTCATTTTTGAGATAGTTGATCAGCTTTCTGGTTTCCGGCTCATTGTTCTTGAATTCAAGGCCCGCGTACAGGTCCTCGGTATTTTCCCGCACAATGACCACATCCACGTCTTCATAGCGGGAGCGGACCCCTTTCATGCTTTTGCAGGGCCTTACGCACGCGTACAGGTCAAAAACCTGCCGTAACGTCACGTTCAGGCTGCGAAACCCCTTCCCCACCGGAGTGGTGATGGGCCCCTTGATGGCCAGCTTGTTTGCGCTGATGGAGTCCAGCAGATTTTGCGGCAATCCGGCCACGTTACCCGCGGAATCACCCCACTCCACATTCAATTCCTGCCACTCGACAGGCACGCCCGTGGCGTCCACGCACTTCATCATGGCGGCCGCGACTTCGGGCCCGATTCCGTCCCCAGGTATGACCGTAACGCGTTTAGACACTTGTATCTCCTTGCATTTCAGTTGGTTAGCGTTTTAATCCTGCAATGTACGCATTGCGAAACGCCACTGTCAAGCAATAGTGCGTTTAAAAAGATATGGCTTCCTTTTTCCTCCGATGCGGTCGCTTAAAGCGTGGGCGCGGAATTGTGTGGGGGAATCTCTTCCCCCACGCCCCCTGCGGATAATTTCCCGCTGCGCGCGAAATGAGAACATGTTTGCCTGAATGATTGTGTTTTCAATAAGTTAAGCTTTTGAGGGTGGGCTTGGGAGGGCACTTTTTCCTAAAAGTTCCCTCCTTCAAAACATAAAATCGTCAGCCTCCCCGGTGAGCTCCATGTTTTCCTCATCGCGCGATGTTTTTGTCGCTTGGATCGCAACTACTTGCGCATTTTTGAATTCTATATATAATACACACAGTTGTCTACCTGCGCTCTTTCGCAATAGGGGGATTAGCATGGGACGAAAAAGTAATCCTAAATCAGTTGCGTTCAATTCTCCCTTTCAAAAAGTGCGCGATAAACTCTTTGAGTATCGCGAGTTTGCGCCGGTTCATGTGCCTTCGTCTCCTGGCGGCATGTGTGACGAGGAGTTGTTCAACCAGGCCATGAAGGATGTTGTTCCTATTTCCGGCAAGGAAAAGCGCGCGGCGCTGCATCACACCGCTCCCCTAGCGTCCACCACGTGTCCCTGCCCCGATTCCGTCGAATCCATCCAAAAATTATTCGACCTTATCCAGGGAAATGAAGATTTCGACCCCGCGCATTCCGACGAATATATCCTCTGGCGCTCGCCTGATTTAAACCCCCTGGCCTTCGAACGGTTGCGGAGCGGCGCCTACCCCATTCAGGCCTTCATCGATCTGCACCGTCTTCGGGCCGATGAGGGAGAAGAAGCCGCGCGGCGGTTTTTATGGGACAGTTACATTTCCGGCCTGTGTTGTGTTTTAATCATACACGGAAAGGGAAATAATTCGCGTGGCGGCGAGCCAGTGTTAAAACGTCGTGTGGCGTCCTGGCTCAGAACCGGCGTGACGGGGAAGATTGTCCTGGCTTTTTCTTCGGCCCAAAGCCGGGACGGCGGTTTGGGAGCCCTCTACGTGCTTCTTTCCCCATCCGGCAAAGTGGCCGCCGCCGAAAAAACACGAACGGTTAGAAAAACCATTTCAAAACTGGTAAAAAGAAGGGACATAAGGAAGTGATCACGCGCCGCGACGGCGTTTACAGTTTCGACAGTTTCGCTTTGCTCTTCCGTTCCTTTTTGGACAATCTTTTCGCCGGACCCTTTTTCCTGGTCATAAATTTTGCATTCGAACCTTCATCGTCCTCGGCCGGCCCTTCCTGCTCTCCCGCGTAGGCCATAATCATGGCCCCTTCAAATTCCTGCGAAGACACGACCTTTGCGCCGAAGCGCTCGGCCGTGCTTGCCAGGTCCCTGTCGGACGTGACCACTACGGCGCGTTCCCCTTCGCTCCTGGCCATATGCTTGATAACATCGTCCGCGGTTTGATTTTTGCGGGAAAAGACTATTTTAACGCCTTTTCGCCGGTAGATTTCTTCGGACACGGTGGGTTCGTCAGCGGCGTCGAATACCACGGTAAGGCGATGGCCTTTGGCTTTTTTATAGGCGTACAGGTAATCGAGCAGTTCGTGACGGCCTTCCTCCAGGCTCTCCTCTTCCGCTTTGCTCAAAAAAGGAGACTGTCGTATGAGATTGTACCCGTCGATAATAAGGTGAATAGCCACGAAATCAGCCCTTTAACAACTCCAAGAGCCTTTCGAGATCGTCGTCGCTGTAAAATTCGAACTGGATCGCGCCTTTTTTTTCGTTTCTGGTCACGATTACCCGGTAGCCGTAGTGTTCGCTCAGCCGTTGAGAGATTTCCTTGAGGTAGGGGTCCGGGTCCGGAGCGGGTTTCCTTGCCGTCTCGGCGCCTTTTTTTATCTGATTGGCTTTGCGCTCCGCGGCGCGAACGGAAAGGTCCCGTTTTACAATTTCATCGCGCAGCCGGATCATGTCCGAGCGGCTTTCCAGAGACAGCAGCGCGCGGGCGTGGCCCATGGAGATGGAGCCGGTCAGCAGGTTTTCCTTTATGGGGTCCGGCAGTTTCCTGAGCCGGAGATAATTGGCGATAGTGGCGCGCTTTTTACCGACGCGTTCCGACAGCTTTTCCTGCGTGAGCCCGAATTCATCTATCAAACGCGCGTAGGCGTCCGCCTCTTCCAAGGCGTTCAACTCTTCCCGCTGGATATTTTCTATGAGCGCTATTTCCAGCATTTCCGCCGGCGATAGGTCCTTTACAATAACCGGCACGCTTTCCAGGGAGGCCATGAGCGCCGCGCGCAACCTGCGTTCGCCGGCGACCAGCTCGTATCCGTCCTCGGCGCTGCGTATGATCAGAGGCTGTATGACCCCTTTTTCCTTGATGGAGACCGCCAGCTCGCGCAGCGATTCTTCATCCATATATTTCCTGGGCTGGTAAGGATTAGGTCTGATTTCGCGAGGATCGATTCGATAGAACCCTTCTCCATGCGCTTCGATGGCGTCCCAATCGGGAAGCAGCGCGTCCAAACCTTTACCCAATCCTTTTTTCTTAGTCATTATTTCCTTCCGTTCCGTACAATTTCCTTGGCGAGCTGAAAATACGCTTGCGCTCCGGATGAATGAATATCATAGAGCGCCACCGGCAGTCCGTGGCTGGGACATTCGCTCAAACGCACGTTACGCGGAATCACCGTTTTGAACACCGCCTTCTTGAAATGCTTGTTCACTTCGTCGGCCACCTGATGAGACAGCCGGTTTCGACCATCGAACATGGTGAGCAATATGCCTTCAATCCTCAGGCGGGGATTGAAACTTCTCTGAACGCGCCGCACGGTGTTTAACAATTGGGTGAGCCCTTCCAGGGCGAAGTATTCGCACTGAATGGGAGCGATTACGGAGTCGGCCGCGGTCATGGCGTTTATGGTGAGCAGTCCCAGGGACGGAGGGCAGTCCAGGAGAATGTAGTCGAATTCCGATCGTACGGCGCTGAGGCGTTCCTTCAGGATCTGCTGCTTATTATCGTAGGACATGAGTTCAACTTCGGCCCCGAAGAGATCGGTGTTGGCCGGGATCACCTTGAGCCGTTTCATGGGCGTGTCGCGGATAACGTCCACGCACCCCGCTTCGCCCAGCAGCAGCCGGTAGATATCGGGCTGCTCTTCGCTTCTCTCCACCCCCAAGCCGCTGGTCGCGTTGCCTTGCGGATCGCAGTCGACCAGAAGAGCCTTCTTGTTGATGGCGGCGAGAGACGCGCCTAAGTTGATCGCGGTCGTGGTTTTACCGACGCCTCCCTTTTGATTGGCGATGGAAATTATTCGCGCCGCGCCGATTGTTCCACGTGGAACATCCATATCCATGATCGTTACATACCTGCTCGCTAACTCGTTTTACCACATTGATAGCAAGATTTAGCATCCCCTAGGCCTATCAATATGGAATATCACCAATATTTATGTGAAAGAATCAATTACCTCTCAAGAACAGCGTCATCCTCGCTAAAATGAATGGAAAAAACACTGGCCCGCCCTTTGAAAATATTCATTTTGGTCAGCACCAGATCGGCGACGGCCCTGCGACGCTCTTCGCTCATTTTATTAAAAGCCCGAAAGAACTCCTCGTCCGATCCTATGCTTTCCAGCCCCAGCCAGTTCTTTTCCGGATCGTCCGAGGGGCTGAATTCGGACGACGTCGTTGGCTTTTTACCCGCGGGCGCCTCAAAAAGCTCCCTGGCCTTTTCCATCGCACCGTCCAAACGCTCTTTTACCTTTTTGACGCCGGCAGCCAATTCGTCATACGTTTCAAAATGCAGCTTGAGAATTGTAGCGCCGTTCGGGCTCTCCAGCCTCAGGACCATTTGAACGCCTTCGTTTTCCAGCTCGGTCACGTCGACCTTAAAACCTACATCCATGCGTCGCCTCTCAGTTAATATGGTTTTATAGGTAATATTCTTCACGGACACAGTTCAATTGCGAACCTATCATATACTATGCGCGATCATGTTGAAACCATAAACGGATCTAAAAACGCATAAAAAAAGGGCGGAAGCGTTTTCCGCTTCTCACCCCTTTTTATAATCTTATCGGGCTGTTATCAGACTTCAAGCCATGAATCTGAATACAGTGTGCTCCCGAGGATCACTTTTGCGGTTTTGGAGAATTTCACCAGCTCTTCGGACATACCGCTTTCATCCTTCGGCTCCCCGTCCATGATCTTGTGCACCACTTCCACGATATCAGGACGCTTGTCCCACGCGATCTCGTGCAGCAGGCCGTCGAAACTGTCCGCGATAACCGAATACATGCCGTAGCGCGCCAGCATGATCATGTAGGTCTGATTCAGAATAGGCCGGAGATGGTCCGGCGGTCCATTGGAAACGTTGGATAATCCGCACGTCGACTTGCATCCGGGCGCTATGTCCTGCAGCATCTTCTGGAACTCCAGGAGCGCCATGAGCTGAGGCTGCTGAATATTGACCGGTGTGACGATGCCGTCAACGAATATCTTTTCGTTGGGGATACCGGCCTCGTTCATGGCGTACAACAGCTCCACGGCCAGGGCCGCACGCTCGTTCTCGTCCCGAGGCAATCCCTCGGGGCCCCACATAAGCGCGATCACATCGGCGTTGTATTTGGCCGCCAGCGGTATCATGACTTCATACCGCTCGGGACGAGCCATGATCGAGTTTACCACGGCCGTGCCCTTGTGGGTCTGCAAGCCCGCTTCCATGGCTTCGATGTTGGAAGTGTCCAGAACCAGCGGAACATCGGGAACCACTTCCTGCACCGTCTCCACCACCCACGCCATCAGCTCGTCGCCTTTTTTGCGCGCGGGTCCCAAGTTGATATCAATGTAATCGTCGCCGGCTTCCTTTTGCTTGAGGGCCATTTCCTGGATCGGACGCGGGTCCTTCTCCTTGAAAGCCTTCCCAATTACCCTGCTGATCACATTGAGGTTTTCACCAATAATCTTAACTGGCATCCGATCCCTCCTTTTACACGGTTATTCTACTTTCCATTCCTTCAAGAATTTAGCGAGGTGAGCGGCTTCTCTGGGTCCGATAAGAACCTTCCAGCCAGGCAGCTCTTCTTCCATGTCACCGCTGATGGCCGCGGCGTAACCTGGAATAATGATGTTTTTATGACCCACTTTTTCATCGATGCCGCTCTTTTTAACGAAAATTCCCGCGGCGTCGCCCGCGAATTTTCCGGCGGCCCACGCGGTCATAACCGACAAGCCTTCCGTATCCATAATCAAGAGCCATGTCGGTACTCGGCTGGCCTCGATTTCACCCGATACGATAAAGTATGTCAAGGAGAAATTGGTGGTTATGCAAACCGGCGAGTTTTCGTCAGGACCATTAATTTCGTAGATACCCTGCGTCACCACCATCGGGCGTTGCGGGTCGGTATAAATGTTCAGTCTTTCCAGCAGCAGCGGGAATACGCTTTCACCCTGAAAATCGGACATCACCACCATGCCGCCGTATTTGGCGACGAACATCGCGCCGATAACCGTTTCCATTTCCAGGCTGTCAGCCATCTCGCACGGGAAGTTGATGGTCGGGAACCCCAGCGCGCGATCCTTGTTTATAAGCGCGGCGCGGCGCAGGGCCACGCTGTCTTCAAAAGCCTGTTTTACTTCGCGCGCCCCGGAGTCGATAACCAGGTCCTTATGTCCGGCCGCGGTCAGCTTTTCCGTCAGTTCCTTTACTTCACCAATGTCGGCGCCCTTAACCGCCAGGGGCAAGTCCTTCTCCAGCGCGATAGGTCCGATCTGGTCGGCGTTTTCCTTGGTCGCCGCGTAAATCAGAGGACGGTAGCCGTCACAAGCCGCTATGCCGGCCTTTAACGCGTCGGCGTTCTCGCTCATCAAAACAAAGCCGAAGTCGCTGTTATCTTTAACTAAATTGACAACGGCCGCGAAACGTTCGGCCGATCCGTCAACGTCCTTGATAGCCACCATTTCCGGCCTCAGGTTCAACCCGACGCGCTCATACTGGTAGGCCATCCAATTTTTCAGTTTGGCGCTGATAACGTCATCGGACATATCCGTGGTAAGAGCCGCAGTCAGTATCGGAGCGTTGAAAAAAGTCTTTTCGTGCCTGAACAATACCGTTTCACCGCCAACGGTGCGTTCCGTATCGCCGCTACCCATCTTGACCGGTCGTATGGGCGGAGCCGACGCTTCGGCCAGTTGCGCTCGCGCTTCTTCGGACACATAGGGGCAGGCGTCCAATTCCGCCTTGCCGGAAGCGAGATTCATAGCAAAAGCCAAACAGGTGGGAACTCCGCACTCTCCGCAGTTTGTCTTTGGTAATAATTTAAATATCTGAATTCCTGAAAGTGCCATGCTTTTCTCCTCAACTCGCGCTTAAAAGCGCCCTCAAATCGTTTTGTTTGAGGGCGCTTTCATTGATCATGATTAGCCGACGATAGGATCCATATCAAGCGCGGGGTGTTTTTTCTCCTGGAGGAATGGAATGATCTCCTCTTCGGTTACACCTACAGTCTCATCAGCGATCCTGTCGATCAGGTCGGGCATTCCAATTTCCTCGCCTCGTTTAATAAGACGCTCCCTGATTTCCTCTTTCAGACTTTTCGGAATCCACACGAGCCTGTTAAGGCCACCGTCGCCAACCACGAACTTGCGCTGCGTGATGTTGAACTTGCTGTGGCCCACGAATCCGGGAGAAGTCGCGCCGCCGCCCATGACACCGGCCAGCGTGGTGAATTTCATACCACAAGGCGTCATACCGGTATAGTCGCGGTGCACGGTCATGATCCCGTTACAGGTCGGCAGAACCGCCGCGATGCATTCGCAGCAACCGCAGGTGGTCATCGGATCGTGGACGATGCTGTAGAAGTTGTAGTGCGTGACCGCCTGGCGAGAGGCCTTATAGACGAAGTCGTTAACGCCCTTCCACTGCCCCAGCTTCTGGTCGACCACTTCACCCTTTTCAATGGGCTGGTTGGGGCCGGTGGGATTGATTTCAAAGGACGCCTTGCAGTCCATCCAGTTGTACGCGCCGCACAGACCGGTACGTTCCGGGCTGATGACGCACACATGGTTGGGAGCGAAAGACTGGCAGAGCGTGCAAGAGTAATAGGTTTCAGTGGTTTCGTCGGTCATGGACTCAACGCGCTCGTCACGGTATCTGTACTGCTTGCGCGCTTTTTGAGTCAGTTTATCCACGTCTTCCTTATTGGTGAACAGCTTCACTTCGACCTTATCCAGAATGGCGCCGAAATCCTGGTGCAATTTGGCGTGCAGGATGGTCCCGAGGTGAGCGAGCTTGAATCCCTTTTCAACCGCGGGTTCGCCAATGCGCACCCAGGCGATGTCGCGCTGCCCTATGTGCATGATACCCTGCGCGTAGTTGATAAGGTGGTGGATCTGACGCTCCAGGATGGGCTCGAAGTCTTCCTGCATTTCGCGTCCGGCCACCAGCACGTTGATGCCCAACGGCAGGCGGTCGCCCTTCTTCATGTCGGTGATTTCCGGACCGATAACGGTTACCTTGCCGTCCTCGATCTGGTTCATGTCTTTCATTTCCACCAACTCGGTAGCCTGCGTTTTTCCGCCGCCGAGTTCCAGATACAGATCGTCCTTTCTCACACGTTCGCCTTCAAACGCCGGCCCGTATGCGAGCGGAATGTCTATGGTGGATATGGTTACCTTGAGTCCGCGAATCTCAATGGATTTCTGGGTAATCTGGTCATGAGGAACATTGCCGACCACGTGCTCGTACGTGCAGACACCATAAGGAAGAATTTCCGGGATGTCCGTGTCTGCGATGGTGGGGAAGCCCCAGTTGACGCAACCGGCCGCGTTGGCCGCCCATTCGGCGTTTACATCGCCCAGAGCGTTAATAAACGCGAAGATACGGTCTTTGTTATACAGCAGGACCTTCTTGAAATCGCCCGGCTCGATGCCGCCAAAGGCCATGGCCGCTCTGTTGGCGAATCCCAAGGCGAACACCGCCCCGGAAATATCGGGACTGAAGGGAACCAGACGCGTATTCCAACCGATCTGCACACCGGCTTCCACGAGCTGCTGGGAGAAGGTGGTGCCGTTCTGATTGGCGCACATAAATACGTACAGGTTCTTCTTCTGATAATCTTCGGCGATTTCCTTGGCGATTTCCGGAGTCGGCGCGGCGCCTACGATAGCCGCAAAGCCGGGGGCCGTACCGTCGACGAATTCAACGCCGCGTTTACGGAAGACCGTGTCTTCAGCGGCGCCCAGCCAGATCCTACCGTTTTCGGGGTCGGTTTCTTCACTGACATAGTAGAAATCGGGATCTTCCACATACCTGATAGCCTCGGTTATTTCCTCGGCGAACAGCGTGGACATACCGGCGTCCAGCAGCGGCCCCAGGTAAGGCGTATGATGTTTGCCCTTGATGTGCGGGGGAAGAAGCTTCTTGCAGATTTCCATAACCTGCAGGGTGTCTTCCAGTTTTTCGACTTTAATTCCCAGTATGGAATAGATGATCGGCAGAAAGTAACCAGTATTAGGGAATTCGAGTTTCTGCGTAGCGCCAAACGATTCCATAGCCTGATTGATTTTGCCTTCGGCTTTGGAGACTATATTGTAAGCGCCCTGAATAGCCGCAAAAGCTACCATTTTTGACATTTTAAATGTCCTCCCTTCTTAAGAGGCGATGCTCGATAAGGTATATAGAGGGGATATTGCTCTCTATCCCCTTATTACTTGTTTACGCCGCGTCCAGAGAGCGTCTGTCGGCCATATCCATGAGCACGCGTTCCCGGGCTTTGTCGATGCCCAGGGCTTTGCGTTTCTTGTCGATATGGGCGATCATCTTCTGGGCGTGTTCATACGGATCTTCCACCAGATCCCATTTGCCGCCCACGATGCCTTCCAGCTCCTGGGTCAGATGCT
>Ga0209270_1002452_pt1 | contig 19648 bp, 21 predicted proteins | sample MTBAKSrepl1MetaG_FD_187456 | JGI IMG/M metagenome (GOLD analysis project Ga0209270, IMG submission 187456) | Enrichment culture microbial communities from Arthur Kill intertidal strait, New Jersey, USA, that are MTBE-degrading - MTBE-AKS1... | ecosystem: Environmental > Aquatic > Marine >...
CTGCCTACTCACTGAAAGGGCCAAGCCTGCCTTTCCTTATCGGACAAGCAAATTCAAACTTGGACCCCTTGGACCAAGACCGAAACCACTATATGTAGTGGGTGCTTGAGCGAAGTGCATACCCACATAATTTAATTGACAGGGTTGCAGAATAGAATCAAAATCATGATATGCCAAGAACAGCGAGATTAGACGCTCCGGGCGTTCTGCACCACGTCATGATTCGGGGGATAGAACGCAGGAAAATATTCCGCAACGATAAAGACCGGGAGGACTTTATCAAGAGGCTCGACGTTCTCTGTCCCGAGACCGGTACAGCCTGTTATGCATGGGCTTTTATGTCCAACCATGCCCACTTTCTTTTCCGTACTGGGGTGGAGCCGTTATCCAGACTCATGAAACGCCTCCTCACGGGGTATGTTATTGGATTTAACCGGCGACATGGCCGCAGCGGTCAACTGTTTCAGAACCGGTACAAATCTATTGTGTGTCAGGAGGAGACCTACCTTCGAGAATTGGTCCGGTATATTCACCTTAACCCTGTTCGGGCAGGAATCGCCAAAAGCCTTGATGAACTGAAAGGTTATCAATTTTGCGGTCATAGCGCCCTCATGGGAAAAGTGAAAAGGGAATGGCAGGACACCGGTTATGTCCTGGGCTGTTTCGGTAAAAAACAGGCTGAAGCCAGGAAGAAGTATGAATCTTTTGTTAAAGCGGGGATTGCTCAAGGGCGAAGAGAGGAATTGACCGGGGGAGGGTTGATCCGAAGCCTTGGGGGATGGACCCCTGCCCGAGATGCCTTGAAGGGTGGCGTTCATATCATGAGCGATGAACGAATTTTGGGCGATTCGGAATTTGTGGATTCAGTTATTTCACAATCCGGGGAGCGTTATGAGCGGAGACACCGTCTGAAAAGACAGGGGTATGATCTGGATCGCGTAGCTCAGAGGGTTTCCGAAGTATTAGGGATAGAGCCGGAACAGGTTTTTTCAAAAGGACGTCAGGACTGGAAAGTAACCGCAAGGAGTCTTTTTTGCTTTTGGGCGGCAAGGGAATTGGGTATATCTCATACGGCACTTGCCAAAAAGCTGGAGATGAGTTTAGCGGGTATTGGCTTTTCTGTGGAAAGGGGAGAGTCCGTGGCAAGAAGCGCCAATTATTCACTTGATACACAGGTTATTGAATTCTAAAAGAGGGTCCCGCTGTTCCCACCAAAACCCAAAGGGAACGTGGTAGATCGGAAACCTGTTTGGTTGCGGCTATACGGCCGCTTTGGACATTGTGAAGAGAAAGTCGAATATATGGAAAGCCCTGATGAAATTTTGACCTCGTTCGTCCTGCTTTGGGCGGTAATCGATCCGATCGGAACTGTCCCTGTCTTCATATCGGCAACAAAGGGCCAAGACGCCTCGGGAAGGAAGAAAATCGCATTTGTGGCGGCATCCGCTGCGGCTGGAATTCTGCTCTTCTTCATCGTTGTGGGGGAGATACTTCTGCGCGCGATGGGCGTTCCACTCACCGCGTTTCAGATTGCAGGAGGGATGGTCCTGTTCCTCTTTGCCCTGACTATGATTTTCGGGGAGAGCAAATCAGAGGGAGAGGTGAAAGCGGCCCGTTCCGCACACGATACCTCGATTTTTCCCCTGGCCACTCCATCCATTGCCTCTCCAGGCGCGATGATGGCTGTCGTTCTTCTCACTGAGAACAACAGGCATTCAATCCTTGAGCAGTCAATCAGTGCCTTCCTGATGCTGATTGTCGTGGCCGCAACGTATGCCCTCATGCGGGGATCGGAATGGATCTCCAAACTCATCGGCGACAGCGGGGCCAGTATTGTCAGCAGGGTCATGGGCCTTATTCTGGCGTCCATTGCGGCGACAAACGTGCTGGATGGGATCAAGCTGCACTTCCAATAAGCGTGAGTGAGGGGGACCCTGTTGACAGGTGCGGGATGGCGGAATGCCCATGTCTTCGTTTTCACGAAGACGAGGGATATCAATCCCATCAGTCAGCGGCTCAATCACAACCAGCCAAAGGATTGCGGAGGCAAGGAACTGCAATTTGCTCGAAACTCTAAAAACCTTACAGCGTTTCTCCATTTGCAACCGGAGAGGACACGCCCGGCCAGTTACCGCTCAGTAATAGAACCAAGGTTTTGCAGATATGAAATTTGTCAAAGTGTTCAAGTACATTGACCAGATTGATGCTTTTGTTGTCACAGATGAATTCCGAGATATTTGTGAAATTCTTGGTTTGATTGAATGGAATCCCGTGGTGTGGATCGGGAGACTGTTCACACTGGATAATGACTACGGCGAACACTGGTTTGATAATTGGGAAGAGCGGGAACTGCTAAAGGATCAGGCAGAAAAATTCGGGATTCCATATGAAGACCTGCTTGTGATAGCGCCTGATCGATTCAAAAATGATGCAGATGGTCCGTGTAACCCGCCTGACATACGGAAAAGGTTTTGGACAGACGTGTTGAAATCTCTAAGACTCAGCTATGATACAATTTTTGAAGAAGCCAGGCATTATAATGAAGTGGCAAAAGAAAGGACCCCAGATGAATTTATTCCTGATTTGGAAGAGAGAATAGCCAGGATCCAATCAGTGTAAAGAAATCAAGCTCCCCTTTGGCCCTTGAAGGATGGTGCGATGGTAAGGGAGACAACGTGTTGTGCCGAGCCACATCTGACGCATCATGAATCGACGCCACAAACGGGTACTCAGATCGATACATCATGAAGGTAGTGAACATCCACGAACGAGAGATATCGGCCACCGCCTCCGCCGTGGGGGCCTTGGTCAATTCCCTGGCCTCCGAGCACGACAGGCTGTGGCCTCGAACCGCATGGCCTCCGATGCGATTTGACCGGCCCCTGGGTGTCGGCGCCTCAGGCGGACATGGACCCGTCTCCTATGTGGTGGAAGAATTTATTCCCAGTCAACTGGTCCGGTTTCGCTTCACTCGGCCGCGAGGTTTTCACGGCCATCACGGGTTTGAGGTCATTCCTGCAGGGGAGCACAGGGCCATCTTGCGCCATACCATCAATATGACAACCAGGGGGCCGGCGTCGATCCTTTACTGGTCGCTCGTTATCCGCCCACTCCACGATGCCTTGCTTGAAGACGCATTGGCACTGGCCCAGTCCTCTTTGGGGGAAACGCCAAGAGTCCGACCGTGGTCGCCCTGGGTAAAGTTGTTGAGATGGGCGTTTGCCGGCCGCGGGTCCCGCGGCCGGCAAACGACCCATCCACGATCCCGGAAATAAGCCAGGCTGTATTGTGTATTGATGAAATTAAGAAGCGGGTTTTGAAATGAGCGTACCGGGCAGGATCAGAAGATTAATCGAAACATTCGATTGCAATCTGGAATCGTACAAGAAGGGTATTTACAACGAAACCCAGGTTCGCCGGGAATTCATCGACCCCTTTTTCGAGGAGTTGGGCTGGGATGTCACCAACAAAAAAGGGTATGCCGAGGCCTACAAGGACGTCATCCATGAGGATGCCGTCAAGGTCGGCGGGATCACCAAGGCCCCGGACTACTGTTTTAGGATCGGCGGGGTCCGCAAATTCTTCCTGGAGGCGAAAAAACCGTCTATCAACATCCAGGAAGATATCCATCCCGCCTATCAGTTGCGCCGCTATGGATGGAGCGCCAAACTCCCCCTCAGCATCTTGACCGACTTCGAGGAATTCGCCGTCTACGACTGCCGGACAAAGCCCGCAAAAACAGACAAGGTCTCCCACTCCCGGATCCTGTATCTCAAGTACGCGGATTATCCGGATCGATGGGATGACATCGCGGCCATCTTTTCCCGGGATGCCATCCTCAAAGGCTCCTTTGACAAGTACGTCGAATCCAAAAAGGTCAAGAAAGGGACCACAGAGGTCGATTCGGCCTTTCTGCAGGAGATCGAACGCTGGCGGGAACTCCTGGCACGAAACATCGCCCTTCGCAATCCCGCCCTTTCCCAAAGGGAACTGAATTTTGCTGTTCAGCAGACCATCGACCGGATCGTGTTCCTCCGCATCTGCGAAGACCGGGGCATGGAGCCTTACGGCCGGCTCATGGCACTGCAAAACGGGGCCAATATCTACAAACGGCTGTTTCAACTCTTCAACAAGGCGGACGAAAAATACAATTCCGGGCTGTTTCATTTCACAAAAGAAAAAGGCCGGGAGAATTGCGATACCCTCACCCCCTTCCTCCAGATCGACGACAAGCCGCTCAAGGCGATTTTCAGCAACCTCTATTACCCGGAAAGCCCTTATGAGTTCTCCGTTATCTCCGCTGATATCCTGGGGCAGGTCTATGAACGGTTTTTGGGCAAGGTCATCCGCCTCACCCCCGGACACCAGGCAAAGGTGGAGGAGAAACCCGAGGTCCGGAAAGCAGGCGGGGTGTATTACACTCCGGATTACATCGTAGACTATATTGTCAAGCAGACGGTCGGCAGGCTGGTGCAAGGCAAAAAGCCAGGCCCCAAAGGCGGTGTCAGTCACCTGAAAATCGTGGACCCTGCATGCGGCTCGGGCTCGTTTTTGATCGGTGCATTTCAGTTCCTGCTGGATTGGCACCGGGATGCATACACCCAGGACAACCCGGAAAAGTGGTTAAGAACCAAGACGCCCCCTATCTATCGCTCCCAGAAAGGGGAATGGCGCCTGACCACCGAGGAACGCAAGCGGATTCTGCTGAACAACATCTACGGCGTGGATATCGACCCCCAGGCCGTGGAAGTGACCAAGCTCTCCCTGTTGCTCAAGGTGCTGGAAGGCGAGGATGAAGAGAGCATCGGCAAACAGATGCGCATGTTTCAAGAGCGGGTCCTGCCCGATCTCTCCAGCAACATCAAATGCGGCAACTCGTTGATAGGGCCTGACTTCTACAGCAACATCCAAACCGGCCTGTTCGACGAAGAAGCTGTGTACAAGATCAATCCTTTCGACTGGAATGCCGAATTCCCGGAGATCATGCAAGGCGGCGGGTTTGACGTGGTGATCGGCAATCCGCCCTACGTCCGGCAGGAAGGTCTGTCGGACTTTAAACCGTATTTTGAAAACCACTTTTCCGTGTATAACGGCGTCGCCGACCTATACGTCTATTTTATCGAAAAGGGCGTTTCCCTTTTAAGGCAGAACGGGCTTTTTTCGTATATCGTGGCCAACAAATGGTTGCGGGCCAATTACGGGAAACCGTTGCGCCAGTGGATGAAGCAGCAGCACATGGTTGAAATCGTCGATTTCGGGGACCTGCCGGTGTTCAAACAGGCAACCACCTACCCCTGCATTCTGGTGATCCGGAAAAATGCCCCTGCGCCGGCCTTCCGTTCGGCCGTGATAAAGTCCATGGATTTTGGCGATCTTCACACCCATGTCACCGAATGCAGTTATGACGTGCAGCAGGATACCCTCGATGAATCAGGTTGGTCCCTGGTGAACCGGACCACACAAAACCTGCTGAACAAACTCCGCAATACCGGAATACCCCTGGGTGAATATGTTAAGAAGAAGATTTATCGAGGTATCCTAACCGGATTGAACGAGGCCTTTGTCATCGACAATGCCACACGGGAACGACTGATCGCTGAGGATCTCAAAAGCGCTGAGGTAATCAAGCCATTTCTGGCTGGCCGAGACATCAAGCGATATCAACCGCTGTTCACGGAAAAATATCTCATCTTCACGAGACGCGGCATTGATATCGAGACGTATCCTGCCATCAAAGCCTATCTGGCACAGTACAAAGAAAGACTTATGCCCCGACCTAAAGGCTGGAAAGGGGACAAATGGAAAGGCAGGAAACCGGGTTCATATCAGTGGTACGAAATCCAGGACACCATAGATTACTACGCTGAATTTGAGAAACCAAAGATCATTGTTCCTGCCATTGTGAAGTCCGCTTCATACGCCTACGATACCAACGGCTTTTATTCGAACGACAAGACAACCATCATTCCAACAACAGACAAATATCTGTTGGGACTCATCAGTTCCAAGGCGCTTGATTATTACATCCATTCCATTTCATCAACAAAGCAGGGCGGGTATTTCGAATACAAGCCAATGTATCTGTCCAAGCTTCCCGTACGCACCATCAACTTAGACGATCCCGCTGACGTCGCCCAGCATGACCGGATCGTGGGTCTGGTCGATCAGATGCTGGCGCTGAACAAAAAGCTGGCCCAATCCAAAATTCCACAAACAGCAGAGATGTTGAGACGGCAAATCGAATCCACAGATCAGCAAATCGATCAGCACGTGTACCGGTTATACGGACTGACGCAGGAAGAAATCAAAATAGTGGAAACGGAAACGTAAATTGGCAAGAAGCCGGGCATTGTGAACTTGTTGACTCATATCCGCAACAAAGAGACGACATCGCAGCCCCGCTGCGTTCCGTCCAAAATGTCGCCCAAGGCAACCACTTGATCGTGGGATAGAATTTGCGATCATGGTATAATCATTGACCGGATTCACATGGAGGTGACCTTCACCCCATAAGTTCATGTCTATGCCGGGCGTACACAGGTTTCAGCGAACGTCTAACGGCGCTCCCTGGAGCCGGGTGTTAGGCGACCCAAGGATGAAGCAAGGGAATTCATAATTTCGTCATGAATGAAAGGAGGAAATTCATCATGTATGCACTTCTGCTATTATTCCCTCTCGGACCAGGGATGCGATCAACTGCGGAAAAACTCGGCGACCAATTTTCTCAGGTCCATAAGACAGCAAAAGGATTCAAAAGCGAAACGCTCCTGGCCGATGACACAATTGGAGAGTATGGGTCCCTTACCCTGTGGGAGTCCAAAGAGGACATCGAGGCTTTCCGTAAAGCCGCTGCACCTCGGCTACAAGAGAGTCTAAAGGGTATCGCCAAGGGGGCACCCAACATCCGAGTGTTCGAAGTATATGAACCGAAAGTCTAAAAACATCCGATGAGATTTCCTTGCGCCTGTGGGTCGCCCCACAATTTCGAAAAACAATCAGCATCTTCAAACAGGGAGATAGGGTCAGATCTTGATTTGTGAATTGTCGTCTTCAAAGGTGTCTTTCATCGTGGCATGGGAGAAACAGGAACGATGGCGAGACGTTGGAGGGCCCGATATACGCGGGCATATTACCATATAACGTCACTTCGGGAGCCGGCCGGTTCCTGGATTTCATAACGAGGCCATATGTTTGGCATTACCTGTTAGGCAGTCATTCAAATCGTAAAGCAGGTAAAAGGTAGAATGAGGACACATCAGAATTTCCAGAGGGACGTTGGGCTGGTTAATTCACAAATCAAGATCTGAACCCATTTCTCCCACAGGGCCGAAACCGTCTGGTGCTTGCGGAAAAGGGGACGGCAGACTGATGCACGGTTGTCAGTGCGCGCGTGTCTTAACGATGTGCAAAGTCAAGCAATCCTAAAAAGCCTGGCCTCAACTTGCTCCCCATGCCGCTCCTGCTAACGGGATCTTGGACATGCCGGTCAGCGATCCCGTCTGCGAGGGTCTATGCAAAACATTCGTCCAGACGCAAAAGACACGCCATTCAGTTCCGCGTCAACCACATAAAGAATGGCCTCTGCTTGACAAAAGGCCCATTTCGGTTTCATAGTGGTTTCACAATGATCCCATTTGGAGGTGTTAGTATGGCAACGGTTACGGTAAAAAATATACCTGATGAGCTTTACGAGCGGCTCAAATCAGTCGCGGAAACCAATCGGCGTTCCATCAATAGTGAGATTATCATGTGCATTGAAAATACTGTGACAAGTCACCGAATCAATCTTGACGAGCTGCTTGAGAATGCGCGTCAGCTCCGGCGATGGACAACTGGACATCCAATTAGCGATGAGGAATTCAACTTGGCAAAAGCAGAAGGTCGGTTATGATTGTGGTGGATACAAATGTTATTGGCTATCTCTTCCTATCAAACGAACAATCGGTTTTGGCGGAACGAGCCTTACAAAAGGACCATGAGTGGGCGGCGCCGATTTTATGCGCAGCGAATTCCGCAGCGTACTTACTCTTTATATGCGGAAAAATATCCTACGACTGGAGCAAGCTCAGCAGATAATGAATAACGCCATGAAATTACTCAAGGGGAGAGAATATGAAGCTTCATCATATGAGGTTTTAAGGCTTACCTCAACAAGCTACTGTTCTGCTTATGATTGTGAATTCATCGCCACGGCAAATGACCTGAAAGCCCCTTTAGTGACTGTTGACAAGCAACTGCTGCGCGAATTCCCTTCAGTGGCAATCTCATTGAATTCGTTCGGGAAATAGTTTCGACCTGATGCCAGCCAACCCACCTCGGCACGCATACCGTTGCACCCGGCCTTTTTTAGGACGGCGCCTCGAGGCAATGTGCCCAAAGAACAAATTCATCTTATATAGCCTCCAAAATCTGTCAACCTTCTGCCAACTAATACCGATATGAAAGTTATGGAAAGCCCGCCCCGCACCGAAATCGATCCCGCCATGGTAATGCCCAAAGAGGTCTGCTGCGGCAATTTCAGGGGATTAATTCCCTACGTGCGAAGGCGCTACGGAGACGAGGGAATCCAGAATATCCTGAACGGACTCGTCGAGAATCACCGGTTTCTCATCGCGGACAAGAACGATCCCACCAGGATATCCCCAATCCAAGAGCACCACCTGACGGACCCGGCATATTGGGTCTCCTACTCATTCACGCTTCGCCTATTCAGCAACGTCAGAACGTTCGTGGGCGGCCCGGACCCCCTCTTTCAAGCAGGGGAAGGCGCGGTGACTGAATACTTTTCCAAGAGCATGTATTTCGTTGTCAGGATCTTCGGCATCAAATTCCTCTCCAAACAGGTATCCAAGCTCAATGCCCGCCTCAACCGGGTAAAGGAAGTGGATCTCGTCGAGCTGACAGAGCGATCCGCAACATTTAGGATTCGCAATTTTCCCGGTTTCCCTGCCTCCAAAGACATCTGCGACTGGAATCGTGGCATCTATACCGGCCTTGCACGCCTGACAGACGCTGTGGACCCCATATGTGAGGAGATCGAGTGCAGGGCCCAAGGCGGTGAGAATTGCCTCTTTCTTCTCACGTGGAAGAAACGGGAGCGTGTTATCGGACGTCTTTACCGGTGGATCTTGAGACGCATTGCCAGAGACCTGGTGGCCGCCTTCGAAGCCGCGGTAACCGAAAGGGACGCCCTCATAGAGAGTCTTACCCGATCGGAGGAGAAGTACCGGCTCCTGGTGGAAAACGCGAGCGACGGCATTGTTGTGGCTCAGGATGGGCGCATCAAATTTGGAAACCGAAGGATCCAGGAAATCATCGGCTACAGGGACGACGAATTGAAGGCGGTCCCTTTTGTCAATTTTGTCCATCCCAGGGACAGGGACCTGGTCCTGGAAAGATATCGGGGAAGACTCGCAGGAGAGAGGCTTCCCAGCACCTACCTGGTCACCATCCTCAATAAGGAGGGCCAGGAACTGAAGGTCCAGGTCAATTCGGTCCTCATTCGATGGCAGGGCCGGCCGGCAACCCTCGCCTTCTTGAGGGATGTAACGCAGCAGCAGGAGCTTGAAGTTCAACTCCGGCGTGCCCAAAAAATGGAATCCATCGGCATGCTGGCTGGCGGCGTGGCCCACGACCTCAACAACATCCTCAGCGGGATCGTCAGCTATCCCGAATTGTTGTTGCTCCAACTTCCACCCCATAGCCCCTTGAGAGAGCCGATTCGTACGATCCAGAAATCAGGGGAAAAGGCGGCTGCGGTGGTCCAGGACCTTTTAAGCCTGGCCAGGCGGGGCGTCATCGTAACCGATATCGTCAATCTTAACCATATTGTCTCCGAATTTCTCAAAAGCCCTGAGCATGAAGCCCTGTGCCGGCATCATCCCCAGGTCCGGATAGAAACCCGCCTTGAGCCCCATACCTTGAACATCTCGGGATCGTCCACCCATCTTTCCCAGACGGTGATGAACCTCGTCTCCAATGCCGCCGAGGCCATGCCAGCGGGAGGAATCGTCACCATAACCACGGGAAACCGGTACATAGACAGGTCCAAGAAAGGCGGTGACAACCTGCCGGAGGGCGATTACGCCGTCCTCACCGTATCCGACACCGGAACGGGAATCTCGCCGGATGACATGGAAAAGATATTCGAGCCGTTTTACACCAAGAAAAAAATGGGGAGGAGCGGGACCGGCTTGGGCATGGCAGTGGTCTGGGGCACTGTCAAGGATCACAAGGGGCATATTGACATTGAAAGCGTCGAAGACCAAGGGACAACTTTCACCCTCTTTTTCCCGGCTGCTCACAAGGAATTGCCCGAAGCAGAGCCGTCGAACCTCGAGGCATACAGGGGCCATGGCGAAAGCATCCTGGTGGTAGATGACGTGGCCGAACAAAGGCGGATATCCTCGGGCATGCTCAAGACCTTGGGGTATTCTGTTGTTTCGGCAGCCAGCGGAGAAGAGGCGGTGGCTTATCTTAAGACCCACCGGGTCGATCTGGTGGTACTGGACATGATCATGGATCCGGGCATGGACGGTCTCGACACTTATCAACGGATGCTTGGCCTTCATCCCGGTCAAAAGGCTCTGATCGTCAGCGGTTTTTCTGAAACCGACCGTGTCAAAAAGGTCCGGGAGTTGGGTGCTGCCGCATACCTCAACAAGCCGTTTTTGATCGAGAAGCTCGGGTTGGCCGTTAAGGAAGCCTTAACGGTAAGGTAGGGAAGCCCTGTACATTTTCATATTTACCTGCAAGAGTCCGATGTAATATGGGCTATGCATGCCTAGAAAAGCCCGAATAGATGCCCCAGGCGCCTTGCACCATATTATGGCGAGGGGGATTGAACGTCGTATTATCTTCATCGATAATGCAGACTGCGATGATTTTCTTGAGCGGCTGGGAGGCGTCGTTGACGAGACCCATACCTCTTGTTATGCCTGGAGTCTGGTACGGAACCATTTTCATCTGCTGCTGAAGACCGGGAATGTTCCGATCGCAACAGTTATGCGCCGGCTGTTGACCGGGCACGTCATTCGCTTCAACCGACGGCATGGCCGAACCGGTCATCTCTTCCAGAATCGGTACAAATCCATCCTCTGCCAGGAAGATGTCTATGTCAAGGAACTGATTCGCTGCATTCATCTGAATCCCTTGAGGGCCGGCATTGTGGCCGATCTGAAAGAACTCGCGTCATATCCCTGTTCAGGCCACAGTGCTGTAATGGGGAAGCTGGTCCGGGACTGGCAGGCTGTAGACGACGTGCTCTCTCTGTTTGATACCTGGGCGGTGAGGGCCAAGCGCGCCTATGAGAAGTATGTGGAAACTGGAATCGATCAGAGAAGGCGCTGGGACCTTATCGGGGGCGGGCTGGTTCGGAGCGCAGGGGGATGGGCTGGGGGATAGATCAGTGGAGGATTATCAACTCTTAATAGACCTTCATAAATGCGCAAACCGGCAGGGTCCGGGCGGGGAAGCAGAGACGGAAAAGGCGATCAGCTTGGCTATGCTGGATCGGTCTGCGCCGTTAAAGATTGCTGATATCGGGTGCGGCACCGGGGCCTCCACCCTATTGCTCGCCCGTCTTTTAAACACCCGGGTCATGGCGGTGGACTTCCTTCAGGGTTTTCTCGACGTGCTTGAAGATAGGGCTGAACACATGGGGCTTTCTGAAAAGATAACGACGCTATGCTGTTCCATGGACAACCTGCCCTTTGAAGATGAGGAATATGACGTTATCTGGTCTGAGGGTGCGATCTATAACATCGGCTTTGAAAGAGGCGTAAGAGTCTGGCGTCGTCATCTGAAAAGAGGCGGACTACTGGTTCTTTCCGAGATTACCTGGATTACAGCCTCCCGTCCGTTGGAAATCCGGCAATATTGGGAGGATGAATACCCCGAAATAGATGTGGCCTCTTCAAAGATTGCCGTACTGGAGAAGGCCGGTTATTCTCCGATTGGCTATTTTGTGTTACCCGAGCATTGCTGGCTGGTGAATTATTATCGGCCCATGCAGAATCGCTTTAGGAATTTCCTTGATCGCAACGGCAACAGTGAAGAGGCACGCGCCATCGTTGCAGCGGAAAATCGCGAAATTGAACTGTATGAGAAATACAAGACTCATTACAGCTATGGCGTGTATATCGCAAGAAAGTTGGGTTAGCGATCATAAAAAGGCGCCTCACCGGTGACGCAACGATGGTTCATCATCGACACCAGAGGCATGGAAAGCGCTTTCATCAATCCAATTCGGATCGTCATCCTACTTCCCATCCAATACCCCCCGGATCGTATGGGTGATTCGGTTCATCGCAAGCCGCTTCACCACAAATGCCCGGATGCCCCTCTCTTTTGCCTTTTTTCCCTAATTTGTTCGCAGAAGCGTGTGCACAAAATGACCGGGATATCCGGCCTGATGGCCTTGAATTGCATGGCCAGTTCTTTCCCTGTCATGTTGGGCACGGTCATGTCGGTGATCGCCAGATCAAAGCCACCCGGGTTGTTCCGTAAGGCCTTGAGGGCCTCTATGCTGCTGGTCTGTCCTGTGACCGAAACGCGTGAATCCCCGTTACGCAACCCGCAGCAACCGGCTCATTCTCCAGCATCACCTCAATAACGCCGCCCTTCTCCTCTGAAAGCGGAGGATTGATTTCAGAGCGAGATTGCTTGCCAAAAAGCCTATCCGCCTCTTACTTCGCTGAACGGCCCTGAGAATCCAATTTCACTAACTCCACGCGGCGATTCTTGGCCCGGCCCTCCTCCGTGGCATTGGGCATCACCGGTTTGGACTCTCCCAGGCCTTTTGGAGTGAGCCGAGTGGTATCGATCCCAAAGAGCCTTAGGTAGGTGACCACAGTCTCTGCCCTGTGCTGCGAGAGCTTCAGATTGTAATCATCGGATCCCTGATCATCGGTGTGGCCTTGGACCTCGATGTTAATCTCGGGATTTTCCTTGAGCAATGTGACCACATGCTGGAGCTGCCTGGTTGATTCGGGCTGGAGCGTTGTCTTGTCCACGTCGAAGAGGATACCATACAGCTGGACCCGGCCCTGTTTGTCCAGGGCGCTCTTCATCTCCGCCGGGCCGAAGGTCAAGCTCTTCTTGAACCCCGCTTCCTCGATGATGCGCAGGTCCTGCTGGGATTTGTTCCAGATATGGACCTCACACCAAGTCGTAGTACCCTCGTTCCTCGGCAGGGTAAAGGTCAGGTATCCCTGATCTTCGAACAGTACGGCGCCCCCCTTTTCCAGTGCGGCCTGTTTGTAGTTTTCCCGGTATTCAAGGATGGAGTGGGAGCTGTCCCAGTTACCCTTGGCGTCATAAAGGCGATAGGTCAGTTTCCAGAACTTCCCTCTCACCGTCTTCTTGACCGTCTTCCGGCTCTGGGCATCCAGGACCCGGAAGGTATATTCTGAAAATTCTGAGTATTCACCCTTAGGCATGATCTTCGAACCAGGGAACGGTCGGATCAAGGGATGCTCCTTTGTCTCCTGGGCATAAACTGAGATCGTGGACACGAGAATGAACAATGCCAAAAGCGATAATTTTAATCGATTCACGAGTATTTCTCCAAGTTTATTTGCATTTCAATAAGTTGAAAGAAGGCCGGTGGAATGGTGACCAAGCGGTCGAGCGAAGCGTCTTCCGTGGGCCACTATAATGGATGTCAAGGATTCGGAACCGTGCGAAATGCGAGACAACTGCCGTGTCTCAGGGCCGAGCATCGATCAAACGGGGGATCCCGTCTCATGTGATGGCTCGGCCCGGATTATTGGAATGGTTGGAAACTGCGGCGCATAACTGAACGTCCGGTTGTGTCTACTTCAGAATATATACGTCCGGGTAGTCCATCAGTTTAAGGGTTGCTGCAATAACGCCAGCAACCGCCGGGACATCGTGAATGATGATCAGGCTGTTGCTCTTGTTCAATTCCTCCATCATGGGCTTGGAAAACATATCGCTGTAATCCACGTAGTTGGCCCCTTTGACATGGCCTTTTTCATATTTTGCCTTGTCACGAAAATCGACAAATGTGCAGTTTTTGAGTTTCCGCGCATCCTCTTCCGTCACGAGAATGGCGGCGAAATCGTTTTTGTTGAGTGCAATGAGGGCCTCCAGGAGTTCCACGTGGCCCACCACCGGATACCCTGCCTTTTTCCAGCCATTGATGCCGTCCCTCATCCAATAGACGTTTTTGTAGCCGTTTGCCACCGCCAGCCTGGCGGCGTGGTAGGACTTCCATCAGGTGTTTGAGGCGCAATACGTGACAATGGGTGTCTTCTTGTCCTTTGGAAGCTGGGCCACGTCAAAATCGACCTGATCCAGGGGCAGATCCGTGCGTTTGTGATCCTTGGGCACCAGGCAGGTAATATGGATGGTTCCCTCGGGATGCCCCTTCATAAAGTCGGTTGTGTGACTGTGGCACGCAACGATAACCGCGCCCGATTCATGGAGCTTTTTGGCTTCTTCCAATGTCACAGCCTTAAACCCGTCCCCGCCCTTGTCCGGCGCGGGCACCTTGGCTGCAAAACCGAACCCTGAGAATCCGAGCATCAGGAACAACGACAAAACAAAAACGATTGCTTTCTTCTGCATCAGCGATCTCCTTTCTCTAAAGGGTTAATTGAATTTTATAGCAATTTCCAACCATTGTGCATAAAGCCGGGTTTTTTGGCAAAAGTAACTTTACGTAATAATTTTAAAATTGTGTTTACTGTGCGTCAAGTGAAAAAGGTCACAAAACGACGGCGCCTTCATTCAGCCCAAATTCCTATGCGACCTTTTGGACATTACCAAAGAATTCAAGAAAGCGCCCTAATTGTCATGTGCACCCGTCAGTTCAGCGGTTCTTCTCTTTGAGAGGGATGATTTCGCCGATATCGGGAAAAAGGAATCGGGAGCCATCCAGTTTCCGATCGGAGATCCGTTTCCTGAGATCCAGGGCCGGATAGCCCGGCGGCTCGTCGCCGAGGTGGAACGTCCCCCACTGGGTGGGGATGAAAAATCGGGCCTTGAGATCCTGAAACGCGTCAATGGCCTCGTCAATATCCATGTGGGCATAGTGCATGAACCAGCGTGGCAAATAGGCAGTGGTAGGCATCAGAACGTAATCGATATCCGGATACAGGCGGCCGATCTCCCGATAGCCGATAAAATAGCCGCTGTCACCCGCAAAATAAACCGTCGCGGACGGGGTAAGGATCATGAAGCTGGCCCAGAGCGTGGTGTTGACGTCCTGCCCGATCCGGCGCGACCAGTGCTGCATCGGCAGGCAGACGACTTTGCTGTCGCGATCCACCTCTGATGTCTGCCACCAATCCATCTCAACGACGTCTTTTTTCCCAAGGTCCATGATGAATGGCTTCAACCCCAGCGGGACGTAGAACCGGGCGTCATCCGGGAGGGCCGCGATGCTGTCCCGATCCAGGTGGTCGTAATGGTTGTGGGAGATCAGGACATTCAGTCGCCGTATCCCCAGTGTCTTGAGATCGGCTGCGTTCAGCGCCGGAGGCGTTGCCCGCTTCGGAAGGAGCGCCCTTTGGGAAAACATCGGATCCGTGATCCAGTATCCGCCATCCAGCCGCATGAAAAAGGTTGCATGGCCCACCCAAAGAATGAAGTCCCCTTCAGGCATCGCTCTGATCCGCCCGACGGCATCGGGGATGACGGCGGGCAGATACCCGTTGTCTGTAACGGCATTGCCTTCATCAACCAAAAGTTTCCATTTGAGAAAATCAACGAATCTTTTGCTTTCCATGGGCATCCATGGATTAAAAAAACGGTTTTCCTTGAAATGGGGGGCGTAGAGATCCTCAGTTCGGGTCGCTTCAACGGCCTTTCTCCAGGCCTCTTCATTGAAATCCTGTGACATCCTGACACAGGCCACAGGCATGACGAACAACCCTATCATCAACAGCAAAGACTTCCCGATCCACATCCGCACAACGTCACCCTCTCCAAAAGTTCGTCTTGTTTACCCCACCCAGGCATAGACTCTTTGTTTGCAACTTCTATGCAGGAAGACAACATGTTTTGTGGTCGTTTTGTGGGAGAGGCTTCCAAGCCTCGATGATCGCGGCGAGGACGCCGCTCCCACCACGCTTTCGGCGTGGTTGACTTTTCTGAGGTTGTCAGCGGCAGGGCCTTTTGACCGCCATTTGGTTGCGGCCGTCAGTAGCTCCTATTGGGGTAGGAAATCGGGCGGGTCCATCATGGACTGTGGCGAGCAGCCTCAGATGTCCTTTGTGCCAAATAATGCCGAATGTACTGGCAGCAACAGGGGATCAGGACTCGAATGGGTCATCAGACCTGGAACGAATGCCTGCGAAAGGTAAGCGACGTCTTTCAAGGCATGGCCCGCAATTGGGACCGGATACGTGGACTCGATCCACACAGCTTTACAGCTGACAGTCTCCTTCCACACAGAACCGTGTTGCTCTATCACGAAAAATGCTTTCCCCCGCCCATTGATCCTATGGGGGCAATAAGCACTCTGTCTACTCGCCTCCCGTCCATATCCACAACTTCAAACCGCAACCCCTGCCATTCAAAGTACTGTCCGGCCGTAGGAATACCCTGGAGCTGACTTATCATGAGCCCGCCGACCGTATGATACCTTCCGTCTTTTTCATCTGGCAACGCCTCTGTTTTCAGAATCTCCTTCAGGTCGTCTATGTTCAGAAGACCATCCACCAGCCAGGACCCATCCTGTCGTTGTTGGGCCTGTGGTTCAGCAGAAGGTTCACCGGCAGTAGGGATATGCCCGACGATGTCTTCCAATATATCGTTATGTGTGATCATCCCCTCGATGCCGCCGTATTCATCGGTGACCAGCGCAATATGTGTCCCCTTTTCCTTGAATAACTGAAGCACATTCAAGGATGACATGCCCTCATGAACAAACAAGGGAGGACGCAATAACATTTTCAGATCAAATGGTTGCCGGGTTAGTCTTTGCGTCAACATGTCTTTTGCCCGAACCACGCCAAGGATGTTCTCAAGGCTGCCCTTTGCTACGGGAAAGCGCGAATAATGATATTGCACCAGTTTATGGCCGATATCTTCGAGAGATGCATCGATGTCTAACCACACAATTTTTGTGCGGGGGATCATGGCTGCACCCACGGCCTGATCGTCCAGCCGCAGTACGTTTTCTATCATATCTTGCTCGGCTTCCTCAAAAATACCGCTCTTTTTCCCTTGTTCAATGAGCCCTTTGATCTCTTCCTCGGTGACAACCGGCCTATGGGCCGGTTTGATGCCCAACAGCCGGATAACGAGATTGGTGGAGATCTCCAGTAACCGTACCACCGGCGAAGCCATCTTCGACAGAAATTGCATGGGCGGCGCCATTATAGAGGCAATTCGTTCGGGATTGTTCAACGCCAATCGCTTGGGGACGAGCTCTCCAATAATGAGGGACAGAAAGGTAACAACGACCACCACAGCGCCGACGCTGACAACATCGCTGTATGGAGCGAATCGGGGGAATGTACTCAAATGTGCCGCCATTTTTTTAGCAATCGTTGCCCCGCCAAAGGCACCGGCGAAGATACCGACAAGCGTTATGCCTACCTGAATGGTCGCAAGAAACTGATTGGGATTTTTAGCAAGTTTCAGGGCTGTTTGGGCTCCCTTATCGCCGGAATCGGCCGAATGCTGTAAACGGATTTTTCGGGCAACAACAACAGCGATTTCCGACATAGCAAAAACACCGTTTGCCACAAGGAGCAGGAAGATAATGATTATTTCCAAAGCCAGTTCGTTCAAGCTGTGTCGCCTTTCTGTCGATCCCAAAGATGCGAAGACGAGATCGGTCCGGACACCGCCAGCACCTGCGCCGCGCCAAGCTTCGTGGCAGCAACAACAGTGGCCCGCTGTTTCGGCTCCAAGCCAAGACCTTCAAACGTCGTCTCCCAAAAGGAGTCTCAGAAGATGGCTTTTTGTCGAATCCGGCACAATGTGTTCCAGCATTAAGCCGGATCGAACAACACCCGAAAAACGTCAGAGCATACGGAGGGCAACTACGTCAATGGTAAACCACAAATTATCACAGGATGGTTCTGGGTGCAAATTGAATGACATATTTTCTTAATAAGGGGAGAATCGTTTGAGGGCCAGGTTTAGGGTCTCACCATAAATCAAGTAAACGAGTATTTTGAAAACCAAGGTATATCAACGAACCAATTTTCCAATCCTACCAGGCGACGCAAGATCTTTTCGTAGTTCTTCATTGCGCTCATGGTATCCTCCCTCCATAAAGATCCATGTTGATCAGATAATCGCAGGCAGGCAGTGGAAAATCATCCAAACATTGATATCGTCAAAAAAATGGGAAATCGGCCGCTGAACTGGCTCAGGGACTGGATTGCAATCCCCGAACCGTTTAACAAGGGGGAACCAGTTCATATCAAGGCATGGTTCCATCCCGATGTGGCACGGTATATCAAGGAGAAGATCTGGCATGGGTCCCAGAAGATTCATCAACAGGACCATGGCTCCATCATTTTCGAGGCTGAAGTGGCCGGGACCGACGAGATCCGCTTCTGGATCATGACCTGGGGTTCAAAGGCCGATGTCCTCGAACCGGAACCGTTGAGGGAGGAACTCATGGCAGAGGCGGAGAGGATGCTTAAGCGCTACCAGAAGGACGTGGAGCGGGAAGAAAGGGATGACGCGTTCAACCTGCGAGGATAAAAACACCTACCTTTCGAGCGGCCTCGATCAGTCTGTTGTCGAGCGTGGCCAAAGGCAGGCCTTTTCTCATAGCCAGATCCAAATAAGAAGCATCGTAGCTCGACAGGCTGTTCGTCCTCGCCAAGGCGAGGACGTCTTTCATCATCTCTTCCGGTGTTTCGTTCTCGACGACAATCGGCAGTTAGGACAACAAGGTGAGGAAGCGGACGCTGTCCGACTCGCTAATCCGTTGTTTTCGTTCGGCAATTAGAAGGACATTGACCACCTCGAGGGGCCAGATGGAGGGTACCACGGCAGTGGACTCGGCTAGCCTGTCGAGAACGGCATCCGAATAATCACCTGCTTCATCCTGAAAACACCACGACATGGAGACGGAATTGTCCATGACGAAATGTCCCGCCATATTAACGCCTTTCCTCTTCGATCAATTCCCGAATGGACATGCCGCCCAAGGTCTTGTTTTCTCGAAATCGCCTCAATTCCTCGATGAGGGCCTTTGTTTCCACGTGCCTCTTGGGTTTATCAGAGTCGGCGGGTTGGATGACGGCAATAGGGACGCCGTGTTTGGTGATGGTCACACGTTCACCCTTCTGTACGCGCCGGATCAACTTGGGAAGATGGGTCTTGGCCTCATAGGATAGGCCCCTACCGTTTGCATCACGCTACCCCTTTAACTGGTCTGACACTAGTCTATACCAGGGATGAACATTTGTCAATTGCGGTTTGGTCACGGGGCGCGCCAGACGTAGTGAATCACAGGTTTACCCACGGTTGGATATATAACTTATCCCGAAGAAGGGAGAACACCAAGGGTTTATTTGGGCGAATCTATTTTATCTTCAGCGCATGAGCCATAACTTCTAAACCAAGGCAATAGGCCTAACCGGGGATGCACTGCCTCCTCTAATTTTCAGTGGACTTGCTATAAATAGGAATTCGTAAACCTTGTCTTGGG
>Ga0209270_1002458_pt1 | contig 19585 bp, 18 predicted proteins | sample MTBAKSrepl1MetaG_FD_187456 | JGI IMG/M metagenome (GOLD analysis project Ga0209270, IMG submission 187456) | Enrichment culture microbial communities from Arthur Kill intertidal strait, New Jersey, USA, that are MTBE-degrading - MTBE-AKS1... | ecosystem: Environmental > Aquatic > Marine >...
CAAAGCCAAACTGATCACAAAACGAGCCTACGGTTTCCGCACCTACAAAAGCCTGGAAATCGCCTTGTATCATGCCCTCGGGCAATTACCAGAACCAATTTTCACCCACAGATTTTTTTGAAGAGGCATTTCTTTTTGCAAAAATATACAGATGGAATTTAAACGTTCAGCATTCACTGTAACACTCCTTATCTTAAATGGGCCTATAACATTTATTTTCTTAGATATGTATATGCACTTGTTTATGATATAAAAAATGGAACCAGCTAACTTGTCTTGGCCCCATCTTCTAACGATACGCCTCCCGCCGATGTCTGACTCGCATCACCTTCACCGCTTTTGCCTTTTCATCGATTTCATAAATGACCCGATATTCTCCAATCCGAATTCGCCAGTCCCTTTTCGAGCCGGTGATTTTACGGCAGGAGGGAGGTCTCGGGTTTTCGCTCAAATTTTTTATGGAGGTGATAATACGCTCGAAATCCGCTGGTAAAAGACGTTTGAGGTCTCGTTCCGCCGCCCGTTCAAGGTAAACCTCATACACCCGGATTCAGCTCCTTCAAGAAGTCATCCACTTTTTTGAACTCCAGTGGTTTCTTCCTCATCTCCTGCAACATGGCCAGATCTTCCGCGTCCTCCAGGCGCTCCAATATTTCCTGATATTCGTCAATATCCAGGATCACCGCCACCGGCTTGCCGTCCTTGACCACAATTTCAGGCCGTTTTCTTTTGATCTTGCCTCTCATATCTTTGTCTTCCCTGGTGCCCCACAGCTCTGCTGTGGGAAATCATATTTCATTCAGCAGGTTACCCTGATAAACCAATACTACGGTCCCGTCGGCGTCTCTAGTTGAATGAATTATTTTGATACAGTCACAAGCCACCGCCCTTTCCGGTGAGGACCTCGGCGGAAACCCCCATTTCTCAATACCAAAATATCCCGTAAAAATCAATTATTAAATGAACCGATAGGCCCTCTCCGCCCCATACTTCCCTTGCTATCGTTTTTTCCACCCCGGGCTTTGGTCCTCGACGGGTTCACCAACGTTCTACTCAATCAGTCCCCACTCCTTTAAAAAATCCATAACCGCCTGGTTAAAGGCTTCGGGCTGGTCGGTGTGGACCGGGTGGGTGGCCTGGGGAATCTCCACGAATCTGCTTTTAGGCAGGACGCGGGTCATCTCCTCGGCCGGTTCCCGGCGCATGACCCGGCTCTCCGCGCCCCGGATGATCAAAGTGGGACACTTGACGGCTTTCAAATTTTCCCGCAGGTCGTACTGCACGAAATGCTTCAATAGTTCGCGGTCGTATCGATGGTAATACCGTCCGTCCCGTCCCTGATCGACTCCGAAGGGCGCCAAATAAGCGTGGATCTCTATCCGGGCGTAGGGGCTGACCTTCAAGGTGTAGCGGACGTAATCGTCCAGGGAAGCAAAACTGTCCGGCCGGGTCTCGTACAGGCCGTGCAGGTATTGCCGATTCCAGACCGGGGGATATATTTCGATATCGGCATGGATCAGGGCGGCCACCTTATCGGGATGCCTGGAAGTATAGGCCACGGCGTGCAGGGCCCCCATGGAATGGCCGACCAGCACGAATTGATCCAGGCCCAGGGTTTCGACCAAAGCGGCCAGGTCGTTGACGTAGTCTTCGCAGGTATAGGCCGGCGGCCGGGGCCAAACGCTTTGGCCGTGGCCCCGCTGGTCCAGGGACAATATCCGGAAATAATCTGCAAAGACCGGGGCGAAATAATCCCAGACGTGGGCGTGGTCGCCGGTGCCGTGAAGGAGAACCATGGGCCGGCCCGTCTTCCGGCCGGATTCGAGGTAATGCAGCCTCAGACCGTTGACCGAGATAAATCGACTCTCCGCTGAATGGTTCATTCCGATGCCCCTTTGGGGTTGGTTGAGTATTCCATGAAATGCTTTTTACCCGCCCGTCCCGGCCGCCGACCCGGGCCGCGATCCGGGTAAAATCCGGTAAAACCATTGACGGGCTTGCCGCTCCAGGGTAAAAGAGCGAATACGCGTCCGATTTTTATGGCCTGGCTTCCCCAGGCCGGAGTAAGGACCGGTCCGCGGGTCTAACATCGAGGTGGTCAGGAGTTACTATGCCAAATTTTTCCCAAACCTGCAAAACAAGGTTGTCGAGCCCTGTCCGGGCGGCCTTGGCCCTTTTCCTTTGCCTGGTCTTTTTTTCTTTCCCGGCGGCTGGCCGGGCTCAAGGCGGCCGGCTGGAAATAGGACCCACCGACATCGTAGTCGGCCCCCGAGGGGGCGGTCTGTATATCATGATCGACCTTTTTCCTTACTATTCAAATTTATCGGGCCAGGCCCCGGACCAAATCAAGACCACCCTGATCGAAACGGCCAAACATTATTCCGCCGCCTATCTGGCCGAAAAGAAGTTTCAGAAAATCGACCAGGCCCGAGTGGCCTTCATCAGCGTCCTCAGCCGGGACGAATACGGCCAGAAAGACTTCGGCTCACTGGTCAAACACGGCTGGCTGTTACTCAAAAAGTCCGGCCGGGACCTGGCCGTGACCGAAGACAAGCTGGACCTCGGCTCCATTAATTTAAAGGCTTCGGGGGACAAGGGCGGCGCTTCGGCCCCGGATCAATCCTCCTCCAAACCGGCCGAAAAGAAAGCCGTGGCTTCTTCACCAAACGCTCCAGCCCCCAAAGACTATGCCGAACAAATAATCTTCGACGAGATGGACTTCTATGATCACCCGGCTTATCTGGCCAACACCTATCCGCCCTTCACTCCGGAAAGGGTCCGGAAAATAAACGCCGAATATTATTTTCGTTATGACCCAAAAGGCCGAGAAAAAGACATCAGCGGCGTTCGCTACGGTGAAATAGTCTTGCGGGAAGACGGAGGATCGGTCCTCTATCTGCCCCGGGACCTGGACCTGAATCAGCTTGAGGGCGTCTCTTTCCTCTATCGCAAAACAGACCCCGAAGCCCGGGTTTTTTTTTCGATCTATAAGACCTTGACTAGCAAGGCCGTGGTCAAGGAAGGCGGGTCGCCGTCTTTTCCGGCCGCTCAGGATACCGATTGGCACCAGGTGGTCATACCTTTCAGCGAACTGAAGTTCGCGGAACATCCTTCGCCCCTCGAAAAAGCCGAACGCTGGGGGCCTTGGGCCAACCTGAAATTTTATCAGGTCTCTGAAGGACGGGTTTACGGGCTGGAATTCGGGATGACCGGGAGCGCCGAGGGGCGGAGTTTTTTTCTGGACCGCCTGACTTTTTTACGGCCCGGTCCCGGCAGCCGGGTTTTGAACGGATCGGTCGAACCCGCGACGGCCGATCTGGATATTTTCATTGACACGCCCCAAAAAAGATACGCGGTCAAAACGGACGGCCAGGGTAAATTCCGCTTTGAAATACCCCGAGAAGTCAGCCGCCTTGATCTGAGCACCAGATATAAAGATCTATGGTACCTGCCCACCATGGGCCGGGACCTGGAAGTGGGCTCCCACGTTTCGGCGGTCAAATTTATATTAAAAAACGAAAAGCCGGCCAAGTTCGCCGGCCGGGAAAACAACTATGATTATCTGTGGACGGAAGACCGGGGAGTGGTCTACCAGGAAAAGGCCTACTTTCTGACCGTCCAGGGCTATGATGACAAAGACCAAGATTTTTTCACTGAATTCGGTTCCAATTCCTTCGGGTACGTGGACCGGGACCGAAGATACGACAACCCGGACGGCGTCAAGCGGGTCGTTTTGATCGGGGCCTGTTACACCGACGGACTCCAGGTCTCGAGTCAGGACCGGATCAACATTCAAATCGAGGAAATGTTCCGTTTCCGGTCCAAACCGATTGAGGTCATTTCGGCCTCGAACACCTGGCACGGCCTGCAAGGGGGCTGGGCGGTCTTCAAGAATTACGGGTTGAACTTCAAGCCGGACCTGCTCATCATCAACATCCTGCGCCCTTCCCAGCTCCGAAGCCTTCATCTGGAATACGAGGCCTATGACTGGAAATTCCATCCCGATCATCCGAAAAAGGACTTTTTCCAGTGGGATAAAAAACAAAAGAAGCTGATTCATATCCCCTATGATCCGGACTGGCGCCTGTACGCCGCCGATCTGCCTAAATTCAAGGACCCAAGCTACTACGCCAACTATGGCGGGGTGAACTGGGTCAACGATTTTTATCGGGTTGACCACTCCAAGGCCCCGGCCTTTTTCCAGGAGACCAGGAAGCTTCTGGTGGAAATATTGAAGGTCTTTGTCAAGGAAGGACAAAAGACCGGCTGCAAGGTGGCCATCGCCTTAAGCGACTTCATCCCGCCCCGGACTTTCACCGAAAACGGGGTCGATTACGACACCAGCCAGGTCCACGCCTTTTTTCGGGGGGCAGCCAAGGAAGCCGGGGCCTATTACATCGACGCCACCCGGGTCTTTCAGGAAAAGAACGCTAAAACCAACGAGCACTGGGTCCATATGTGGACCCTGGGGCACTGGTCGCCGGCCGGGCACCGCTTCGCGGCCGAAGCTCTGGCCGACGGGATCGAAAAAATCCTGCATTCGAAGTGATGTTTAGTTTTTAAGGATATGCACCCTTCTACGGCTTGGTCCCCGCCGATCGGACCGCCGCTTTGGGGGACCAGCCCGGCTTTATATGGCGTCAGTCTCCTTAAGTGAATAAAAATGGACCCTCGCCAGGATTGAACGCCACGGTTTTATCCTTGGATCGGTTGGAATTTCGGCAGGCTGAACTCCTCGGTGATGTCTTCCCAAGTAACTTCCACCGGCATTTCGCATTTGACGAAATCATGGGGACAGCCGACGATGTTGCTGAGTATCAGGGGGCCTTCCTCCAATTCCACGACGGCGACCACGTAAGGCAATTCCTCTTCAAAGGCCGGGTGGAAGGCCTGATGATAGACCACATAGGTGTAAACCTTGCCCCGGCCGCCGGAAACGATCCAGTCCGTATTTTGGGACAGACATTCGGGACAAACAATGCTCGGCGGCCAACGGACCTGGCCGCATTCCGCACATTTCTGGATTCTCAGTCGGTGTTTTCGGCACCCCTCCCAAAAAGGTTGGCTGTCGGCATCCGGCACGGGCAGAGGTTTTTTATACGACACGGTCTAGGCCCTCCTGAATATGACGCATGAATTGGACTGCAAGATTCCGCCGTTATCGCTGCAAAGAATGATTTGCGGTTCCTTGGTGTTGGTCTTCGGCCCCAGTTGCCTTTCTTCGCACCGGCCCATGAGCTGCATGACGGCCTCGGCCATGGGCGTAAGTCCCATGTAATAAGCTTCGGAAAGCTGGCCGCCCGAGGTGTTTACCGGCATTCCGCCCCCCGGTTCAATGGTTCCGCCTTTGAACCAATCCTGTCCTTCGCCGGGTCCGAAGAATCCATAGTCCTGCAAGGTAATCTCCACCGTATAGGTGAAACAGTCGTAAATCTCACAGGCATCTATATCCTCGACGCCGATACCCGCCATTTTAAGGGCCGTTTCGCCGGCGATCTTCGCGCCGGTCGGTCCGGCCATGTATCTGGCCTGGCCGATTTCCGAGGAAGGGTTGTGGTTTCCCAGACCCATGATGAGGGCCGGCCGATGTCTCAGGTCCCGAGCCCTTTCGGTCGAAGTGACCACAATGGCCCGACCGCCGTCGTTGACTAGACAGTTGTCAAAGAGGCGAAAGGGTTCCACCATGAAAGGAGAGCTGTAATAATCCGCATAATCCATGGTCTTATTGTGCGTCATGGCCCTAGGGTTCAGGTTGGCCCATTTTCGCTGTCCCACGGCAATATGTTTCCATGTTTCAGGGCCGGTAGGGAAGACATGCATGGCCCTTCTGGCCGCCAGCGCATAGCCGCCCGTCGCCCCAAAAAGCCCGAATACCTTGTCGCTTCCTCCATGGGCCATCAGTAATTGACGCATGCCGCCTCCCGACAAGGCGCTGTGCCCGTAGGAGATGACGACATAATTGCAGATGCCCGCCTCGAGCACGCCAACTGCGTGCTGAAGATGACCTCGCGATCAGTTGGCGTCCTGACCGAGGTAAATGGGCGCCAGCCCGAGGTGTTGGGCGATTACCTGCGGGGTCACATCCATTTCGCCCGGGCAAGGGGGGAAATAGCGGTAACTCAGGAGACCGTCAATATCCTTCTTGTTCAACCCCGCATCAAGGATGGCGTTGGCCGCCGCCTCCAGGTGAAAGCTTAAAGAGGTCCGGCCGGGAACACGTCCCTGGGGCGTATAGCCGATCCCCACCACAGCATATTTGTCCTTCAAACCCATGAGAGATCCTCCGCAAGTATCGGTTGATTTGAGCTTGATTGTTTAACCGAAGATTCATCGCCGTATCCCGTCAAATAGGAAATCAGCTCGGTTATCATCGGCCGGGGGAAATTATAAATGTGGAAAAAACGTAAGTCCCTCCTTTTTCTCCAGCCGGTTTCGGCCGAGTCTTTCAACGAGGAACACCCTTAAAATATCATAAATCTCCGGGTCCAACAAGGAAAGACGGCATGATTATGGCCGGAATAAATAGGGTGGGCCTGACGATTTGAGATGGTTCTCTTGGGAAAACCGGACCTGAAGCGCCTAGACAGGCGAGATGTTCCGGTTATGGTCGGTCGGGCGGCCGCGCCGCTTCACGGCCGACCGCCCGACCGAAAAGATGGAAAAAAGCCTGGGGTTATTTTTTCAGGATATGGACGCACATGGCGGCCGCGTCCCCGCCGATCAGGCCGCCGCCGTTTTGGACGAGCCCCACTTTAGGGTTTTGGACCTGGCGCGGTCCGGCCTGGCCGCGGAGTTGGAGCACCACTTCATGGACCATGCCCAGGCCGGTGGCCCCGACCGGATGGCCCTTGGATTCCAGGCCGCCGCTGGTGTTGATCGGGATGCGGCCGGTGATCTCGGTCTCCCCCTCATCCAAATGACGCGGCGCTTCGCCTTTAGGGCAGAAGCCCAGTTCCTCGAAGTAGATCAGCTCGGCCGGGGAAAAAGCGTTGTGCAGTTCGGCCAGGTTTACGTCCTCGGGGCCGAGACCGGCCAATTCATAAGCTTCGGCGGCCGCCCTCCCCGTCGCCGTGGATTTCTTCTGGTCGATGGCCATGTCCTGATAAGCGCCGGAAGACATCCCCACCGCGGCGATGTGAATGGGGTCCGCGCGGAACCGATGGGCCAGGCTGGAGGCGCACAGGACGGCCGCCGCCCCGCCGTCCCCGATCGGCGAGCACATGTACAAGGTGATCGGATCGGCGATGGTCTTGGAAGCCAGCACTTCCTCCACGGTCACCTTCTGCTTGATCTGAGCGTGAGGGTTGAGGCAGCCGTTTTTATGATTTTTGACGCTGACCTTGGCGATCTGTTCCCGGGTGCAGCCGGTCTCGAGCATGTATCGTTTGGCCTCCATGGCATACATGCCCGGAAAAAACACCCCCATGTTGCCTTCCATAGCCACGTCGGTGCAGGTGGCCAGGGCCCGGGTGGTCTTGCCCGTATCGTCCAGAAAGAGTTTTTCAAAACCCACGGCCAAAACAATATCGTACAGCCCGGAAGCCACGGTCAGCCAGGCTTCCCGGAAAGCCGTGGACGAAGAAGCGCAGGCGTTGGGGGTATTGATAATGGGCTTGCCGGCCAGACCCGCGTCCCGCATCACCACCTGACCCCGAACGTCCTCCTGGCCCGACAACAGACCCTCGACCGCATTGCCGCAGTAAATGGCCTGAATTGATCGGGGGTCCACGCCCGAGTCCTTGATGGCCTGCCAGGTGGCTTCCCGGGCCAGGTCACGCAGACTTTTTTGCGGATGTTTCCCGAAATGGGTCATGCCCACGCCGATGATCGATACTTCCCTGGCTAAACGTCCCATGTCTTTCTTTCCTTATTGCCCGGCGGTCCGGACCGGCCGAAAGGTGTAACCCACGAGGTCACAACCATTGAGGTCTTTGGTGATCGGCGCGAAAACCACTTCCATGGCCTGGCCGATGGTCAGGGCGTCCTCCTCGGGCTCGACATCCGAGATGACGGAGAATATGCGCACCTTTTCCGGTAGATCGACCTTACCGGTGATATAGGGCGCTTTAAATCCTTCCGGAGCCAGTCGATTGACCGAGAAGGAGTACAAGGTCCCGCGCCGGCTCAAGGGCGTGGCCTCGATCAGGTCGTCCTTAAGACAATTGGGACAGAGGGCCCGCTTGGGAAAGGACACGACGCCGCAATGCCCGCATCGGCTGCCGATAAAGCGCCCTTGGGTCGGATCGCCGTCGGGAAGCTCGAACAGGCCTTCGGCGATCATTTTCGTTTTCTTTTCCATATGGTCACCGTTTCTATTTGTTTTCATACAATTTTTCGATGAACTGGGTCTTTTTGCTGGATCGAGTCAAGGTATTGGGCGGGACCCAGGTGATGGCCGGACGGATTTTCAGATACTTGTGCATGGCAGCGAGCATCTCGGCTTCCAAGCCGGGCAGGCCGGCTTGGTCAAGGCCCTCGCCGGACTCGACCTTAAGTTTCAAGGGCGGCACCACCCGGGGCGGGGGTTCATCCAACAGTATCCTAAAAGCTCCGGTCACCCTGGGCGCAAACGAATGAATCACACCCTGAATGCCGGCCGGATACACCGGCACGCCCTTGACCTTGAGCATATCGTCGGCCCGACCGACCACCTTGTAGCGGAAACCGCTCTTGCCGCATGGGCAGGGTTCGGTGAAGACCTGGTGAATATCGTTTAAGGTAAAGCGCATGCTCCAGAAGAAATGGCCGTGTTCAGGTTCGAGGGGGGTGAAGACGGCCAGGCCGGTGGCCCCGTTCTCCAAGGGCACCGGGGCCTTGGTCTCGGGGTCGACCAATTCGTAGTAACAAAAATCATCCGCCACCCAATGCATGCCTTGATAGACCGGATGATCGCATGAACATCCGTAGCCGGCCCCGATGTCAAAAAGCTTGGCCCCGTATTCGGTCTCCAGGCGTTCCCGGACTTCGGGAATGCCGGCCCCGGGTTCGGCCCCGCAAAACAGAATCCGGAAGCTCAAGTTGCCCACCGGTTCGCCCAGAACTTCCGGGGCTCGCTCGATCAGATGAAGGGCCAGCGAAGGCGTGCCGGTGAAGACCGTGGGTTTGAAGATTTTAAAGAAATTGAGCAGGCGTTCCGTCCCGGCTTCAGCCCCCATGGGAATGATGGTCAAACCGGGCAGGGTCCGGTACCAAAACATCTGGGGAGTTCCGGCCGCGTGCATGCTCAGTCCGAAACAGAGCGCCAGACGGTCGCCCGGCCGGAGACCGACCCGCCAGCCCATGCGGCCGAAGATGTCGGCCACCCGGTCCAGGCCCTTTTTGAACAGCGGATAGGGCGTGGGGATACCGGTGGTGCCCGAGGTCGAAGTCAGGACGAACAGGTCCTGGAGTCGCTCCTGGCCGAAAAGATCGAGATAGACCTTGGGCAGGTCCAGGCCGCCTTCGTCCATGGCCTCGCGGTAATCGGCCTGACTGATGTAGGGGATGGCCCGGGCGAAATCATCGAAGGACTTGATGTCCTCCGGCCCGACCCCGGCCCGGTCCATCCGCCGGCGTTCAAACGGGACTTTTTCGTAAAAGTAGCTCAAGGCCTTCCGAAGTTTCTCCCATTGGATTTCCCGCATTCGTGGGGTATTGAGCAAAGGTTCAACTTCCATGTTGAAATAGGGTTGTTCATCAAGCATCAGTCTCCTCCAAACAATGGGTTGATCGGCCGCCGCGCCTTGGAAAAATCAGCCCTGGCGGTTCGGTTATAGGCGTCGATAAAATCAATTCGCATTCTTGCGAAATGCACAATTCCCGCTTATTTATCACTATGACTTGCATTGTTTTCGGTTTCAGCTTATCGCCCGCCTCTAAAACATGCCCGGCAGAGAGGTCACGATCGGCGGAATGAAATACATGATGGCCATGCCCAGGAGAAAAATGAAAACCACCGGCCAGACCCCCACATAAATATCCGACAGGGTCACCTCTTGGGCCGCGCCCTTCAAGGCGAACAGGGTGTAGCCGAACGGCGGGGTCATGGCCCCCAGGGCCAGGTTGATCAGAAAGAGCATCCAGAACCAGATCGGATCGAACTGAAAGTGCTGGATCAAGGGCAGATAGAAGGGGATGCAAACGAACATCACGGCGAAAAGATCAATGAACATGCACAGGATGAATGGAACGATCATCAGGATCAGAAACATCCAACCCGCAGAGAAGTTGAGTTGGGTGACCGTGCGCATGAGTTCGCTGGAGGCCCCGATAAACGACAGGAGCTGGCCGAACAGTTTGGAACTGGCCATGATGATCAGGATCATGGAAGAAATGCAGACCGTGGACAACAGAGAGTCGATGAACATTTTAAGGGACAGCTTTTTATAGATGGCCGCGGCGATCAAGGCCCCGATTACGCCCGTGGCCGCCGATTCGGAAGGGGTGGCGATACCGAGCATAATCAAGCCCATCACGGAAAAGATGACCAGGGTGAAGGGAAGGATGCTGGCCATGGCCAGGAGGCGGTCTTTCATGGTGGTTCGAGAAGAAGCCTCTTTATCGTCCTCGGGTTCGAGATGTGGATTAATCAAGATGCGCAAGTAGGTGTACGCCAGGATGAGGATGGCCAGAATGAGGCCCGGAATCACTCCGGCGATGAGCAGCGCGGCGATGGAGACATCCACGAGGGAGCCGAGAATAACACAGGAGGCGCTGGGCGGGATGATCGCGGCCAAGGTCGCCCCGCCCAACATGACCCCGGAGGTCAACCGAATGTTATACCCCCGCCGGTTCATGTTCGGCATGACGGTCCGCCCTAAAAGAGCGGCCACTGCCGTGGTCGATCCGGACAGGGCTCCGAAAATCGTCGATAGGATGGTGACGATCATGTAGTCCCGCCCTCGGATTCGTCCGACCAACCGGTCGGCCGCACGGATCAGCGTGTCGATGGTGCCGGACCTGAACAGGATTTCTCCCATGAGCACGAACAAGGACACGGCCGACAGGGCGTCCGTGGTGACCGTCTGGTATATACTGTTGGCCAGCAGGCCGAAGCCGGAATCGCCCAGCAGCCAGATGACTCCGACGGTGTTGATCATCAGAAAGACGACAAAAATAGGCACGCTGGCAAAAAACAAGGCCAGCATTATCAAGATGGACACGGTCAGGGAAGTCGCCCAATCCATTTAAACCACCCTTACGCTTACAGACATAACCTCGGACCGAGTGCTTGCATGGTTATCCAATATCCAGCCTTCAATTTATGATCCGATCCTTGGGGTCCGCAGACCGTAACGCAGGAATTGCAGCCCGGACAGGGCCAACCCGAAGGGGATGACGCTGGAGACCCACCACTTGGGCACCGGATGGTTCCAATAGGTTTCAATATTCCTGGCGAACTGCCGGGCGGTTTCTCCAAGGCAGACCCAGGCGGTGAGCAGACAAAAGAAAAAGGCAAACAGGGAAATGATTCGCCAAGCCAGGGCCCTGGACTCGGCCGGCAGCTTCTCGAGAATAAAAGAGATGGAGATGTTGGCCTGGAGGCGGGTGACTTCCGGCAGGGCCAGCATGATCGAAGCGGCCAGGAACCAGGTCCCTAAGTCGAAGGTCCATGAGGTGGGGGCGTTGAGAAAGTAACGCACCACCACCTCATAGACATAGCAGAACAACAGCAGAAACAGGAACAGGGCGCTCAAATACAGGCTCAACCTCGTCAGGAGGTCCAACAGCCGGGCCAGAACTTTTCCCGTCACGGCCGCTCCCGATTCGGTCGGCCTTGCCCGGTTCATTCGCTCATGTCCTTGGTTTTGGCCAATTCATGAAGTTTTTTAACGATTTCTCCGGATTTTTTCTCGGTCAGGCCCCAAATGGTTTCCCGGTAAATCCGGTCGGCCTGGGCCCCGTCTTCCTGCTGCATGTTGGTCACTTTCATGCCCAGTTCCATCAACTGCTTTTCTTCTTTCATCTTCTTGTCTTTAAAATACTCCAGGGCGTCCAGTTCCGTCTTGGCTCCGACCTGATCCAAAACGGTCCGTTCCTCGGGGGTCAGTTGGTTGTATTTGTTCAGATTCATCAGGATAAGGGTGGAAATGTAGCCGAAGGTGGGACGAACCATATACTTGGTCACTTCATACCACTTGTAGTCGACGGCCCCGAAGGTGATGATCGTGGCCGCGTCGATCACGCCCTTCTGCAAGGCTGTATAGACCTCCCCGCTGGGCAGATTAACCGGGGCGCCGCCAAGCTTTTCAACCAGGGGAGCCACCGTGGGCGTGGTTCGTATTTTAAGTCCCTTGAAACTGGGTTTGTTCCCCTCGATCGGCACACTGCTGAGAAAATTAAGATCGGTGATCGGGACGATGGCGATCAATTTGACCCCCAACTGATTGTATTGCTGATCGATGTACCCGAAGAGCCCGGTTTCCCGAAGCAGGCGGGGGTCCGGTTTGAGCGCGTCAACCGCCGCTCCGATGGCCGTCGTGCCCATGTGGTAGGCCGGAATGGTGTAGAGCAGATCGAACACCCCTGATTGAAGCGGCTGGAATTGCTCCATGGTGGGCACAACGTCCGGCCCTAAATATTTCAGTTCCAGTTTTCCGCCGGAGGCTTTGGCGAGATTGGCTTGAAAAGGCTCATAGGCCCCTTTGACGAAAATCATGTTTTCCGGCCAGCTTGAAAGAAGTTTTAAGGTTTGAGCATCGGCCGTCGACGCGGTGAAGACCAAGCAGATTCCCAAAACCATCAGCATCGAGACCATCCCTCTACGCAAAGATTTGATAGACATATCCGCCTCCCTTTTTAATTCTTGCTTGCCGGGACGCCGCGCCGGTTCATCGACAGAAAAAAACGGCCGACCTCATCCCCACACACAAGCCTTGAACTCATAAACCTGTTCCACGTTTTTTAGTTTTTAATAAATAAGATCAATATTCATGCCAAGAGACTCAGGCCGGCCGAGTGTGATCCGTCCCTTCCCACTTCCCGGCGATTCCACGGTCCAACGCCCTGATTCAAAAGATATTCTTGATAATAAGCCGCATGGCCGCAAACCTCGATTTCACAAAGCCTGGCCGATGGATTTAAATATTTTTGCAATGAGGCGAAAATATTTCGTGAATCCGCGAAAAGATAAAAGACGCCCTAGGTGAAATTTAAGGCCCGCCGATTCTTCCAGACCTCACGACCTTTTCCACCCGGGCCGGGATCAGACTGTGTTTATCGTTAGTTGCAAACTGGCGGCGGCCCGGTTCAGGCCGCCTGGGTCGGAATAGTTTCAAAAACGGATTTGGTAAAAAAGGGCGCCCTTTATTTGGTTTTGAGGCCTAACGACTTTATTTTTCGATAAATAGTGGCCAAATGAATCCCGCTGGACTCGGCGGCCAGATTCAGGTCCCCGTCCGTCCTGGCGATCAATTTTTCAAAATATGTTTTTTCAAAATTCCTTTTGGCCTTTTCGTACCTGGTCTGAAAGAGATCAAGCTCCGAGGAGGCCTCATGATCTTCACTGTACCGGCTCAGGTCGGCGGCCGTGACCAGGTCCTTGGGATGCAGGGCGATGACCCGTTCGATCAGGTTTTTCAGCTCCCGTACGTTGCCCGGCCAATCCCGGTTAAGTAAATAGGCTATGGCGTCCTCATCGAGCCTCTTTGGTCCTAACCCGGCCTGCCTGGAGTATTTTTCGAAAAAATGCTTGACCAGAATGGGAATGTCTTCCCGGCGCTCCTTGAGGGAAGGCAGGTTTATCTTAATGATATTGATACGATAATACAAATCACGCCGAAATCTTCCTTCGGCCGCCTCCCGCCCCAAGTCCTTGTTGGTGGCGAATATCAACCGAACGCTGACCGAAATCGGCTTGGTCCGTCCCACCCGGTACACGGCTTCATCTTCCACCGCCCTCAGGATCTTGGCCTGGACCGAAGCCGGGGCATCACCGATCTCGTCCAGGAATAGGATCCCGCCGTGAGCCTCTTCAAAAAAACCGCGGGTCGTCTTGACCGCCCCGGTAAACGCTCCTTTTTCATAGCCGAACAAGGCGCTTTCCAGGAGGGCTTCGGGCAGGGCCGCGCAATTGATGGGAATAAAAGGGGCATTCTTTCTGTCACTCAGGTTGTGAATCGCTTCCGCCACCAGTTCCTTACCGGTCCCGCTGTCTCCCTCGATCAGGATGTGGCTGGTCACCTTGGCCGCTTTTCTAATGATTTCGAAAACATTTTGCATCCGGTCGGATTTGCCGATGATCTGCTGAAAAATGTCCCTGGAATGAAGCTGGGTCTTTAAAATCTTGTTTTCCTTGGTCAAGCGGTGATGTTCCAAGGCGTTCTTGATGGAAATCTTTATCTTGTTGGCTTCGTCGAAGGGTTTGGTGAAGAAATCAAACGCCCCGATCTTCATGGCGTGAACGGCTTCCGTGATCGAGCCGTAAGCCGTAATAATGATTACCGGAGCCGGCATGTCCTCTTGTCGGACCTTTTCCAGAATCTCCAGACCGTTGCCGTCCGGCAATCTTACGTCCAAGAGAACCAGGTCCGGATTATTTTCCGTGCGCAGGTATTCCCAAAAACCCGCCGCCGTTTCGGCGGACCGGCAGATGTAACCCTCTTCCTCCAGGATGGTGGTCAAGTACCGGCGGGCGTAAGTTTCGTCGTCAACGATCAAGACCACCGGGGCTGTTTCATCGGTCTTGGCTTTCAAGTCGTCTCTTTCTCCTCCGCAATGGGCAGCACCACCCGAAAGACCGCTCCATTTGGATCAGACGGTCCGACTTCGATCTGACCGGCATGGCTCTTTATGACCCGATATGCAAAGCTGAGGCCCAAACCGACGCCCGTGTTCTTTTTTGTGGTGAAAAATGGTTCGAAGACCTTGTGGACCAAGTCGGCGGGGACGCCTGGACCGGTGTCCGAAATTTCAATTCTGATTTCCTTGGTTTTATGGTCGGGTCGGACCCGGACTTCCAACCGTCCGCCTTCGGGCATGGCTTGGAGCGCATTAATCAGCAGGTTTTTGAAAACTTCGAGTAACTGGACGGAATCCCCGAGGATGGTCGGCAATCCAGCAGGAATATCCATAGCGACCACGAGGTCGGGGCGTGGCGCGGCGGTCAGGACCGTCTCAAGGGCCTGAGTCAGAACCTCACCCGGTTCGACCGAGTGGAAGGTGCTTTTGGGTTCACGAAGACTCTTGATCATGGTGGAGAGCATGGTTTGGCATTTTTGGGCGGCTTCATGGATGGTTTCCACCAGGGCTCGGTTGGGATGATCCGGTTCGATCTTATCCAGCAGCAAAGAGGCGAAATTGGCCACCCCGACCATGGGATTGTTAAGCTGATGAGCTATGCCGGCCATAAGTTCCGAATAAAGGGCCAGCTTCTCGGATAGGGCCAGCTTCTCCTCGATGTTTTTTTCCCAGGTTATATCCGTCAGCAAAAAAAGCATGGCCTGAAACCGGCCGTCCTTGGTCTTGATGTCCCGCAATTGCAAGCGGGCCGGAAAGACTTCCCCGGATTTTTTTCGGCACAGCAATTCCGCCGGCCGGCTGCCCCGAGCAAAGGCCAGGTGCTGATCAAGTTCGAACGGCTCGGCGAAAAGAAGCGAGACATCCCGGTCGATCAAACCGGCCTTGTCATAGCCGAAGATTTTCTCGCCGGTGCTGTTGACCGACTTGATCACCATGTTCTGATCCGTGGTGATGACCACGTTGGGAGAAGAATCGATGAGATTGGCCAGGAAAATGCTCGAATCTTCCAACTGTTTGGTCAGTCTCTCCAGGCCCCTCTTGTCACTCTGAATCTCGGAAGACACGTCATGGAGAAGGATGAACCGGCGGCGGTCGGAAAGGGGCGCGCCCCTGGATATGGCTGAAATTTTCTCATTATAAAACTGCGGATAAATGTCATGGACAATAGCCTGAAACGGCGTGCCGTCCTCCAATAACCGCCAGTAGTCGCTCATGATGCCTTGTTTGAAGAGCCTCTCCCACTTTTCATGGAAGTAACTGCCCAGGACTTGTTCCCGCCTGACCCTGGAGGTTTTTTCCTGCCACCGGTTCATCATCAGCACCTTGCCTTGACGGTCCATGATGATTACGCCGATAGGCAGGTTCTCCAGGATGTCTTCCAGCAACCGGAGCCTTGGCTCGAGATCGGTCGAAGATGCCTTGCCCATCCTTACTCCTAAAAATATGCTTGAAAAAAGGTCCGAAGTGGTTCGAAAAACCCCACCACGAATCAGTAAGTCAAAATATTGTATCCGCTTTGAGATTCTTGTGCAATTCCGGAGCGCCGCCGATCGCTTCACCGCCCGCTTCCACACGACGATGCCTCCCTGATCGGTCAATCGACGGGCTGCTTAATCAGGGGCGATATCCGGATCGGGGACGAAGATCGATTCGGTTTGGGCCGTTTTCACCGGGGCTGCCAACCAGGCCGGGGATTTTCATGGTCGTCCTTTCCTTGGGCCGACCCGGCGGCCGGATTAAAACCGAACGTTTGTTCAATACCTGATTGACGCCGTTATGCCGGTAACATAGACTATTCGGCGGCGGCTTTTTCCCAACCCGCCAAGACTCAAACCGGCGACTCTGGGCCGGGACCGACGAAATCATGAGCGAGATCATCGGGCGACTCCAAAGATTTTAAAGTCAGGCCGGGCCTCTCTTGAATTTTTTGATCATGGCCGCCACGTTGCGGCCGACTGACCTGGCTTCCTGCAGGGCGGTGAACCCCGGCGCCCCGCCCGGACCGGTTCTAACCTCGCCGATCTCCCGGCCGTAGCCTATCCCGCCGCCGGCAATGATCATCCGGTGGGCGGCGAAAAAGGTGTAAAGCAGGCTGAGGACTTGTCCGGCTCCGATCTGGCGGGCGGCGATGAGGCCCGCGGCGACTTTGCCTTTTAACTTGCCGGTTCTAATATAGGCGTAGGTCCGGTCAATCACCGTCTTGGCCTGGGCGCTGACGTTGATGAAGTAGACCGGTGTGCCGAAGATCATTCCGTCGGCGTCTTCAAGTGATTGGCCGATCAATTCCATATCGTCGTCGGTCTTGCAACGGCCGGACTCCAGGCAGCTGTCGCAAGCGTCGCAGGGGGCGATATCCAGGTCGGGGACGAAGATCAATTCGGTTTGGGCTCCGGCCTCGCGGGCTGCGGCCAGGGCTTCTTCCATGAGGATTTGAGTGTTGCCCCCTTGGCGGGGACTGCAAACCAGGCCAATGATTTTCATGGTTGTCATCTCCTTGTCGGGCCGACGCGGCGGCCAGTCAAAAAACCGAACGTTTGTTTAATACCTGATTGACACCCTTTTCCGCCTAACATAGACTAATCGGCGGCGGCTTTCAACCGAATCGGCCAAGACCAATGCCGCCTACGGGGGCAAAGGTCGTTAATCAAAAGCGGGGTGGAAGATGGCGTCAGTCCGCGAGGTACTCGAAGCGAAAAGTATAGTGGTTATAGGAGCTTCCCGGGACCCGTCCAAGCCGGGGGCTTCCCTGCTCCAGGTCATTCTTAATTCGGATTTCAAGGGCCGGGTGGCCGGAATCAATCCCCAGGGCGGCGAGGTCAACGGGGTCAAGTTATACCGGAACCTGGAAGAAGTGCCCTTCGAGGTGGACCTGGGGGTCATGCTCATTCCCCCGAAGGTGGTGCCCGAGGCCCTGTGGGCCTGCGCCCGCAAAGGCCTCAAGGGCGTAGTCATATCTTCGGAAGGCTTTGCCGAGGCCGGGCCGGAAGGCCGGGCCATTCAGGAGGAAATCGCCAAAATTTTCAAAGCCACGGGCATGAGGGGCTTCGGTCCCAATACCCTGGGCCTGGTCAACAGCCAGACCGGCCTGACCACTTCTTACTACGTGGACGGCAGCCTGATCAAGCCCGGCTCGATCGGCTTCGCCGCCCAATCCGGCATTTTTGTCGGAGCCCTTCTAAGGTACCTGGGGTCCTTCGAAGGCCTGCGCATCTCCAAGGGTTTGGGGCTGGGCAACAAAGCGGACGTGGATGAATCCGACGCCCTGGCCTACCTGGCCGAGGACGAACAGACCCGGCTCATAGGCATGTACCTGGAAGACATCCGCGACGGCCGGAAGTTCCTGGAGACGGCCCGGGCCGCCGTCCGGCGCAAACCGGTCCTGCTGCTCAAGAGCGGCCGCAGTCCCCAGGGGGCCAAGGCCATCGCCTCCCATACGGCCAGCCTGGCCGTGGATGACGCGGTCCTGGACGGGGCCCTGCGCCAGGCCGGGGTGATCCGAACGAACCAACTGGACGAACTTATCGGCTCGCTGATGGGCTTTCACTGGATGCCCCTGCCCAAGGGCGACCGGATTGCTATAATCACTTACAGCGGGGCCCAGGCCATCATGTGCGTGGACAAGGCCGTGCAGGAAGGACTGACCGTGGCCGACTTCGCCCCCGGCACTCGGGAAAAGATCGCCCGGGTCATCTCCAATGACTACAAGGCCCGCAACCCCATCGACATTTACCCGGACATGATGACCCACGGCTTTGAAAAGACCAACACCGAGCTGATAAAAGCCTTGCTGGAAGACGACGGGGTGCACGGCATTTTTTTCATCTCCTTCGCCTTGCCCGACGCCGGCCTTTACCGCCCCCTCCTGGAAGTGATCCGGGAAAATCCCACCAAACCGGTCTTCTTTTCCCTGATGGGCCAGAAGGATCACGTGGAATTCGTCCAGGATTTCATGCTCAAGGAGAAAATCCCCTTTTACCTCTTCCCCGAGCTGTCCGTCCGGGTCTTCGCCCACATGTGGCGATACGCCAAGAGATTTGGGAACGCTTGAGCCTTGATCGGCGGGGGAGAGAGGATGGGCGACCGGCCGGTCGCCCCTACCATTCCAGGCTGCTCTCTGCCCATACCGAAAACCGCGGATTTTTCCCTTCGCCGCCTTCAATAGAAAAGAACAGGTTTAAGCGCAACCAACTTGAACCATTAATCTTTCTCCCTCTCCCCTGGGAGAGGGCCTGGGTGAGGGCCGCCCCCAATCATTGACCTTTTCCCTATATTAATGTATAAAATTCTCGGGGCTTTACCGAAACCTTCGCCTTGAGGGACGGTGACATGTGCTTGTTACAAAAATTATTGACGCCTTTGACTTTGATGCAAAGAGGGTTCTGGGGTGCCATTGTTATACAATACGTATTTCATAATCCTTAAATAGAAATAGAGGAAAAATACATTGAGAAACAAGGAATTAATTCGTTCAGCTATACTTGAGCGCCTTAAAGACGACTACAGAAGTGGGGGCAAAGTGTCAGTACTTTCTGGTCCATGGGGTTGTGGTAAAACACACTGCTGTCCCACAATTATATAAGACATAACTGTTGTTTATCTAGGTGAGGATGGGGATAGGCATCGGGTTTGAGGAGTTTGATGAGATCTCGTCGTTCGAAAAGATTGAGTTGGAGCAAGCGTAGTATTTTTGAAATGGAGAGGTTTATTTGGGCCATAAACTTCATGAAGGCCAGGATCAGGTGTACTGTCCCCGTGCTGTCAAGACGAAATTAAGCGGCTTTTAGGGTAACCTCCGTTGGTTTTGTTTGGTATATATTGACCTGGTTGATTTCCCACAGCCTTCGGAATTCATCGGGGCTGAGGAAAT
>Ga0209270_1002463_pt1 | contig 19528 bp, 15 predicted proteins | sample MTBAKSrepl1MetaG_FD_187456 | JGI IMG/M metagenome (GOLD analysis project Ga0209270, IMG submission 187456) | Enrichment culture microbial communities from Arthur Kill intertidal strait, New Jersey, USA, that are MTBE-degrading - MTBE-AKS1... | ecosystem: Environmental > Aquatic > Marine >...
TGGCAACTGTGTACAGGGAGACCGCTGCGGTGCTCAAGGAAGCGGCGAAGCTGGGGTGGAAGCCGACCTTCATCGTCTCCGCTGCGGCTGCAGATGCGATTACCTTAAAGCTTTCGGGCCCTGCCGCTGAAGGACTTTTGGGCGTAGCGGTTGGTGAACTTCCAGACTCGCAGCGACCGGGATGGAAGGAGTATTTAGAGAAGACCAAAAAATATGGAAAGGCAGAACCCGGGTTTTACCACAGCGTAGGATATCTTTGCGCGGAGGTGTTTTGTGAAGGGCTGAAACGGACTGGTAAGGATCTGACTCGAAGCAACTTCATAAATGCAATGAATGGAATCAAGGATTTCAACACGGGCGTTGGCCCCAACATAACCTTTGGCCCTGATTTGCGGGCGGGCGCACATTCCGGATTTATTGTCAAGGCTGATACCAAGAAGGGGTCGTTTGAGAAACAAACGGATTGGCGGGAACCGCGAGATAAACCGTAGGAAAGGTGGCTCGGCCCCTCTTGCCCAGTGGACTCTCAGGGCAAGAGGGGCTGTTTATCATCCGTTGAACCAAGACCAAACCTGTAGAGAAGTTCTCAACGGGTTTCTGGAACCTGTCGCGCGTGTATGAGACAACCAGAATGATTCCGAATACCGTTCCAAAGCTTTTTTTCAGCCGCGTCGAGAAATACAAAGATCGCGTGGCATTGAGAAAAAAGGAGCTGGGGATATGGGGCAAGGTAACCTGGCTGCAATATGGTGAGATGGTGCGACGCGTCGGTATGGGTCTGGTTTCACTCGGCCTCAAACCGAAAGATCGTGTTGCAATCATGGGTGAAAGCCGCCCGGAGTGGCTTTATGCAGACCTCGGGAACCTTTCGGTGAACGGTATCTCTGTTGGGGTGTATACCACATGTTCCTCCCAAGAGGTAAAATATCACCTTTCCCATTCAGAAGCCCGGTTTTTCTTCGTCGAAGACGAGCAGCAACTGGATAAATGTCTTGAAATTAGAGAGCAGCTTCAAACGCTCGACAAAATCATTGTCATGGATATGAAAGGCCTCAGGCATTTCAATGATCCCATGGTGATAAGCTTCGATGAATTGCTGGAAAAGGGAAGATCATTTGATAAACAGAACCCAGGCCTTTTTGAAGAAAGACTTGAAAAGACCCGGCCCGACGATATTGCAACATTTGTTTATACCTCCGGGACAACTGGTCCGCCAAAGGCTGCCCTGTTATCTCATTTGAATGTCCTATCCAACAGCAACGCTTTTGCAAGGCACGTGCGGGCCTATGACACGGACGTCGTACTTTCCTATCTACCGCTGTGCCATATTGGCGAAAGGACAATGTCGGTTTACCATGCCATCAACATGGGTTTCACCGTATTTTTTGCGGAAAACCCAGATACGGTTCCTGAAAACCTCCGCGAAGTGTCTCCTACCTTCTTTTTTGGGGTACCAAGGATATGGGAGAAATTCTATTCTGCCATCAACATCGGGGTTCAGAATGCCACATGGTTTAAACGGCAGAGCTACACCATTGCATTGAAGGCAGGAAAAGCCGCTGTTCTAAAGAAAATGCAGCACGTACGCCCTTCAGTTTTCCTTTGGCTGATTAATCAATTGGCATCGTTAACAGTTTTCAGGAAATTGAAGAAGATTCTCGGGATCGACAGGGCGCGGTTTGCGCTTTCTGGGGCCGCGCCCATCAATCCTGATGTGCTCATGTACTTTCGCATGTTAGGGGTCAATATCCGTGAAAGCTATGGAATGACGGAGAGTTCCGCCCTCATTTCGATGCATAAGGACGGAAACATACGCCTTGGGACCTGTGGTGAACCGTTGCCCGGTGTAGAGGTCCGAATAGGAGAGGACGGGGAAATCCTCGTCAGGGGAGATAATGTTTTTAAGGGCTATTTCAAAGACGAGGAGAATACAAAGGCCACCTTGATTAACGGGTGGCTGCATACTGGAGACTTGGGTAAGATAGATGAAGATGGTTCCCTACAGATAACGGGCCGAAAGAAAGACATCATGATAACCTCAGGTGGGAAAAACATCTCCCCTCAGTACATCGAAAATATGTTGAAGTCCAGCCCTTATATCGTGGATGGGGTCGTAATCGGGGATGGAAGGAAATACCTAACGGCCATAATTATTGTTGACGAAGATAATGTAGTTAATTACGCCCAGGATAATAGAATTCCGTTTACGACATATGGAAGCTTAACCAAGACGAAAGAGATTCGGAATCTGATAGGGAAAGAAATTGAGAAAGTGAATGAGAAGCTCGCCCGTGTGGAACAGATCAAGACATTTGTCATCGCTGACAAACTCCTGGATCAGGAAGATGATGAACTGACCCCCACAATGAAGGTTAAACGGAAAAAGATTAGTGAGACTTACAAAGACCTCATTGAGAGCATGTATTGATTGGATAGGCCTTTTCGCCCCAATTGAGAGAGAAAGATGATAGCGCAGCAGATCATTAGCGGGTTGGCTTTGGGTTGCGTATACGGGTTAATCGCTCTTGGATTTGTCTTGATCTTCAAGGCGACCCAGGTAATCAATTTTGCCCAGGGTGAAATGATGATGATAGGCGCATTCGTTGCCTATACTTTGATTGCGATGCTCCACGTCCCATTCTTGCTTGCCTTTTTTCTCACCCCGATCATCTGCGGTGGCTTGGGGATACTTCTGGAGAGGGTCCTCATCCGGCCTCTCTTGAGGGAATCTGTTGTCTCGATTATTATGGTGACCATAGGCCTTTCAATCACGTTGCGGGCCTTTGCCGGAATGATATGGTCGTACGATACTCTCGATTTCCCACATCCCTTTTCCGATCAAGGTGTTCAGATTGGCGGGATAGTGATGGCCCCGATCTACATATGGGTCATCCTGATTACCGTCGGTTTGGTTTTTCTCCTCTACACCTTTTTCAAATTCACAACCATTGGCATATCCCTTCAGGCCTCTGCTCAAAATCCGTTGGCGAGTCTATTAATGGGAATCAGTGTCAAGCGTGTTTATTCTCTGACATGGGCTATCAGCGGGATGGTGGGCGCGGTAGCGGGCATTATTGTTGTTCCCATCTCATTTCTTAACTGCAATATGGGCTTCTTAGGACTTAAGGCATTTCCGGCAGCGGTCATTGGCGGTTTTAACAGTATTCCTGGCGCAATCGTAGGTGGCGTCATTATCGGCATTTCCGAGAACCTGGCCGGCATCTATCTGCCCCTCTGGTTCAAAGACATATTTGCTTATGTGATCATGCTCCTGGTGCTGATGATCAGGCCTGAAGGGATATTTGGCACACACGCTCAGAAGAAGGTGTAGCTTCAAGTGGACATAAGAGAAAGCTATTCAAGGGACCTTCGTATTTTTGATCAATGGTATAAATGGTCCTGGTTTGTCCTTTTGGCGGCGGCGCTCCTTGTTTACTCCCAGATAGGGGGATATTATGCTGCCTACCTGCTCAATTTGATATTCATCAATATGATCGCCGCAGTTGGTCTCAATGTCTTGACAGGGTGTGCAGGCCTTATCTCATTAGGACACGCAGCGTTCATGGCCATCGGGGCCTACACCTCGACAATAATAACCGTAAAATTATCCGTTCCTTTCTGGCTTGCCCTCCCTATGTCAGGCGCCATGGCCGGACTCATCGGATTTGTTGTTGGCCTTCCTTCATTGAGACTGACCGGAATTTACTTGGCTCTCGCGACAATGGCTTTCGGCTTCATCATCGACGAGATCATTATTCAATGGCATAGCGTTACCGGAGGAGCTGAGGGCCTTAGTTCACTCCCGCCACATATTTTAGGCTTCGTATTCGATTCTTACCCCAAATATTGTTTTATCACATTTATCAGCCTAAGTTTAGTAATCTTCTCCGCAAAGAATTTGCTCAGAGGCCCTTTTGGCCGTGCCCTTGCCGCAATCAGGGACAGTGAGACCGCGGCTGAAACAATGGGGGTTAACCTTGGATGGTACAAGACCTTGGCTTTTACTCTCAGTGCATTCTATACTGGATTGGCAGGAAGTCTCTACGCCCACTTGCTCCTCTTCATCAGCACTGATAACTTCACGCTCCTTCACTCCATCAGCTATATTGTCATGATTGTTGTCGGCGGGTTGGGTTCGCTCTCTGGCGCAGTTATGGGGGCGTCATTTATAACCCTTTTGCCTGAGATGATCGCATTTTCAAAAGACTGGCTACCTGCGGCAATCGGAAACGCAGCAGGCCTTCAGGCAGCCGTTTATGGGATTGTTCTTATGGTTTTTGTAATCTTGCAACCCACTGGCTTTTATGGCCTTTGGATTCGGGCAAAGATATGGTGGAAAACATTCCCTCTCTAAGTCTTTGGGGAAAATCTGACATGGCATTGTTATCCTTAAAAAAACTGACAATTAGGTTCGGCGGAGTCGTAGCCCTTGATAGCCTGAGCCTGGATGTCCACGAGGGAGAGATTTTGTCTATTATCGGGCCCAACGGAGCCGGGAAAACAACCATATTCAATTGCATTAGCAGACTGTATAAGCCTCATAGCGGCGAGATAATTTTTCGTGATCAAAATGTCCTGAAAGTCAAGGCGCATCAGGTCAGCAATCTTGGGATTGGCAGAACATTTCAAAACATAGAGCTCTTCACGAATATGACTGTAATTGAAAATATTCTGTTGGGGAGGCATATTTTCAGGAAGTCTGGCCTGTTGTCTCAGGCGGTTTTCTATGGAAAGACGAGAAAGGAAGAGATAGAGAACAGGAGAAGTGCTGAAAAGGTCATAGACTTCTTAGATCTTCAGGCCCACCGAAACAAACGAATTGGCGGGTTGCCTTATGGCGTTCAAAAACTCGTGGAGCTTGGGCGAGCTCTGGCGCTTGAGCCAAAGGTTTTATTGATGGATGAGGTGTCTTCGGGAATGAATTTAGAGGAGACTCAGGACCTGATGATATGGATTAAAGACATCCGCGAGGATCTGGGGATAACCCCCGTACTTGTTGAACACGACATGCGGCTCGTTATGGGAGTATCGGATCGAATCGCAGTGCTTGATTACGGAAGGAAAATCGCGGAGGGTCGGCCAGAGGAAATCCAGTCCGATAAGAAGGTGATCAAGGCATATCTTGGAGACGGTCATGGTGATCCTGGATGTTAACAACATAGAAACGTACTATGACAATGTCATAGAGGCTATCAGGGGAATATCGATCAGAATCTTAGAGAACCAGATTGTGACGGTTCTAGGTTCTAACGGGGCTGGAAAGACGACTCTTTTGCATACCATTTCCAGAATTCTTGAGGACGAGAACCAGCCGGAAAAGGGAACTGTCGAATTTATGGGACAGCGGATCGAGAGGGAAGATCCTGAAAAGATCGTAGCCCTCGGTCTTGCCCATGTTCCCGAGGGACGACAGCTTTTTCCACGACTCAATGTTCACGAGAATCTCAGGATGGGAACCTACATAAGGAGAAAGAGCCGTGAGCTTGAGAGAGATTATGACAGGGTTTTCGGTTATTTTCCAGTTTTGAAAAACAAAAAGAGCCAGCGTGCTGAAACATTGAGCGGTGGCGAACAACAAATGGTGGCCATAGGCAGGGCACTCATGTCGAGGCCAAAATTGCTCTTGCTGGATGAACCCTCTCTCGGCTTGGCTCCTCTTGTCGTTGACCAGATTTTCCAGATCATCGGGAAAATCAATCAGGAAGGGACTGCAATCCTGTTGGTGGAGCAAAACGCCCACAGAGCCTTTAGTGTTGCAGAGTTTGGCTATATCCTTGAAAATGGCAGGATCGTTCTTTCTGATACGACTGAGTGGCTGATAAAACAGGAAGACGTCAAGGAGTTTTATCTCGGAATCGCCAAAGACATATCTGTAAAAGGGTACAAAAGGTACAAGAGAAAAAAGAGGTGGAGATGATGCCACCAAGAACAAGTATGTATCCTTTCTTTATGATTTGATTGAAACCTGATTTTGGCGGCGGATTAGGAAGGTAAGTCAAATATCATATCTCTAGTCTAGTCCATCGAACGGGACGAAAAAAAGGAAACGAGTATTCACATGTCGGGCCCTTAGTATTGTTTCCATGCCGCAATTTAAGAACTGTTCAGGCAATTCCGGAACTGAGCGCCAGAGCTCACCGTTTTGGACGGCACCGTGCGCAGACCGATCACGACACTATTCCACACCGAGATGATTAAAAAAACCATCAGTAAAAAAATCGCTTGAATCGGACTATCAGGGGCCAGAGGCCCCGGCTTTAGGCCGGATTCATTGCTTCGCCAGCGCGATTTTAAGAGAAGGCTAAGCGGCAGAGCCGTAAGCTCTCTAACCTGGCACAGAGGGCCAGGGTTTCTACACTGCACTAAAGGTGTAGTCGAGGCATGCCCGAACGTGCAGCCTAACCAGGTTCACAACAGAATTATTAAGGGAAATGATGGTTACTCATAAAAGTGTTTGTTCGGTTAAAACCCGGGCACTTTTGCTGAAGTTTGACAGTGAAATGAAAATGCCTTGTATGGCATGAACACAAAGTCTATTCTTAAAATGGAGTACAACGACGAATGGAATTTGTAGAAGAGGAAACTGAACAACAGAGGATGATAGTGGGTAACCTCCGAAGGTTTCTGAAGAGCGAACTTGTGCCTCTTCTCTTCGAGATGGATGAGAAGTCCTATTTTCCGCAGGATATCCATCAAAAGATGGGGGAGATGGGATTCCTTTGTCCTTTTATGCCCCAGAGATATGGAGGAGAGGGCGTTGATCTTATGACCTATGCCGTTATTGCTGAGGAAATTGGTCGAGTGGACGCCGGCTTTGCCACATCTTTCTTTGTCTCCGGTGTGCTTTTTGGACGGAATGTTCTTCTTCATGGCACCGAAGAGCAAAAAATACTCTATCTCCCCCCACTTATAAGGGGAGAGAAAATGGGTTGTTGGGCGCTGACCGAACCCAACGTTGGTTCCGATGCATTCAATATCTCTACGCGGGCCATTAAGGAAAGACGCGAGTTCATCATTAACGGTTCCAAGACTTTTATTACGAATGCCCCCATCGCTGACAATTTTATTGTGTTAGCCCGTACCGGAGAACGAAATGGGTTAAGTGGGGGGACGGCGTTTATTCTGGATCGGGGCATGCAAGGTCTGTCAACAGGTTCGGCATTTCATAAAATGGGGAACCGAAGTTCCCCAACCGGTGAAATTTTTATGGAAGGCGTGAGGGTTTCGGAAGAGAGCGTGCTGGGAGAAGTAAATGAGGCCTTCCCCGCAATCCTACAATCCCTTGATGTGGAAAGATCTCTCGGCTCAGCCGTAATGGTTGGCCTGGCCCAGGCATGTCTGGATGCTTCCATTGGATATGCCAAAGATCGTATCCAGTTTGGCAAGCCTATTGCCAGTTTTCAGTTGATACGAGAGAAACTGGCAGATATGGCGATGAGCTTGGATATGGCCCGGACTTACGCTCACCACGTTATCAATTTAATTGAACAAGGGAAGCCGATGACGAAGGAATCGGCTATCCTGAAGCTATTTTCCTCGGAAATGGCCACACGATGCGCCTTGGAGGCAATCCAGATTCACGGTGGATACGGTTACATGAAGGAATACACTGTTGAGCGATATCTTCGTGATGCCAAGCTTTTCGAGATAGGGGCCGGAACCAGCGAGATCCAACGTATGTTAATCGCCCGCGAGGTGCTTGCAGGTAGATAGGCTCAGGCGTTTACCGATTTTGCGATGTGCCGCGACTTATTTTCCGATTCCCAGCGCGGGGGATATGTTGCAGGTTGATTTGATATTATGAGGAGATGTTCGATAATCTTTCATGGGGAGACGACAGATGACAGTCAAAAAAGTCTTCATTGTTGGAGCAGGGCTGATGGGCAGCGGGATTGCACAATCTTGTGCGCAGGCTGGAATTGAAGTCTGCATGCACGATGTCAAGTCGGATGCCTTAGAACGCGCCCTGCAAAATATTGAATGGTCGGTGAGAAAATTTATTGAAAAGGGCAAATTGAAGGAGAACACAAAGGCAGTTATGAATCGGATCGAGGCTGTGTCGGAATTTTCTGGTGCTGCCTCCGCCGACCTCATTATTGAGGCTGTCTTTGAAAGTGTGGATGTAAAAAATGATGTGTTTCAACGGCTTGACAAAGTAGTTATGGAAGAAGCCATTATGGCGAGCAATACGTCAGCAATTCCGATAACCGAAATAGCATCGGCAGTCAGCCGCCCAGAAAGGGTGCTCGGACTCCATTTTTTTAGTCCGGTACCTTTGATGAAGGCTGTTGAGGTGATAAAGGGCGTGGCAACCAATGACGAAACGGCACAGAAGGGAAAGGATTTCGTCCTTCAAATTGGTAAAGAGGCAATTATGGTTAATCGGGATGTGGGAGGTTTCGTCATCAACCGGATCAATCTCCCTTCGACTTTAGAAGCGATGAAACTTGTGGAGCAGGGCGTGGCAACGGTGGAGGATATAGACAAGGGACTAAAGCTAGCCTCTGGCAGAAAGATGGGAATTTTTGAAACCGGCGATATGATAGGTTTGGATATCACCTATGGCGCCTTGATGGCTATGTTTAAAGAGAGTGGTGATCCCCGATGGCATCCGCCGTTATTGTTAAGACGCAAGGTCAAGGCCGGGCATCTGGGGAGGAAAACGGGTCGCGGGTGGTACGACTACAACAAAGATGGTAGCAGGAAGGAACTATAGCCAATTCCGAGGCATCGCTGCAGCCAATGGTTTTTGCCGGGAGGCGGCTGGAATCGTAATCCAATTTTTGGTCCGGCCTTACGGATACTGAAGATATGAAAGAGGGCGCAGTTTCATTTTTTGAAAAAGCGCAAACCAGCCTACCGATGTAAATAGACCAAATGTCATCTGGCTGTGCAACGCGTAGGATTTTGTACAGAAACCGATTCGACAATAAGTAAAGGGAGATGTACGGGATAAATGGGACATTTCAAGGTCAACGAAAAGGATCTTTTTTTTATTCTGAAGGACCAATTGAATTATGGAAGGCTGTGCAGACTGGAGCGGTACAGGGAACTGGATGAGGCTACATTGGACATGCTGGTTTCAGAGGCTTCCAAATTCGCCAGAAGACAGGTAGCTCCCCTGCAGGAAATTGGTGAAAAATGGGGGGTGGTTTTCAAAAACGGGCGAGTACACTGTGCACCTGAGTTCAGAGAGACTTTCAAGATGTATGGCGAAAAAGGGTGGACCGCTGCCGCCAGAGATCTCGAATACGGCGGTCAGGGATTTCCTCACATGATGCGTATTGTCATCAACGATATGATGTATGGTGCCGCGCAGGCTTTCAATATGGCGCCAAGTCTTACTCATGGTGCCGGACATCTCATCGAACGGTTTGGCGACGAAGAATTGAAAAACCTATTTGTCCCTAAGATGTACGGCGGGGAATGGGCCGGGACCATGGCCCTGACCGAACCGGGTGCCGGTTCCAATCTGGCTGCCACTAGAACCGCCGCCTGCCGACAAGGAGACCATTTCAAGATCAAAGGGAGCAAAATATTTATCTCCTGGGGCGAACACGACCTGACAGACAATATTGTACACCTTCTCTTGGCCCGTATTGAGGGGGCGCCCGAAGGTGTTAAAGGAATTTCTCTTTTTGTGGTGCCCAAGATCAGGGTCAACCCTGACGGCTCTCTCGAAGGTCGCAATGATGTAATCTGCACTGCCGTGGAAAAAAAGCTCGGACTGCATGCGTCCCCAACGTGTGCGCTTAATTTCGGGGACAACGATGCCTGTATCGGGTACCTGTGCGGCGATGAGAACAAAGGTCTGGCCAATATGTTTCAAATGATGAATCAGGCTAGGATCAACAGCGGTGTCAGCGGAATGACCCTGGCAAGCACCGCCTACCAGAATGCCCTGTCCTACGCAAAGGAACGTGTTCAAGGATCGGACCTGGCCGGCAGAAAGACCGGCTATGTCCGCATCGTAGACCATCCCGACGTACGGAGGATGCTGCTCTGGATGAAGGCCGCGGTGGATGGCATGCGATCCATGATCTATACGGGGGCCTTTTGGTCCGACCTCGCCCTTGAACTGCCCGAAGGCGACGAGAAGAGGCATTACGAGTCGCTTGTTGATTTCATAACGCCAATCATAAAGGCCTATTGTTCGGATATCGGGTTCAAGGTCTGTGAAACCGCCATTCAGTGCCTTGGCGGGTATGGCTACTGTAAAGAATATCATCTGGAGCAGTACCTCAGGGATGTCAAAATCCTGTCCCTTTACGAGGGGACGAACGGTATTCAGTCCATGGATCTTTTAGGCCGCAAAATGAGTATGAATGGGGGCGTCCCCTTCAAGGAATTTAGGGATGAGGTGGAGGGTTTCTGTCTGAAGAACCTGTATCATTCAGCCCTTGGCGGGCAGATACGCACCCTGTCGGTTGTGATGGAGAAGCTGGCGCAGGTGGTCACGGAGATGTCGAATAGGGCGAAAACCGATCCCCTGCAGTGGGCCTCGTATACCTACCCGGCCCTACTGTGTTTCGGGGATGTGACCATGGCGTGGCGTCTGTTGGATATGGCTGTGATCGCCAAAGAAAGAATGGCCGCGGATAAAGAAAGAGATTTTTTTCACGGGAAGGTCATGCAGGCCACGTATTTCGTAGACACAACCCTGCCAATAACATTGGGTCGCCTGGACACGTGTACTAGGAACGGCCGCGAGATTGTCGACATGCCAGAAGGGGCATTTTGATTTGGTCTTACTATAACCTCGTCTTTTCCGTTTTCTAAAAGATGAGCCTGACAAAAACCGTCACAGGGTCCGGGAAGCGGTTTACCGCTAAACATAAAGGAGTTTTAGAATCATGGGAAGAAAGCTGAAAGATGCGGTAGTGATTGATACGGTAAGGACTGCCTTTGGCAAGGCCGGAGAGAAAGGAATATTTTGGAAAACCAGGGCCGATGACCTTATTGTTCCCCTCTTGAAGGCCTTGATGGAGCGAAATCCAAAGGTAACACCCGATATGATAGAAGACAATCTCTGGGGGGTTACCAATCAGATGAAAGAGCAGGGAGGTACAATAGGTCGTGTAGTGACCATGCTGGCTGGCTGGGGTTATGAGATACCCGGCTGCTCCATAGACCGAATGTGCGCCGGAGGTCTGAGTGCTATCGGTTTTGGGGTTACCTACATTGCTGCGGGCATGGCCGACTGTCTTATTGCCGGGGGCGTCGAGCACATGGGGCATCTCCCCATGGGCTTTATGCGCGATCCGCACCCGATGGCCGAAGAAGCAATGGGCGGCCCATCCGCTTTGAACATGGGCATGACCGCGGAAAACATACATACTCGTTTTCCTGAATTTACAAGGGAGATGGCAGACCGATATGCTTTTGAATGCCAACGCAAGGCGGATGAAGCGATAAGGGCGGGAAAGATGAAAGATATGATCATCCCCGTGGAGGTGCAATCGCCGGACGGTACTCTTATGATTGCGGACAAGGACCAGCAGCCAAGGCCTAAGACCACCATGGAGGCATTAAAAGACCTCAAGACGCCTTTCAAGGAAAACGGCAATGTAACAGCGGGAAATGCCTCCGGGCTGAATGACGGCGCGTGCGCCGCCCTTCTCATGAGCGAAACCAAGGCAGCAGAATTAAATATTAGGCCTTTGATGCGATGGGTTGCCTCTGCCGTAGCGGCGGTGGATCCTACCATTATGGGAACCGCCCCTGTACCGGCAACACAAAAGGCGCTCAAAAAAGCGGGGCTCTCAATGGAGGATATCGATATCATTGAGATGAATGAGGCCTTTGCGGTGCAGGCCCTCTACTGCCTCGATCGTCTGGGGTTGAAATGGGATGATCCAAGGGTGAACAAGTGGGGGGGTGCAATCGCCTACGGTCATCCTCTGGCAGCATCGGGTCCCCGCCTGGTGGCCTTTTTGGACGGTCTGTTCGAAGAAAACCCAAAGGCCAGATACGGCCTGACAACGATGTGTGTTGGGCGAGGCCAGGGTTATTCTGCCATATGGGAAAATCTGCGGGAATGATACTCCTCCCGAGGAATAGTCTTAATCATAAGGGAATAACGATGTACAGCCACCTCTTTAGGTCGATCAAAATTAACAAAATCGAGATCAAAAATCGAATCATTTATCCGGCCCTTGGCTTGTGTTACTCTCATGACCGGAGACTCAATAATCGATATTACAATTTTTTTAGGGAAAGGGCACGAGGAGGGGCAGGTATCGTTACAGTTGGTCCTGTGGGGATCGATTTTATAGGATCAGGGAATTCCACGCTTTCTCTTGCAGATGATGAGGCTATCCCTTCTTTTCGAAAACTCACCGGTATAATTAGGGAAGAAGGAGCGACGCCATGGATTCAGCTTTTTCATGCGGGGGCGTACATACACCCGCGCATGATTGGTGGCAGGGAACCGATAGCTCCTTCCCCGATTTTTTCGGACTACTCCAAGACGATTCCCAAGGAAATGACCCTTGAGGATATTGAGGAGGTTCAGGAGGCCTTTGTTCGGGCCGCCCAAAGGGCTCAGGGCGCCGGTTTTGAGGGTGTGGAACTTATAGGCTCTGCAGGTTATCTGATCAGCCAGTTCCTTTCTCCGGTCAAAAACAAGAGAACTGATGGTTATGGAGGAAGTTTTGAAAATCGGGTAAGATTTCCGAGGGAAGTGGTATCCCTAATAAGAAATGCTCTGGGGCCGGATTATCCAATAACAATCCGGATGTCGGGGAACGATTTCGTTTCTGGGAGCAATACCGATTCCGAAACCCCAAGGATCGCAAAAATCTATCAAAATGCAGGCATAGATGCCGTCAACGTTACTGGCGGCTGGCATGAAACGCGGGTCCCGCAGTTGCCCATGGAAGTACCGCGAGCCGCCTATGCTTTTCTGGCTCATAATATTAAAAGGGCCATAGATGTCCCGGTGGTGGCGTCCAATCGTATCCCTGATCCGAATAGTGCGGAAACCATACTCAAAGATGGTTGCGCGGATATGGTGAGCCTGGGACGTGTGCTGATTGCCGACCCTGAATGGCCGAAAAAGGCCCTTGAGGGGAGGGCCGATGAAATCAGGCCCTGCGTGGCCTGTTCACAAGGATGTACAGATCAAATTTTCAGCGGCAAGCCGGTTTTTTGTGTGGGTAATGCCCGGGCAGGGTATGAAGGGGAACGAAATATTGTGAGAAGCGATTCACCCAAGAAGGTTATGGTGGTAGGTGCTGGAGCAGGGGGAATGGAGGCTGCGGTGACCGCTGCTGTGGCTGGACATCAAGTAACGCTTTTTGAAAAAAAATCGGATATCGGTGGTCAACTCTGCATCGCAGGTGCGCCGCCGAATAAAAGAGAACTAAAAGAATTTGTCCGCTACTATCGGGCCATGATCAGCAAACTTGATATCCTCCTCCGTTTGAACACAGAAGTCGATCTTGATGTTGTCCGAAACGAAGATCCAGATTATGTTATTGTGGCGGAGGGGGCTGAGGCGTTTATCCCGTCTTTGGAAGGAATAGATGATCCTTCAGTCATCACTGCGTGGGATCTGCTCATGGAAACTTCATCGCTTGGAAGGGAAGTAGCCATCATCGGGGGCGGTGCCGTGGGATTAGAGACTGCTCTCTTTGTGGCGGGAAAAGGCACCATAAAGCCGGAAACATTGTATTTTCTGTTTGCATACGAGGCCGAGCCTGGTGAACGGCTGCGTGAACTGATGTTCAAAGGCTTTTCCCATGTGACAGTTTTTGAAATGCTTCCTGTTGCTGGCAAAGATCTGGGCCTATCTACCAAATGGATACTGGATGGAAATTTGAAGCGTTGCGGGATAGATATTTTAACAAATGCCAAGGTTGTTTCGATTAAGGACGGCGTGGTAACATATGAAAGTGACACAAGAAAAGAACAGATGCAATTTGATAATGTGGTTATCGCTTCAGGCTCCCGTTCTGTTCAACGCCTTTCCAAAAAGATTGAAACCTTGGGGATACCGTTTACTGTTATAGGTGACGGTGTGAAACCCGGCAAACTTGATGACGCGATCCACGGTGGATTCCTCGCTGCAATGAATATTTGAGATCTGAAGCTATTTGACCCATTCAATTTTAGCAAAATTGTTTAGGCAGTTTTAAGAAAAGAGGGGTGGAAATGATCTCTTCAAATACGGAGACCTACGCATCATTCAACGATATTACGGAGACTCGGTTTTCAATGCCCCAAGATGAGGGCAGGTCAAAGGTCATACCTCTGGCGGAGGCGATCCGACAAAATATTACAGAGGGAATGAGTATTCACATCTTGGGCCTTCATTATCGTTCCCATGCCGCAATTTACGAACTGTTCAGGCAATTCTGGAATCGGAAACCGGATTTTACCATTATAGCAGGGACCCTGCATGGACCGATCATGACACTGTTCCACGCAGGAATGATCAGAAAGGGAGTGGCCGCAATTATGGGCGAGGCTTATCCTACCATGGGGCCTAACCCGGTCTATAATCGAATCTTTAAGGAAGGCAGTGTTCAGCTTGAAAACTGGAGCTTCCTCACCTTTACACTGAGGCTACTTGCAGGTGCCATGGGGGTGGGGTTTTTGCCCACGCGATCTCTTGTAGGAAGTGACATGGCTGTTGCCAACGAGAAGGATTGCCGACCTTTAGATGATCCTTTCGGAGAAGTCGACGGCCTGGCAGCGGTGCGCGCGCTTAATCCCGATATCACTTTGCTGCACGGGCATGCCGCGGATAAATTCGGAAACACCATTGTTATGCCTCCGAGAGGGGAGGACATCTACGGCGTTTTTGCCAGCAGGAAAGGTGCCATTGTAACCGTAGAAAAGATCGTCTCCACGGATTTCATACGGCAGAATTCTCATCTGGTGAGACTGCCGGGGAGTTTTGTAAAAAGCGTATCAGAAGTACCTATGGGCGCCCACCCGAGCGGATTGAACAGTCAGGGGCTTTCTGGGGTAGACAGCTACTCCGAGGACATCCCATTTTATGTCGAGCTTAGAAAGGCAGCAAAGGATATAGATGCCCTGGATGCCTGGATCGAGGAATGGATTCTAAGTTGTAAAGATCGTAGCGAGTATTTTGCCAGGTTGGGCAGCAAAAGAGTTCATTTACTGAAGGGCCGTTCTCATCAGAACGCATGGCTTTACGATCTTAACGAGAGAATTCCTGGTATCAACACAGAACCCACTATATCCCCTTTGGAGAGGGCGGTGCTGGCTAGTGCTGAAATCATCAGGAAAAAAATTCGAAAAGGCCCGTGCAAACTGATTCTCGCCGGTGCAGGCTTGGCAAGCCTGGCAGCCTGGGTGGCAATATATGGGCTGAAAGAAGAAGGGGTAGAGGCAGAACTTATGTCGGAACTAGGTTTTTTTGGGTTTGCCCCCAGGCCTGGCGAGCCTTTCCTCTTCAATCTCTCGAATATTCCCACATGCAAAAATTTAGACAGCATACTCACTCTACTTGGAATTTTTATGTCGAATAGAGGGGTAAGGTGTCTTGGGACGTTGAGCGCAGCCCAGGTGGACAAATTTGGAAATCTGAATACTACTGTAATCCCTGAAAAAAAGATGCTAATCACTGGCTCCGGAGGTGCCAATGACGTGATGTCAGCAGCCAGCGATGTTGTGATCATTATGCCTCAGTCCAAGAGACGTTTCATCGAAAAACTTCCTTTCATAACAAGTTCAGGGTCTATAGCGGGGACGCTTGTCTCCACCCTCGGAATCTTTGAAAAACTGGGGGACGACCAGGAGTTCACTCTAACCTCCTATTTTGAAGACCAATTGCCAAAAGGGAGGGATATGGCCATCCGCGAGATACGCGCCCAATGTGGATGGGATTTGGAGGTTATTGATAGACCGACAAATTTTCCCGTTCCCGATGGCAGGGACTTGGCCACCCTGCGTATGTTCGATCCAGATCGGTATTTTCTTAGGTGACTAATAACAGCGGGGCTTTCGCCCCTTATTGTAATTCGTCATGCCCCCGCAAGGAGGTTTGGATGAAGATGAAAGAACATGAAAACAGTTCACAATTGCCGAAGGCTGTCTTTGTGAAGATAGACATTCACCAGGACAACTGGCACGTAACCGTCGAACCTGAAGATGCGGAATCATTCACTTTCGTCGTAAAAGGCAGTTGGGAAGAACTTCAACGTATCTTGGAACGATACAAAGAATATAGAATTCGGGCCGTCTATGATGTTGGCGACATAGGTTTCTGGCTTTATGAGCTTTTAACTAATTACGGCGTTGAGTGCGACGTGTTGCCACCAAGCTTGTTAATTCCTTAAGAACATTTCTTTTAATTTAAGGATCGTGTTAACGGATTTGCCCCGAATTTCTAATACCCTAATCCACACCTGGAAAGGCTGAAGCAGAAACAAGGCGGATGGAGGAGCATGTTTGGGTCGAGCGCCATGAGGTCGTGACCCTGGCCGATTGCCCCAATGTCTGCTCGTAGTCGCAGATCAAGGACATCGGAATCATTGGGGCGGCAACATCCAAGCGAACGGATGCGCCATGCAGCGAATGCGGTGCCTGCGTGGATGTCTGCCGGGAAGACGCCGTTCTCCTCGATCCATCTGAGGGGGGTCCGGTGTTTGACTGGGACCGGTGTGTCCGGTGTGGTCAGTGTATTAACACCTGCCCTACCGGCACCATGACGGCCGGCAGTCGGGGCTTTCGCCTGCTAATCGGCGGCAAACTGGGCCGCCATCCCAGACTGGCAACGGAGCTGCCCGGGCTTTACGATGCGGACCAGGTCCTTGGTATGGTCAAATGGTGCGTCCGATACTATAAACTGCACAGCCGGAGCGGCGAAAGATTCGCGGAACTGGTGGAAAAAGCGGGACCAGATTTTTTTGACCTCCTGAGAGCGGAGGCCCTCCCGTAAAAGACAGCCTTGGGCTTTGCTGCATGGTTTTTGATGACAACAGATGTGCGATCCCCTATATTATTTGGACGACGAATTGCCCTTTACAAAACAAACCGGCTTGCTGTCGTTCCAGTCGTGCCGATGCAACCTGCGGGTCGACATGAGCCTGTTTGAATGGTTTTCACCCCTTAAGTACTACTAATGACAACCAAGCCGACAAAGAGCACCTCATCGTCGACCTGTCAGATGCTGGCCAAAGCCTCTGACAGGAATGGCGCAAAGGTGTTGGAAATCTCAACAACCCCGAATGCACTTGCCGAACGCATCAAGGAATTGAACTGCCTTTACGGAATTTCGAATCTGCTTGAAAACCAGGATGTATCGCTGTCATGGATCATGCAACGTGCAGCGGAATTGATCCCGGCCGCCTGGCAGTATCCTGAACACGCCTCTGTCCGGATCCGGCTGGGGAGCGAGGTCTATACGTCTTCCAATTTTCAAGAGAGCCGCTGGCGGCAGAACGAAAAAATCATCTTGAACGGCGAACATCTGGGCGATCTGGACGTCTGTTACACCCAAGCGCCCCCGGAGAATGGCGTCGGTCCATTTTTGGAAGAGGAACGTCACCTCTTGCGAGCCATTAGCGAACGATTGAGCAAGGTGTTGTGGTTGAAACAGTCCGAAGAGGCGCTCAAGGAAAGCGAGGAGCGCTATCGCGTGCTGACTGAACAGGTCGCCGAAGGCGTTGCTCTGGTACAAAACGGCCGATTTTATTACGTCAACCCAGCATTCTGCGCGATGTTCAATATCCCTTCGGCACAAGCGATACAAGACGGAGCGGTCGACCATCCTCCCGCAGGCGAGGCCGAGGCCATCAAATGTCTGTACGAGGGAGCGACTGGCGGTGTTACCGCGCCAAAAGTGGAGGAGATCCAACAGATTACCCTTTCTGAAAGAACCTATTGGATACAGGTCTGTCACAGCCCCATCACCTTCAGGGGACGACCCGCTACCCTTTCGACATTCAAGGACATCACCGATATCAAAGAAGAGCAGGTGGCTGCAGAATCCATGGCCGACATGTTGAACAGGGAAAACCGCGCGTTGCGATCGTCATTGAAAGAGCGGTATCGGTTAGGAGATATTCTGGGACGTTCCCCGGCCATGCAGGAGGTGTATGAGCTCATTTTAAAGGCCGCGGCCACAGATGCCAGTGTCGCCATATTTGGTGAATCCGGTTCCGGGAAGGAGTTGGTTGCCCATGCCATCCATGAACACAGCAACCGAAAAGCCGGGCGATTTATCGCGGTCAATTGTGGCGCTATCCAGGAATCCTTGTTCGAAAGGGAGTTTTTCGGCCACCGGAAAGGGGCCTTCTCCAGCGCCCATGCGGACTCCCCGGGATATTTGGACATGGCTGACGCCGGAACCCTCTTCCTCGATGAGGTCAGTGAATTGACCCCCAACATGCAGGCGAAGCTGCTGAGGGCCATTGAGGGAGGCGGATATCGAGCAGTGGGGGGCATGGAGACCCTTTCAAGTGATTTCAGAACGATTTCAGCGTCCAATGCCCCATTGGGTGACAAGGTGGCCAACGGTCACATGCGCGAAGACTTTTTTTATCGTATCCAAGTGATTCAGATTCGGTTGCCTCCATTGCGTCATCGAAAGCAGGATATCCCCCTTTTGGTAGAGCATTTTCTCCAAAAACTAAAAAGCCCGTCCGGCATGGAAACCGTTCCGGGCCGGATCATGGATATTCTCGTTGAATATGAGTGGCCCGGGAATGTGCGTGAGCTCCGGAATGTGCTGCAGCGGTTCATCACCCTTGGCCACCTTGAATTCCTCTCCACCGGCTCAACGTCGAAACCAGAAGGGATTTCCCAGGAGTTGAATCTTCGAAAGGCTGTTCGCGAGCTGGAAAAAACAATCGTTTCAAAGGCACTGAAACACGCAGGTGGAAATCGTACGCGTGCAGCAGCGCTCCTGGGGATTTCGCGGCGTGCGCTTTTTCGAAAAATACCTCTTAGTTGAGTGCCAAGAACGCCCGTATCGGGCTTTAACGCCCATTCTTTATTCCACAATAAATTCAGACAATTAAACGCAACGCTTGGTTTTTATCGGGCGACTTTTTCCCGATTCCATTTTCTCCGAATCCCCATCAGATATTAAATTAATGTGCGAAATCAACTGGTTGAGTGCCTGTCGCCTTTGTGGCATCAATCTTGCTCTCTTCTCAAATTCAAATCGCGCTGGCTATTCCTGGAACTCTATATGCTTCGGCACCTATTGCGCCTATCCTACTTTAGGAGCTGCTTCCCATGAAAGTGGTTAAGAACAAATCTTCCGGCAGATTCTTTATTGTCCTCGAAGATACGGGAGATGCACGGTTTCTCCTTTGTACACCCGAGGGAAAAATCAAGCGTCTTGAGCGTCGTCTGTTCGGACAGGAGACCACAGCGAATCATCATGATTACCGATGGGACGGGAATCTGACAAAGGCGCAGATGGATGCCTATGCCGACTACGATGACGACGACGATTGAACAGGGTATGGAATTGCGCGCTTTCAGCGCTGTCGCTCCACACGTTATCCATGATGAAAAGGGAACCGCAACCATTCTTTCGTGATAG
>Ga0209270_1002464_pt1 | contig 19521 bp, 20 predicted proteins | sample MTBAKSrepl1MetaG_FD_187456 | JGI IMG/M metagenome (GOLD analysis project Ga0209270, IMG submission 187456) | Enrichment culture microbial communities from Arthur Kill intertidal strait, New Jersey, USA, that are MTBE-degrading - MTBE-AKS1... | ecosystem: Environmental > Aquatic > Marine >...
AGGGCCAGGGCTTCCGCCTTAACTCCATCCGGGTCCGCAATCCTTAATACCTTCGGCATAGACCACCTCCTTAGGTGGATTATGCCATATCTCATTCAATAATGCAAATTATATTGCGTTTACTATAGTTACCAACGTCATTCCCATGCAAGATGCTCCGTCGCCGGGAATCCGGGCCGCCTTTCACGGAAAGATTACCTTAATCCTGAACCAAAAGGCGATGATACCTTTTCTTCCCCGCCCTGAGGATCAGGGCATGATCTTCAAGATCGCCTCGGGTGAAAATCCTGTCTTCTTGTTCAATCCGTTGACCGTTGACATAGGCCCCTCCGCCACGGACCAGGCGCCTGGCCTCACTCTTCGAGGAAGCCAAGCCGGCCGCCATGAAAAGGTCAGGCACGGAAAGACCTTTCTTCAATTGTTCCAAAGTTATGATGGTGGTGGGCGCTTCCTCCGATGGATCGGACTCCAACCCGGCAATTCGGGAACTGGTCTGGATCAGACCCTCGGGATCGGCCGGACCGAAGGTCTTCATTGAAGCCGAATAGGCCTTGGCCGCTTCTTGGTGACCGTGATTAAGGGCGGTGACTTCATAAGCCAGGATTTCCTTGGCCCGATTGATCAATTTACCATCAAGGGCGGTTAAGGCCCGAACTTCGTCCATGGGCAGAAAGGTGAAGAGCCCTAAAAGCTGTCCGACCATTTCGTCGGGGGCGTTGCGCCAGAATTGGAAAAACTCATAAGGCGCCGTTTTTTCCTTATCCAGCCAAACAGCGCCTTTATGGGTTTTACCGAACTTTTCCCCGCTTTTGGGGTCCATCAGCAGGGGAAAAGTCAGACCATAGGCCCGCTCGAAAGCCAATCCCCCGGCCGCGGCCTCTTCCAAAGACACACCATGGGTCTGTAAGGCTCGGACCCGGCGGATCAAATCGATTCCGGCCACGATATTACCCCACTGGTCCTGACCGCCCATCTGGAGACGGCACCCGTAATCCTGAAACAAGACCAAAAAATCATAGGCCTGCAAAAGCATGTAATTGAACTCGATGAAGCTGAGCCCGCTTTCGCTTTCGTATCTCATGCGATAAGATTCAGAGGCCAGCATCCGGTTGATCGAAAAATGCCGCCCGACATCTCTTAAAAAGTCAATATAGTTCAGTCCGAGCAGCCAATCCCCATTGTCGATCATCAAGGCCTGATCCTGGCCGAAATCAATATATCGGCTCAACTGACTCTTCAAACCCTCCATGTTGCCTCTGATTCGATCCGGGGACAAGATTTGCCTGGCCTCGGTCTTCCCGCTGGGATCACCGACCATGGTCGTCCCCCCGCCGACAATGGCGATGGGCCGGTGACCGGTCTTCTGAAGCCAGGCCAAAGCCATGATCGGAATCAGACTGCCCACGTGCAGACTGTCGGCCGTGGCGTCAAAACCGACATAAGCCGTGACCCGTTCGGTATCCAGGGTCCGCCACAAGCCTTCTTCATCGGTGCACTGATAAATAAAACCCCGTTCCTTGAAGATATCATACGGGTTGATCATCAGAAGAATTTCTCCTTTTTAAGGGTTGAAGTGGAAACTAATTATCATTCCCCGGTCCTTTTGTCAAAACTCTTGAGATTGGAAATTACAGACCGTCGATCATCCTGGCTCCGGCCGGTCCCATCCTCTCGGCCATGATCGAACGACTTGATCAGGACGCCTTGACCCCAAAATGATTTTTATTTCGTTCATCTTGTCCTTGACCAAGCCGTGAAACAGTGCTAATTAACAAAGAGTGGCTAAGTAATTGCCCTGGCGTCCACCGTCCAGACCGATCCCTGGTGAAAGAAGGGGGCGGTTGATCATATACTTGAAATCGGGTCGGCTTGAGGAGGTAACATGTATTTCCGCGTATGGGGTTGCCGGGGCAGCCTGCCTTCACCCGCGACCATGACCTTTGATACAAGGCGTTTTGGGGGAAACACCACCTGTTACGAAATCCGGACCAGGTATAAGGACCAGGAAGAACTGTTCATCATCGACATGGGGACCGGCTTATGCGGCTTGGGCCAAAAACTGGTCCACGAATTCCTGTCGAAAAAAAACGATAAGATCCGCGCCCGGATTTTTATCACTCACATTCATTTGGACCACACCTTCGGTATGGGGTTTTTCGCTCCCCTCTTCATGCCGGGCCATAACATCCGGTTTTACACCCTGGAAATGCCGGCCACCTTCACCAACCTCAACCAGCAATTGGCCGGTCTGTACGACGGAATCCAGTTTCCCCGCCACCTGGAGCAGATGCCCTCCATCGGCGGCGGCAACACCAAGCAGGAAGCCTTTCACGATGTGAAATTCTGGGAAATCCTTGAGTTTGACACGGTCCAAATCAAGGTTTTCGAGCTCAATCATCCCCAGGGGTGCGCCGGCTGGCGGTTTCAAGAAAGATCGCCCGACGGTTCCTATTCCGGAGCAATCCTCGGCGTGGCCACCGATACCGAACATTACGAAGGACCTAACCCCAACGTTCAGCGCCTGGGTCGAAACGCCGATCTGCTTATTTTGGACGGCCAATTCGAGGACAAAGAATACTTAGGCCTTAATGCCGACCGTTCCGACAGCAAACAAGGCTGGGGGCACAGCACTCCCAGGGCCTGCGTCCGGGAAGCTTCCGAATGTGGGGCTAAACGCCTGGGCATCACCCATCACGACCCTAATCACGACGACCGGACCCTGGCCCGTATGGAAACCACGGCCCGGCGTTACAATCGGCGTCTTAAAAAACCGGTGCCTGAATTGTTTTTTCTGCGCGAAGGAATGGAATTATCCTTGTGATCGGACTGCACTTCCGGCTGTTCCACCCGCGAATCCGGATGTTTTCTCATGAATGGAAATCCAGCCCCTGACTTTCAGCCCGGCGGAAAGAAATCCGCCCCGACCATCGCGGGGAAAAAAAGAGGTGATTTATGACCGTTACAAGATTCGTCGTCATCGGTGGAGACGCGGCCGGCATGAGCGCGGCCAGTCTGGCCAAGCGCCGCCAACCCGATTTGGAAATAGAAGCTTATGAGATGGGTGATTTCACCTCCTATGCCGCTTGCGGCATGCCTTACTACGTGGGCGGCGAAGTGCAGGAACTCGATGACCTGGTCGTGGTCAGCCCCGACGAGTTCCGAGAAAAGAGAGGCATCAAGGTCTTCATGCGCCACCGGGCGGAAAAGATTCACCCTGAGCGGAAAATCGTTGAGGTCCGCAACCTGGAAACCGACCAGATCAGGGAAGTCCCCTATGACCACTTGCTCATCGCCACCGGCGCGGAACCGGTTATCCCGCCCGGTATCAACCTTGATCTGCCAGGCGTCTTTCCCTTGCGCGGCTTGAAAGACGCCGCCGGTCTCAGAAAATATATTCAGGAACATTCCCCCCGCGAAGCCTTGGTCGTCGGGACCGGTTATATCGGCATGGAAATGGCCGAAGCCTTGACTCGGGCCGGGGTCGAAACCACCGTCTTGGGCCGCCGGCCCCAAGTTCTGCCCTTGTTCGAAGAAGAAATAGCCGAAACCGCGGCCGCGGAACTGGATCGGCACGGCGTCAAAGTCGTCTTCCGGGCCGAAGCCGGCCGGGTGGAACCGGGTCCGGACAACCGCCTTAAAGTCATTTTGACCAACGGCGACGTTTATACCACGGACGTGGTCCAGGTTGGCGCCGGGGTCAAGCCGCGAAGCCGATTGGCTGAAGAGGCCGGTTTGGAACTGGGGACCAAAAAGGCCATCAAGGTCGACCGAAGACAGCAGACTTCCGGTCTCAATATCTGGGCGGCCGGCGACTGCGCCGAGGCTTATCACCGCCTGCTCGGGAAAAACACCTACGTGCCTTTGGCCTTGACCGCCAACCGCCAGGGCCGGGTCGTCGGAACCAACGTGGTCGGCGACCGGGCCGAATTTCCCGGCATCCTGGGCACGACCATCTGCAAGGTTTTTGACCTGGCCGTGGCCCGGACCGGCTTGGGACTGAAGGAAGCCCAAGCCGAAGGCCACGATGCGGTCAAGGTAACCATCACCGGCCGGTCCAGGGCCCACTATTATCCCGGTTCCGCTTCCATCAAAACTGTCCTGATCATCGAGCGCGGCGGTAAAAAATTATGGGGGGCCCAGATGGTCGGTCAAGACGGCGTGGCGCAGCGGATCAACACCTGGGCCGCGGCCCTGGGCGCCGGCCTGACCCTGGAGCAGATTTACAACCTGGACCTGGCCTACGCCCCGCCCTTCTCCCCGGTCTGGGACCCGGTTTTAATCGCCAGTGAAGTGGCCATGAAAAAAGCGAAATAAACGCTCTAGCGTCTGTCAAATGGAATTAGGAGGTTGGTTGTATTTTCAACCGCCCCCCAACCAAGCTTTAATATTTGGAGGCAAAAATCATGGACGTCCGTTATCAGGAATTGGCCAAACGAATCGGGCTGGGTCAGTCGGGAAGAATGGCCCGTCTTTTTTCCATGCTGGCCGATCAGGCCGAAACCGAATTGCTCCTGGCCCTGCCCGGCAACGCTCCGGTTTTGGCTGAAAAGCTGGATCGGCCTGAACAGAAAATCTCACAGATGCTCCAAAATCTTTTCATCAAAGGATTGGTCTTTCCCTCCTTTAAAACCGACCCGCCCACTTACCGCATGTGTCGGGACGTCATCCAGTTTCATGACGCCACCATCCTTTGGCCGGATGCTCCCCAGGAATTCTTGAACTTATGGCAGGAATGGACCGAAGTGGAGTGGCCGGACCTGGCCAAGCTTATAACCAAGGCCATGCCCCAGCCCGGGATGCGTATCATCCCGGTCGGCGTCAGCGTCCAGGCCGACGCCCAGGTCCTGGCCTTTGAAGACGTTAAGGGCATCATCGAAAACGCCCGGAGCCTGGCAGTGACCCAATGCACCTGTCGGAAGGTGGCCCATAAATGCGACAATCCTCTTGAAGTTTGTCTCCAGGTCAACAACGCGGCCGAATACGCCGTAACCAGGGGCACCGGCCGTCGGGTGACCAAGGAAGAAGCCTTGGACATAGTCCGCAAGTCCGAAGAGCTGGGCCTTATTCACGCCACCTTCAATCAGAAAAGCGTGGATCACGTCATTTGCAATTGCTGCGCCTGCTGCTGCCAGTTCATGCCCGTGCTGATTAAATACGGCACAGGTTTTGTCGCCCCCAGCCGCTTCCAGGCCCAGGTCAACGAAGACCTTTGCACCGCCTGCGAAATCTGCCTGGACCGTTGCGCCTTCGGGGCCTTCGAAATGGACGACGACCGGGTCAAGGTCATCGCCGACAAATGCTTCGGCTGCGGCGTCTGCCAGGTTACCTGCCCGGAAGAAGCCATTAGCATGATCGAAGTCCGGGCCCAGGATTTTGTTCCGGATAAACTGGCCATGCATTGAGAGATTGGGGAAGATCGTTTTAAAATATATATTTGGCGATGATCTCCGCATTTTTTGACCCGGCGGAAAGCTCCCTTCAAACAGCCGGCGCACCATGATGTCTTGATCGTCGATAGAGAGGCTGGATTTTTAAAAGGTGTTCATGAGATACTTTAAAAAACTTGGACCTCCCCAATAAGACCAACTTCAGGGATCGCTAAAAAGGGGTCAGCTTCCGAAATGTTGCACTCGTTAATGAGCCGGCGCCGTCCTGGTTTCAGTTTGGTGCTTGTCGTGATAATCTTCACGACTTTGGCCGTTTTGGCCGTCGCGGCCGGCCTGATGAACCGGAACTTGGCCGTGACCGCCAATCAGCGCCAAACGATCATCCGCATGAACACCATTCAAGACGCGGTTAAAAAGTACTTCCGCGGCCGCGAATTGATGCCCCAGGGAATCGGGACCGGTGGTAAGGACGTGCCGGTCCGCAACGACTACCTCAACCTGGAGCAGAAATACAAATTTGACGCGTGGGGGCAACCGTTTCTATTCCTGGTGCCGCCGTCGGGACCAGGGGCCATCAGCAGCGTGAACATCGACGTCGGGGGCGACGGCAACAACGATTTCAGCGGGGTGGCCGGGGCCGTCATCAGCTTCGGCATGGACCAAACCCAGGACCCCTCGACCAACTACGCCAACCTGGCCGCCATCATCGTGGCGGGGGACGACCTGGTCGTGCCCCTGAACGTCCAGAAAGAGGCCAGGGAAATCGCCTCGGAAGAGCTGGCCGTCCTGACTAAAAAGAGCTGTGCTTTTCATATCGCGGCCAACCAATGGTTCGATAACTGGAATGACTTTCTGCTCCGTTTCGCCCTGGGTGTGACTTACCAAACCGACCCTTGGGGGACATCTTATGACTGGAACACCGACCATTGGCGCTCGGCCGGCCCGGACCTGACCCTGGGAACGAACGACGACGTCAACGCCCCTATCCTCAATACCGTGCTTTGTGAATATCAGCCCCCCACTTTTCACGACCCCTTTAACAACATGGATAATTGGAATGAAGTCCCGCCCATCCAGATCGGACCGTTCACCATCAATAATCCGGGCGGCGAGCATGGGATTGAAAACCATGAAGGGGACAACGCCTTGGCCGTCAACAGCGTCTGGTCACCGCTGGGCTTTCTTTGGGGCCGCAGCCTGATCCTCTTCGACTGGGCCGATGCCGATATCGATCCCGAAACCTTGTGGGAAGACGCCGGTCATTTCCTAAGTTACGACGCCCAGGTCAAGATAGACGCCGATACCTTCTCCCCTGGTTTTATGGCCGGAATTTCATTCAGGAATTTGACCAACGATGAATATCCCGGCTACGGCCTCTCTTTCGTGCGGCCGGCCGCCGCCCTCCTGGCCGGAGGGGACGGCATTCCCGACGACCTGGTCCCCGCCGGCCAAGCTTACGACCTGATGGTGGTCCTGTGGGAGCGGCTCGCCAGCGGCGATCAAAATTGGATTGCTTACAAGGTTTTGCCCAAATACTTTGACTTCACTGACGACATGGAAAGCGGCAACCAGGGCTGGACCGGGCAACTGGGGGCCGCGACCCACCGCTGGAGTTTGGAGTCTTATGGCGCGGGCAACACGGCCTGGCGGGTCATCGCCCGCAGCGCCACTGAAAACCGTAACCTTATTTCGCCAATCTTCGACTTGTCCGCGGTGAAAACGGCCAAGCTTTCCTTCCGCCATGAACGAACCGGCAGCTGGCTATGGCTGGGGAGCCTCCTCCAATGGGCGCGCGGACGTCTCCAGATATCCACCAACGGCGGCTCCTCCTGGTCGACCCTGACGGATTTTAACGCCGCCGGGGGGGCCACCACCGAAGAATATGACCTCTCGGACTATACCGGGTTCTCCGAGGTCCAAATAAGATTCAGATTCCAATACACGTCTTCGGGCGATGGCGCGACCTGGTACATCGACGACTTCAGCGTGACCGCCGACATGCCCGTTGACATGTCCACCCTGGGCTTCCGGCTCCAGGAGGCCGCCGGCGTGGCCTTCAACAACACCCAGGCCGGGACTCAAGCGCCCCGGGCCGGAGAAATCGTCCTGCAACAGGACGGGTCCGGAGTTGAATTCGTCCGGGGCCGATTGCTCCATGACCCGATCATGATCGGGACCTGGGGAGTGAACGCCCAAGGGACCCTGCTCCTGAACGACATTGTCGGCACCACTTTCAACCCGTCCTTTGCCCTCCGCAACGAGGCCGGCGCCGTGATCGCCGACGTCACCGGTTACCGGGCCAAGGACAACTATATCAAGGCCTTTTACGGCCTGACCACGGGCCAGGCCGCCGGCAACACCAACCCCTTTGATCAGATCAGGCTGCCCAATCCCCGACCGGCGCCCCAGGGCCAGCTTAACTGGCTGCCCGAGGAGGGCGAGGATTACACGGCCGACGACGATTATTTCACTATAGTGCAGTGGCAGGCCGTGGACCCGGCGGCCCTGCTTATGGGGCAAGGCAACGAGCTGAACGCCATTATCCGCACCGACACCCATGTTTCGCCTGATTCAGGGAGTTTTACGGATAATGAATTAGGCCTGCACACCTGGGGGTATAACGCCGAAATATTTTTTGACGATTTCGGGATCAAGTACTAAGATCGGGCCTATCGGCGGTTCGGCCAGTCCGGCAGCCGGATCAGAGGCATCTGTTTCAAAACAGACTCTTTCCTGGCCGCCGTCCCTCGGGTCGGCTTCAAGGGCGAGCGCTTCTTGGGGGCCGGCAGAATCACGGCCAGCCCGGCCGCCTGATCAGCGGTCAGTCGAGCCGCAGACCGGCCGAAATATTTTTTCGCCGCGGCCGGCGCTCCGTAGAGGCCTAAGCCCCACTCGGCCGTGTTCAAATAGACCTCCAGGATGCGGTTCTTGGGCAAGAATAGTTCCAACAAGACTGTATAATAAGCTTCCAGGGCCTTGCGCACCCACGACCGGCCCGGCCAGAGAAAAAGAGTCCGGGCCGTCTGCTGAGTGATGGTGCTGGCCCCGCGCAGCGGGCGGCCCTGGCGGCCGGCCGTTACGGCGATCCGAATCTCCGCCCAGTCGAAACCACGGTGGTCATAAAATCTCTGGTCTTCGGCCGCCAGGACCGCCCGGACCAAGTGGGGTGAAATCTTCGCCGCCGGGACCCAATCAAGTCCGAATTCGACCCGCGCCTCCGAAAAAAACCGGTCCCGGAGCATCAAGGCCGTAAAGGGCGGATTGATGAAACGGACCGCCGCGACCTCAAGACAAGTCAAAACGACCAGGCCCAAGCCAAATCCCACGCTCCAGTAAACCAACCGTCTCAAGCTCCAGCCAGACTCCCCGCTCGACAGTCCTTTCAATCCAGCCTTCGGAAGAAGACCGTTATTCCCTGGATATTACCAGTTTCTATCCGGACGGCTAAGGATTAAAGGCGGCCGGTTCGAGTTTCCCGCCCTTATTCGTGCAACGTTCGCTTGGTCGGCCTGGTCGCTTGCCGCATGACCTTGAGCACGTCGATCGAGGTCTGGAGGCCTTTCTGCATTCTGATATTATCGAGGACCAGGGCGATGATGAGGGCGACGGCCTGGAACACGATCAGGTTCTCCATGGACACCTCCCAGGGCTCGGCGCTGTAACATCTCAGCACGCCCAAGCTTTTGCCCCTGAGGACTACCGGCAGACTGACAATCGATTTGATGCCTTCTTTCTTGGCCTCCTCGGGGTACTGGAGCCGAGGGTCGTCCTCCACGTCGTAAATGACCACCGGGCCGTCGGACAAGGATTCGGCGATTGATTTCTGGGCGCTGATCGGACCCTTTTCCAGATAGGCCCGGCTGAGACCCGCGGCGGCGGCCATCTTGAGTTCGTTGCTGCTCCGGTCCAGCAGCATCAAGGCGCAGCCCTTCAGACCCAGGGCGTCCTTCAGACTGTGGACCATGTGTTCGGACACGTCTTCCAGTTCCGCGGCCGAACTGATCGCGTCGGTTATTTTACTTAAAGTTTCGTAGGTTATGGCTTTGTCCTTCATGACGACCCTCCTTGTGGCTTGATGTTTTCCCAAGAGGCCTGGCCGAACGGCCCGGTTCTCTTCTCCGGCCCGCTCCAGCGACCGAAACTCGCCTTTCCTTCCGGCCAGCGGCCTAATGACCATGTCCGGACCGCATCAGCCGGCAAGACGGATGAGAATGAAGCCCTGACCAGATTCAACTTGAAAGAGAAGCGGGAATTACACTACCGGGTTGAACGGGAGCATGAGATGCAGATCAAGCCCCGCCGGGCGTCTAAAGAGGGGCAACTTTTCAAGATTTATATTTATTATACTATTTATTGGGGATGAAAACAAGGGTTAGCGGTCGGTGGAAAAGTCCGGACTTTCGCCTCGATCAACCCTGTGTTACCATCACAAAAAAACTCGGTTCGCGGGAGGCCCATGATCGACCTGGTTATTTTCACCGACCTGGACGGGACCCTGCTCGATCACCATACCTACGACTGGACCCCGGCCCGTCCGGCCCTCGACCGCCTGGCCCGGACCGGCATGCCCCTGGTTATGGTCTCTTCCAAGACCCGTCCGGAAATCGAGGCCCTGCGCCGGGCCATGGGCAACCGCCATCCCTTTGTATCGGAAAACGGCGGGGCCGTCTTCATCCCCGATGATTATGCCCTGGACATCCCCCCGGAGGCCGACCAAATGGACGAATACCGGGTGCTGGTCCTGGGCCGGCCCGCCGCTGAAATCGCCGTGGCCTTCGACCGCCTGGCCGCCCGGCTGCCGGTGCGGGCCTTGTCCCGGATGACCATCCCTGAAATAGTCGCCCTGACCGGGCTGACTCCGGAGCAAGCCTCCGGGGCCAGGAACCGGGAATTCGGCGAAGCCTTCATCCTGGACGAGCCAGAGGCAGGAGAAGAACGACTGGCCGAGGCCGTCCGGGACCTGGGCCTGCGCCTGACCCGAGGCGGACGCTTTTATCACCTGCTGGGCGAAAACGACAAGGGCCGGGCCGTCTCCCTTCTGGCCGATCTCTACCGCCGGAAAAATCCCGGCTTGATCACCGCCGCAATCGGCGATTCCCCCAACGACCGGCCCATGCTGGCCGTGGTGGACCGGCCCTTCCTCGTGGCCCGGCCGGACGGCGGCCACGCCAAAATCGACCGGCCCGGACTGACTCGTCTGCCCCTGGCCGGCCCCGCCGGCTTCAACCAGGCCGTCCTCTCTCTTTTACCCCGATGACCAGGAGATAAAATGCCCGATTTGATCGATCTGCGCAGCGACACGGTCACCAAACCCACCCCGGCCATGCGCCGGGCCATGTTCGAAGCCCCGGTCGGGGACGACGTCTTCGGCGAAGACCCTTCGGTCAACGCCCTCCAAGAAAAAGCCGCCGATCTCCTGGGCCACGAAGCCGCCCTCTTCGTCCCTTCCGGGACCATGGCCAATCAATTGGCCATCAAGGTCCTGACCCGGCCCGGAGACGAGGTCCTGCTCGAAGCCGGGTCCCACCCCTTCAATTTTGAATCCGGGGCCGCCGCCGTCATCAGCGGGGTCCAGCTCCACCCCCTGCCCGGCCGACGCGGTCTCTTATCGTCCGACCAGATCTCCGCGGCCGTCCGGCCCGACGATCCCCATTTCCCGCCGACCCGGGCCGTGGTCCTGGAAAACACCCATAACCGGGGCGGCGGCTCGGTCTACCCCTTGGCCGCCATCGCCGCCATCAGGGCCGCGGCTCGGGAACAAGGCCTGGTCATGCACCTGGACGGGGCCCGGCTCTTCAACGCCTGCGCGGCCGGCGGGGTCAAACCCGCCGAATACGCCCGTCATTTTGAAACCGTGTCCTTCTGCCTGTCCAAGGGCCTGGGCGCGCCCGTGGGTTCTATCCTGGCCGGTTCCAGGGATTTGATCCATCAGGCCCGCCGCTGGCGGAAGGTCCTGGGCGGCGGCATGCGCCAGGCCGGTATTTTGGCCGCCGCCGGTCTCCATGCCCTGGACCATCACGTCCAGCGCCTGGCCCAGGACCATGAAAACGCCCGGCTCCTGGCCCAAGGCCTGGCCCGCATCCCAGGGCTGGCCCTGGACCCGGACGAGGTCGAAACCAACATCGTCATTTTCCAAATCGCCCGTCCCGGTCTGACCGCCCCGGATCTGGCCGGCCGGTTCAAGGCCCAGGGGATTCTGGTCCTGCCCGTGGGTCCGGACCGAATCAGGGCCGTGACTCACCTGGATGTGGACGCCGCCGGGATTCGTCGGGCGATTGAGGTCATGGCCGAGGTGATGACCGAGTGAAGTTTACCGTTCGAACCGTTCTGGGCCGCCTGATCCTGATACTGTTTATCCTCGGACCGGCCGTCTGCCGTCCGGCTGAATCGGCGAACGAGCCGGCTGAAGCCGGGCTTAAGGAAACCGTCAACCGGTTGGCCCAAGAATACCGGGCCGAAACCGCCCTGGGCGGCCCGGCCCAAAGACTGGGCGCGGCCCTGACCAAGACCGGTCAGACCTGGCTGGCCGTGTCTCTGGACCTGAGCCGGAAACTTGAGGACCTGGAAGCCCGATCCTTTTTGAATCGGGCCGAAAAGGATCATCAACTCCGCCTGGCCCGGGACCTCGGCCCGGAAAACGTCCAGATCTCCGGCCTGAACCTGCTTTACCAAAGCCTGAGCGCCCTGGCCTTCATGCTGGCCCGGACCAAGGACGATGAAAAAATCCTGGAAGAAATCCAGTCCACGGAACAGCGCATCCTGGCCGTGATCGATCAGGGCGGGGCCGGACCGTCTGCCCTGGCCGCCCTGTCCGGCGGAGTCCTGACCATGCTGGCCTTCACCGCCCGCCAGGTGGATGACCAGGGCCGAATGGCCGAGACCCTTTCGGCCGAGTTAGACCGCCGCCGGGCCGTGGACGCCAATATTTACCGCCTGGAAAAAGTCGGTCCCCGGGAAAGGATGCTCCTCTTGACCAACAACCATCTCCACGGGGCCTTGTCCATGGTCCAAATCATCGGTTTGGCGCTGGATGAAAAATTGAAGGGCGATTTGCGGCGGATAGAGGCGGAATTAATCAAGACCAGGGAGGCGGACCTGGAAAGCCAAATCCTGGCCGGGGCCCAGGGTCTGGCCCAGGCCGGTTTTCTGGTCGCTCCGGCCTTTCAAGAACTGGCCCCGCTTGGAAGGCCCGGCCCTGCCACCGATAAAACCCAATAGGGCGTCCGTTGACCCGGCAGCGGATCGCCGGTCCAAGGGTCAGCTGGGGTCCGAGGTCCAAGGCTTGTTCTCCGGCTTGTTCGGCGTGGCAACCGGCGTCAACTCGAAGACGCGAGCCAGACCGGTGGCCTTTTGAAGGTCGCCTCTGCGCAGGGCCTCACGCACTTCGTCGAGCTTATAGGCATCCTCAAGCGACAGGTACGGGGACCAATCATCGTCCGTTTTGATCAAGTCTACATCAACTTCGGCCACATACCTTCCCTCATGGACCAGTTTCGTCCGAGACACCTTCTTCATGTCTTTCTCCTTCGAAAACCATCCGTCCAACGTTCCGGATCGGGCCTATAGGCTGTAACCAAAACGGCCGGCGATAATGCGCCGCTCTGAATGCCCCAGACTATATGTATCGGACGCCCCGCCTCGTCTTTATGTTGGGTCAAAATACACGGTCCTTTCGGGTACGCCGGATAATTCTCCACGACCACGGCCTGGGGTGCTCCGGCTACGATTTCCCGCACGGTAATACCATCGGCCGCAAGTTCGTCATACCCGTGTTCAGAGACCCTGACCTCGTCATGTTGGATTAAGGCAAGAATCGCCGCCCAAGTCGCATTCATTAAATAACTTTATCGCATGAAAAAATTTTCGGCAAAGCCCAGGCCCCTTGGATAAAATCCGACAAGAAGCGCCCCTTTTTCCCTGACGGCCTGGATCATGTACCCCTTAGGGTGCAGCACGAAGCCCACTTAAAACTTCAGTCTTCCTCTCCACCCTCCACCGCCCGGTTATTGACCTTGGCCCGATATTAATAAAAACTTTTTCTTTCAGGCCTTTTTTAAAAAACCATCCTCAATAAACCGAATGAACCTTATATTTCTTCTCTCCTCAAATTTCTCACTCGACTGATAAGAAGGACTTTTTCATTCGGCAATCAACCGGGCACGCCCGCCCCGGCCGGTTTAACCGACCAAGTTTTGCGGCCGACCGTCACGGTCAGCCCGTAAAGTTCGGCCTTGGCTTGGGAAATCACCTGATCAAACTCGTCCGCTTTATCCAGATGATTGATAAAGGTGTATTTCAGGGCTTCCTGAGGCGTTTCGGCTTCAACCGCCCATATGCCGTTTCTTGACCAGATTTCCTTGGTCGGATCAAACTTCAACTGCTCCACGGTCCATTTAGCCATTCTTTCCTCCGTACACACTTGCCTCGACTTCGGGGCTCGGATCGGGACCCATCCCGGCCCTGCCGAAGACCAGACCATCCAAAAATAACGAGAGGCCAAGACCAGGCCTCCCGAGGTTGTTTTTAAACCAACTCATCTCAACGCCATTATAAAATATTCCAGCCCTGGAAGTAAAACTTTTACCTCCTGAACAAACTAGCGAGGAAATGAGGCGGTGGAAAAGAATCGGCACCTACTTTTATTAAAAAATAGACGCCGATTCCTAAAAGTCAGTCTCTCCGAGAGAGATCGTTTTTCCTGATTAGTACCTGCTGCCGCCGCCCCGTCGGCCGCCTTTGAAGCCTTCGCGCCGGTTGTCCGAACGGGGTTTGGCTTCGTTGACCTTAATCTGTCGCCCGTCAACGTCCTTACCGTTCAGATCAGCAATGGCTTGCTCCCCTTCTTCCCGGCTGGCCATTTCCACAAAACCGAAGCCTCGAGACTGCCCGGAATAGCGGTCGGTAATAATCTTGGCGCTGAGGACCTGGCCATAGGCAGCAAATAATTCGGCCAGAGCGGATTCCGTGGTGTTAAAAGAAAGGTTGCCGACATACAAATTCATGGAGGACATTCGTATTCTCCTTTAGTTAAGCTCGCAAAATCTTTGACGGAGAACGTGTGAAGGGCCGACAACGGCTTTGATTCTTACACGAGTCGCATGCCAAGGTTTTGCTTCTTCTTCGGCTCCAAGAACCTACTGGCTTTTAAATTTAGCAAAAAAAATATAAAATTCAAGAAAAATTTTATGATGCTGAAACCGGATCGGTTCATTTCGGGCTGATAACCGCAGCTAATTTTTTTCTATGATATGGACATCTTCACCCAAAGAGATCAACGTAAAATCATCGGCCTGGGCTATCGGCTGACGGTCCGCCCGGAGGGCGGCCGGTTGGTCATTGAAGGCCGCCACTTGGTTTATTCCTTGGTGATTGCCGTCTTTGTCGGCGTCATGTCTTTCGGCTTGCTTCTGACCCCGCCCTTTCGACTGGGAGCCTTGATCCCCTTGGCCGTGGTATGGCTGATCGGACTGACCCTGGTCTATATCCTGCCCCCTTCCTATAGGATCGAGGCCGAACGGACCGGGCCGTTGGTCCGGCATTCAATCAACTATCTGGTCTTCAAATGGAACCGGGAATACCAGCTGGAAAGCCTTCAATCGATTGGTTCTTCCGACGACGATGGTGAAGGCGTCATCACCTTCCAGACCGGCCCGACCCGTCTGGAGCTGAGCCGGGGTCTGACCTCCCACGAGGCGGCCCGCATAAAAACCATCCTGGCGGAGTTCTTCAATATCCCGGCCGTCGATGAATGAAGCTCCCCGCAGCAAGCTGCCGGGAGCTTCATTTGTCATTGACCGTCAAATATAGCGTTATTTATCTGTTGAACCACTAGCGGCCGAGGATGGCTACAGCGCTGTGTCCGTCGGCTCCGTACACGTGGGTCAGGCCGACGCGCGCATCTTCCACCTGCCTTGGGCCGGCCTGGCCGCGAAGCTGCAAAGCTACTTCGTAAACCTGCCGTAATCCCGAGGCACCCACAGGTTCCCCATTGCTGATCAATCCGCCGCTGACATTTACGGGTAGGCGGCCGCCGATCTCCGTCGCGCCCTCATCCACCAGTCGCCCACCTTCTCCCGTCGCGCAGAATCCCAGGTGTTCATAGGCTTCCAGTTCACAAAAGGCGTCCGTGTCCTGCACTTCGGCCAAATCAATATCCTCCGGACATAATCCGCTGAAAGCGTAAGCAGCCTGGGCCGCTGCGGTGGAGGCGCACAGGTAATCATCAACAGGGCTTTGGTGATATGCCGCCACGTTGAGCATCGGGTAACGACCGATCACATGTTCCACGGCCAGCAGGTCCAGGGCTCGGGTTGTCAGTCCGGCCGCCGCACGCTCACTCGCCAGCACCACCGCCGCCGCCCCTTCGTTGGGGGCGCAGGTCATATATAAGGTGATCGGGTCGCAGACCGGCTTGGAAGCAAGTATCTCTTCAAGCGTCATTTCCTTGCGGTACATGGCCAGAGGGTTGAGTGCTCCATAACGATGGTTCTTCACTGATATCTGGCCTATCTGTTCAATGGTCGTCCCGTAATCATGCATGTGCCGGCGTGCCGCCAAGGCCCAATACATTGGATTCTGAGCCAGTCCCATTCGAATCTGCCATTCCGTGTAGTTGGGAGGGGGGAGGAATCCGCGCGGCATTTTCTCAATACCGAATACCAGGACCAGGTCGTATTGACCGGAACGGATGGATTGAAATCCTATTCGCAAGGCCGCCCCGCTGGAAGCGCAGGCCGCTTCCACATCCACAATGGGAATACCGGTCCGGCCGAACTGGGTCAGGATTTTGAGCCCGGTGCACGGACTTAGGAATACTCGACTGCAGAACGCGGCCTGGATCTCCTTGAATTCAATACCGGCGTCTTTCATTGCCTGATCGACCGTTTCCCGCCCCATTTGCCAATGGGTCTTGCCGGCAAAACGGCCCGTGGGATGGCATCCGATACCGACTATTTTGACTTTACTCATGAACCACCTTCCCACCGGCCGGGCGAAACGCATACGCCAAAACGTCGTTATTGTCGTTATCTTGCCAGCCCGGCCTTGATACAAATTCAACTTCCAGACCAATAGCGACGTTTTCCGGGCTAATATCCACAAGGGGACCAATCACCCTCACACCTTCCGGCAATTCCACCCACGCGGCGATAACCGGAACATATGGATCCGGAGGCCGGTAGGGAGGCGGCGACGGATAGCGCAACACCGTGTAGCTCCAGACCACGCCGCGGGTGTTTAGAGGAATCTCTTCCACCTCACGTGAGGCGCAATGTTCGCACGAGAAATTACTTCCAAATGTCGTCACCCCGCAGGCAAGGCATTTTGTGCCGATCAGATGCGGCCCGCCTTCCGACGGAGTTGTCATAAAACGCGAGTCAAAGGATGTTGGTTGAGACATAAAAACCTCCTCCGGGACCGCGAAGGGTCGGTTAGAAATCCAAAGCACATTTTCGGCCGGAAGTAACTGCGCTTAATATGTTCCCCGGCGCCGTACAGTCTCCAGCCTCGAGCACGAAACCGGCCTTGGAAGCGAGACGGTCTTTGAGTGCCTGGTTCGGTATATAGCCTGCGGCCAGAACCACGGCGTCGCATTCAAGTCGCATCTCCACACCCTCCGCCGTGGAAAAGGCAAAAACGGGCGGCTCCCAAATCTCCTGTTGGACGCCCGTATAAGCTGTTATATTCATTTTATTCAACCGTTTTAATTTAATGATTGTCGTGCATGGGAAAAAGCAAGGTGTCCATTTTTTCACGTCCGGCGGACCGTCGGTCAGATATTTTTCACCGATATGAACGTACTCCACTTAGCCGATATAAACGCTCTGCATTGGGAATTCGAGCGTTTCTGCGACCCGGCATTCCATATTCAGGGGATACTCCATTTCGACCGGAGTTGAGTCCGTTACTTCGGCCATGGAAGTGGTGGGCGGATTGACTCTTAAGGTGTTGTGCTCACTAATATCAAGGTTGATAAAGTGCTTTTTTTTGACGCTGATAGACAACATTGTGCGGTCTAAAATTGACGCCGCCGATGTATCTTTTGACCAGATAATTCGGCCGCTCTTCAAACAACGCCCCATCCAAAGCCGCGGGCATGTGATAAAGATAAGTGGGCGGTTTTATGATTATTTTCCTAACCGCCATTATATCCTCCCGCCGCCGTTCAGGTTGTCTCCACCGCGCCGGTTCCTCCGGATCATGGCCGAATATGCGAACTTGTTTTCTGTCGTGTTTGCCAGGGGGAACTCCAATTGGATTTATTCCCATTTTGACTGAAGAAAGAAAATATATTTTGAATTACTTTTTGTCAAGTAGATATGTTTTTAAGACCTCTGCAAAAATAGAAACATAGGGATTTTAAATGAATCGAGGTTGGACTTACCCTGAATCAGGGTCAAAACGTGGTCCTCTACTCTCGCCCACCCTAAACCTCGGCCTTTTCTCATTCCCAGGCTCCCGTGGGTGGCTCCAACAACTTGTTTGTCGGAGCGCCGAAGGCGCAAGAGGTATGGGTACAGTTCCGCCCATAACACCCAGGGACAAGAGAACCTGGCGCTGACGCCCCACAGCCCTGCTTCGGGATATCTTTTTCTCGCCTCCAGGCTCCGCCGTCCCCTTTCCATGTTCGGTCCCACCCGCCCATAGCCCAAACGAGGCCTAGGGGCGAACCCGTGTGTTCGCCCTTGCGACCCGCTGCGCCCGTAGGGGCACGTTGCCACGTGCCCCTACATATAAATGAATCGTAACCGGCCAACGAGGGGGACTGTCAAGCGGTACCGGATCATGGTTGTCGGAACCGAACTATATGAATTTGGTTGACTTTTAGAAATTGATTGGATTATTATGATGAAGATTGGGAAAAACATCCGATATATAAAAATATTGGCCAAAAACAGCCTTGGGGTGAGGCGAAAGACCTACGACCAAGTTCAATGCCCCTATAAATGGCAAATAGCGGAACCATAAGAATTGAACATGGAAATCGACAGGCGTGCCGGATAATTCGAGGTAAAAGCTGGATATAGTTCATTGAAATGTAAAAGTCAAGAGCCTTCCGTACAGTTTGCCCTCTCGGACCAGGTTGTTTAGGCTGCGTTTAACTCCTCCTTTCTGGCTTTGCCGAGTTGAAAGGTTTCCAGTGGTCGACGGCCCATGTTGCGATAACCGCGATGGGGCCGTTCCTGGTTGTAATAGAGAAGCCACCAGTCCAGGTCCTCTTGAAGCGCCTCCACAGAATCGTAGAATTTTTCCCGGAAGGCCTTGCGGAAGAACTCATCGAGGACAGTGCGGTTGAAGCGTTCGACAAAGCCATTGGTCCGGGGACGGCCGACCTTGGTCTTGCGGTGTTCGATCTCATTAAAATCCAGGAAGATTTCGTAGAGATGGATCATGGGCCGACCCTTGTATTCCGTGCCGTTGTCCGTGAGGATGGCCTCGATGGTCAGGCCGTGGGATTCATAGAAGGGCCGGACCCGATCATAGAGCAGATCGACGGCCGTCTCCGGCCTCTTGCTGGTGTAGAGCTTGCCAAAGGCCAGGCTGCTGTAAGTGTCCACCAGGGCCTGCAGATAAATGCGCCCCAGGCCCTTGAGGCGGCCGACATAGAAAGTGTCCTGGCAGAGCAGCTGCCCTGGATACTCGCTCTCCACGTGGCGTTCTTTAAAACAGGGATTGGCTTTCTCGATCAGGCGAATCTGGTCCTCGGTCAGGACGAAACCGGCCTGGGCCGCGGCTTTCTCCTCCAAGCGGAGAAGCCGTTTGGACCTCGTCTCCATGTCTTCCTTGATCCAGATATTGCCAACGGAGGTGGGCGAGACGTTGAGACCCTCCAAACGAAGCTGGTCCGAGATGCGCTGCTGTCCGAAGACCGGATGCTTCAAGGAGGTCTCGATGATCTTCTCCTTGGTCGCCTCGGGCAGTTCGTTGGGGTGAGGACCAGGAAGCGGCGGCTTGTCCGCCAGTCCTTCAAGCCCATGGGTTTGGAAGCTTCGCTTATACTCGTAATACAAGACCGTTGCACGGTAAATGTGTTAAAAAAAGGATATAAAATACTGAAATATATGTTATAATGGTGTTCATTCCAGCCTGGAGGAGATCATGGGAGCCCGAATATCGCGAGAGGCAAGTTTCGTGG
>Ga0209270_1002473_pt1 | contig 19473 bp, 15 predicted proteins | sample MTBAKSrepl1MetaG_FD_187456 | JGI IMG/M metagenome (GOLD analysis project Ga0209270, IMG submission 187456) | Enrichment culture microbial communities from Arthur Kill intertidal strait, New Jersey, USA, that are MTBE-degrading - MTBE-AKS1... | ecosystem: Environmental > Aquatic > Marine >...
CTCTTCCAAACGACCCTATGCCTTCAATGCAGGCGGAAAGGGCGCCGACCTCCTCCGCATGAAGGTCTTTTCAGAGCGCTACGGGTTTCAGATCCATATGGAATCGGAGAGATGCCCATTTATTGCTGACGGAGGCCGGGAGTGTCCCGGCAGCATCGATCGGTGCAGCCATTGCACCAGCAGGGAGGACTGTTATGAGTCGGGCGGCACGGCCTTCCGTCTCATCTTCCCTGCGGCGCCGGATAAGGGCTGTGGTTGAGGGGGTGAGTAGGTCCGAGGGCAAGGCGGTGAGAGGTTTTGTGGGTTAGGTCTGCGTCCATCCGGGCATGGTTGTAAGGGTTCACGGCCAGCCCTTGGAGTCGCAGGTCTCGGCTCTTCGAGTTTCCATAATGGGTCTTGCCCCTTGACGGATCGTCCTGCTTCATCCATCCCGATGCGACAGCGGTTTTCATTCTTGCTCCCTTTATCCCCCTCGTTCCTAAGCTCTCCCCGTCAAACCGGGCAAAGCCCGAATCGCATCCCACCCATACCCGTGGGCGATGGTTTCACGGAGTCCGGCTACCTCCCAGCCTCGTTCCCAAGCTCCGGCTTGCGAACGTACTGCTCAGAAGCTCCGGTTTCCGCTCCTTTGTTTCTTCTCCTCGTTCCCAAGCTCCGGCTTGGGAACGCACGTGTCTGGAAGCTCCAGCTTCCTGCCAGAATGGGAGAGTTGGATGCTCTCCGTTGGTCATTGAACCCGAAAATCATCGGAATTTCCAGATGTGTTTGGATTTGGGGTTGCTATTGCATTGCATTCCAAATATAGTCGGCATTAATTATTGAATGGAGCCTGCTATGATTGGAGTCCTCAGGGAATACAACTTTTGGGATGGCCCCCCTGCAGACATTGGTTACCCTCGTGAAAACTATCTCCGTTCCCTCACCGGCTATCTTGACAATTCTCTGGTAAAGGTGATTCTCGGACAGCGGCGCGTGGGCAAGAGCTATCTTCTGCGAATGCTTATCAACCATCTGATGACCGAACTCAAGGTCAGCCCTGAAAATATCCTGTATATCAACAAGGATATCCATGCCCTCGACTGCGTCCATGACAGCAAAACCCTTCAGGAAGCCCTCGACACCTTCCGTAAATATCTCAAACCCAAGGGCACTATTTACATCTTTCTGGATGAGGTTCAGGAGATCAGCGATTGGGAACGGGTGGTCAATTCCATGTCGCAGGAGTATACCGTGGACTGCGAGCTCTTCATCACCGGATCCAACGCAAACCTCCTCTCCGGCGAACTGGCCACCTACCTCGGCGGTCGATACCTGACCCTCGAAGTCTTCCCTTTCAGCTATTCCGAGTTTCTGGGGCTCAACTGGGCCCAGAAAGGGCGGGATACCTTCGTCGCTTATCTGGAATCCGGCGGTATCCCTGAAAGCTACCGACTCCCGGACCGGGAAATGAAAGCGAATTATTATAGAAGCCTCATGGATTCGATTGTGTTAAGGGATATCGTCTTCCGCCATAAAGTGAGGGATGTGCCCCTTCTGCAGAGAGTGATTCTGTTCTTAATGGATTCGATCGGCAGTTTTTTTTCGGTGAGTTCGGTGGTCCGTTCCCTCAAAAGCGGCGGATACCGCACCAACGAGGAAACGGTCGGCGCCTATCTCGGTTTTCTCAAGGAGGCCTGCTTTGTTCATGAATCCCCCAGATATGACATCAAGGGGAAAAAGATCCTCACTGGGGAGAGAAAATACTACCTGAATGATTTGGGCTTTAAATACTTTTTGTCGAGTTCTTCTGATTTCAGCATGAGCAAATATCTGGAAAATGCTGTGTTCATGCAGTTGAAGCGGGAAGGATATGCGGTCTATACAGGGAAGATGAAGGGCCGGGAAATCGACTTTATTGCAGAAAAGGGAACCTCACGGAAATACGTACAGGTCGCCTACCTTCTTCCGGATGAGAAGGTGGTGGAGCGCGAATTTGGAAACCTTGCATCCATCGACGACAATTTTGAGAAAGTGGTTGTCTCCATGGACGATTTCAGTTTTGGAAACCGGGACGGCATTCTTCACGTAAAGGCATGGGATTTCATGGAAGGATAGGCCACGCCTGCAGACGTCTTTTGCGCAAAGCAGATGCTTGAATTGGGGGACGGGTATGTCAAGAAAGGCGGATAAAGTGTTAGGATGGGGGAGCCGGATTTCTCATTCCCACGCTCTCCCGTGGGAACGCAGACGTGGGAGCGGGACTGCACTTGTTGTATTGGCATTGTCCGCCTTGTTCCTGCTGGTTGTCCCCGATGCGACCCAGGCCAAGGTCGGTCTGAACCTGGAGTGGCGGCCCATCGAGGGGCTCGATCCGCCCCCGGCCAAGGAAGAGAAGCCTGAGGACACCCAGACTCCCGGCAAGGCCGGTGAGACGCGGACTTTCACGGTGAACGGGGTGTCCTTCAAGATGGTCCGCATTCCTGCCGGAGAGTTCATGATGGGGAGCCCGTCCAACGAGCCTGATCGTGACAAGGACGAAACCCAGCACCGGGTACGGATCAGCCGGGACTTCTGGATGGGCCAGACCGAGGTAACCCAGGGCTTGTGGAAGGCGGTGATGGGGAGCAACCCATCCAAATTCAGCAACTTCGGGGATGACTGCCCGGTGGAGAACGTGTCGTGGTATGATTGCCAGGATTTTATTCGCAAATTGAACGGGCTGGTATCCGGGGGCAAGTTCCGACTGCCGACCGAGGCGGAGTGGGAGTATGCGTGCCGGGCGGGAACCACTGGGCCTTATCCCGGTGATCTGGATGCAATGGCGTGGTACGAGAAGAATTCCGGAAGCCGGACCCAGCGCGTGAGGCAGAAGCAACCCAATGCCTGGGGTCTGTATGACATGCACGGGAATGTGTGGGAATGGTGTCAGGACTGGAAAGGGGACTATCCATCTGGTTCAGTGACTGATCCTACAGGTCCTTCTTCGGGCGCGAGCCGGGTGCTCCGGGGCGGGTGCTGGTACTACGTCGCCAGGTACTGCCGCTCCTCGTCTCGCTACTGGCTCGGCCCGAGCGGCCGGGACGGGAGCCTCGGGTTCCGGCTTGCTGCTCTGCCTTGAGGTCAGCGGGTGAGCCAAGTGAGCCCGGGAGGCATGCGGCATTGCGGCAATGATGGGTCCAGGGGCTTTGCCCCTGGTCGCGACAAAACTCTTGTCATCCCTCTTTCGGGGTCTCTCCTCTGGTTCCCAAGCTCCAGCTTGGGAACCAGATAGAACCCTTACAGCGAGGGTGGCTGAGCGACCGGGGAACGAGACACAAGAAGGCGTCTGCGCGGTTTAGGTGATCGAAAGACCGAAAGGAGGCAAGGGCATGAGGGCACGAGGGCTGACGGGGATGGTGGTCACGTGCGGCCTGCTGCTGGGGGTGGGGCCGGTGTGGGCGGACAACTGCCCCCTGGGGAAGGAACTGGCGGCCAGGAGCATGGAGGTCTTCAAGAAGGACCCGAAGAAGGGACTGTCAGGCCTGCTTCAGGCCCAGAAGTACTGCCCCGGCGATGCGGAAATCGCCTACAACCTGGGACTGGCCTATTACCAGTACAAGCGGCCGGACCTGGCCTACAGCACCTGGGCTGCCCTGGCCGAAAAGCAGAGCAAGGATGCGGTGCTGCTCACCAACCTGGGATGGCTGGCCCTGGAGCTGGACAAGGTGAACGAGGTGGCTTCTTGGGCGGAAAAGGCACGGAAGGTCGCTGAAAGGGATGACAATGTCGCTGCCCTGAGCCTTGAGGTCTTGTTCCGGCAGGGTAAGTACCGGGACGCCCTTGCCTTTGCTCAGAGCAACCGTTCCCGTCTGCCCAAAGACAAGGTCTCGGGTGCAGCCGAGTATGTGGCCGAAGAACAGTGGAACCTGTTTCGCGGAGGCCAGAAGGAGCGGGCGGCCCAGGAGATGATGAAACTGAGCCGCGAGTATCCGGAGCTGGCGGCCTTTCAGCAGGGCAAGGACAAGATGTTCGCGGCCCTTCTGGACGACAGCGCTGACGTGCCCCTGCCCAAACCCCTGCCGGACCGGAAACCGGGTGGAGGGGGCGGTTATGTCCCCCCCGAGAGCGATGTGCTGAACCTTCGGGAGGCCAAAGGCGTTCTCAAGTCCCGGGACCATGCCTATGCCCTGGTGGTGGGGATCCGCAACTACAAGCAGCTGAGCGGTCCTCGGTTTGCGGATCACGATGCCCGGCAGGTGCAGCGCATGCTCTCCAATCTGGCGGGATTTAAGAACGATTCCGGGCACATTCGCCTAAAGTTGAATCAGGACGCTACCATCGGCGCTCTTTATGGGGAGTTGCATTGGCTCCTTCAGAAGGCCAAACTCAACCCCGATGCCACGGTGGTTTTCTATTTCTCCGGGCATGGGTCTCCGGTGCTGGGCGATGACAAAAATACCGTCAAGGACGGGCTGCTCGTACCGTATGAGGCCAACCTGGACAACCTGAACGACCGTACCGCTGTACCGCTCTCCTATCTGAGAAAGGAACTGGGATCGCTCAAGAACCCCCAGGTGGTGTGTATGATCGACGCCTGTTTTTCGGGTTCCGGCAAGTCGGTGAGCGGCATGAAGCTTATCAAGCCCCGGGTGAACACAAACCTTTTGGCATCGGAGAAGCTCTTCATTTCCGCCGCTGCCGCGGACAGGCCGGCCGAGGAGTATGGGCCGGGCCAGCAGGGGGCCTTTACCTATTTCTTCCTGAAAGGGCTCATGGGTGATGCGGATGAAAACAGCAACGGATGGGTGGATACTTTAGAGGCCTACACCTACGCCCGGGCCAAGCTGGAGGCATTAGGATTGGAACAGGATCCCCAGATGAACCGGCCGGAGGCCATTCCGCTGACCAAGGTGAGGTGACAACCACGAATGACACGAATCACACGAATGAATGCGGGCAGGGCCCTGCTTTGTGCATGGTTGTTTGGAGCCAGCCTGCTGCCGATGGATGTGAGAGGAGAGGGCACGCCAGTTGACGATCTGGAGCAGGCCTGCGCCAGGGTCGCGAAGAAGCTGACCGCCTGCACGTCGGTGGAGGGGAAGACAATGACGGTGCGGCCCTTTGCCGGGGCGGACGGGCAGCGGACCCTGCTGGGCATCCGGCTTCAGGACCTCTTGATCCATGCCCTTTCCGGTGCGGAAAACAAGACGTACCGGGTCGTGGAGCGGGTGCGGCTAAGCGAGCTGGATACAGAGCAGGGGCTCTATGGGGACAGTACTGTGGATCTGGATCAATGGGCCAAGGCCCTCAAGGCCGATCTGGTGATCCTGGGGACCTATGCCCTGGAACCCAGGCGGCTCGTGCTCACATGTCGGCTCGTGTCCCCGGCCACGGGCGATTGCGTGACCTCGGCCACGGCGCGGGCAGGGAAAACCCAACTCATTGAGCGCTGGGCCACGACCCCGGCCCCTCTGACCCCCATGAAAATGGCCATGGAGACCATTGGATCGGGGACAGAAGGGCAGAAGGATGCAGGCCGGTCCCGAGTGGGCCTGTTCCGGATGAAAGGGAATAAAATGGAGGGCTTTTTGTCGGGAAAAGTCATCCAGGTCCACGTGGGGGACTCGGTGGGTTTTTCGGTCCGGCCGGCCATGGATTGCCGATTGTACGTGCTCAATTATGATCCCCAGTCGTTGGAAGACCTGGCCATATTTCTCTATCCCCTCCCCCATGCCCAATTATTGCCGAAGGTCTTCGAAGGCGGAAAGACCTATTTCTTTCCCAGGGACGTGGACCCGAGGGCTGTGACCTATCCGGTGGACCCGCCCTATGGCCGCATGGTCTTCAAGGTGATCGGGGTGGAGGCCGGGTCAAGCCAGGTGGACCTGACCCAAGGTCTGGACTCAAGCCACGGGTATTACGAGTTAAACAAGGAAGGGCTCAAGGCCCTGACTGCAAGGCTCCGCGCCCTGCCGGATGCGGCCTGGTGGGAAGAGGGCCTGGAGTACTGGATTACGGCCAAACCGTGAATAGAGAGAGATCGGAGGAAAATCCATTGACGCAGAAGAGCGTTTCACCCCGCAGGCCCCGGAAGGGCACGAAGCAGCCCATAAGCGCCGAGGATGTGGTGGCCCGGGCCAGGCAGGCCCAGGCGGAGAGGGAGAAGAGCTACCGGGAGCAGTCGCTGAAGATCCACCCCTGGGTGTGCGCCCGGTGCGGCCGGGAGTTTACCCATCGAAACGTGCATGAGCTGACCGTCCATCACAAGGACGGCGATCACGATAACAACCCCTCGGACGGGAGCAACTGGGAAAACCTCTGCATCTACTGCCACGAGAATGAACACCGCCGGCATCTTGATTATCTCGAGAGTAAAGGGATTCAGGTCGGCGATGAAGAGGGTCCGGGATTCACCCACAACCCCTTTGCCAAGCTCAAGGGACTGATGGAGAAGAAGGGGGGTTAACATATCCTTGGCAACTGGTCTCCGGTGAGCATGGAGAGGATGCGGGTGCCGCCCACACGGGTCTTGAGGAGGACCCGTCCCGGGTTCTGTTCCGTGATCTGACCGATGATTTCGGCCTTTCTGCCGTAGCGGTGTCTTCTCATGACCTTCAGCACGGCGTCTGCATCTTGGGGATCAACGGCGATGAGGCATTTGCCCTCATTGGCCAGATAGAGGGGGTCGAGACCCAGGAGCTCCGAGGCGGCCATGACGGGTTTCGATATGGGAAGGGCCTCTTCAAAGAGATGGATCCCCACCCTGGACTGGCCTGCAATCTCATTGAGGGCCGTGGCTACCCCTCCCCGGGTCGGATCTCTCAGGACATGGACCCGTGAACCGCCTGTCAGGACAGCGGAGACCAGGCCGTTCAGGGGCGCGCTGTCGCTCTTTAAACCGGTCTGAAAATCCAGCCCTTCCCGACTGGAGAGGACGGCAATACCGTGATCCCCGATGTCGCCGTTGATGAGGACGAGATCGCCGGGCCGGCCATTGTGACTCCCCACCTCCACGCCCTCGGGTATGGATCCGATCCCAGCGGTGTTGATGAACACCTTGTCCATCTTTCCCCTGGGCACCACCTTGGTGTCGCCCGCCACCACCTTGACTCCGGCCTCTTGTGCGGCCTCGGACACGGAATCCATGATCCTGATGAGATCTTCCATGGGAAGCCCTTCCTCCAAGATCAGGCCGAGGGTCAGATAGAGGGGGACGGCCCCCTGCATGCAAAGATCGTTGACCGTCCCATGCACGGCCAGGCTCCCGATGTTCCCCCCGGGAAAGAAGATGGGATCCACCACATAGGAATCCGTGGTCACGGCAAACCGGCCCCCGGCCAGGTCCACCACGGCGCTGTCGTCCAGTTGGCGGAGGAAGTCGTTGTCCAGCCGTTTTAAAAACAGGTCATGGACCAGTTCATGGGAGGCCTGGCCCCCGCTTCCGTGATCCAGTGTAATCTGATTGGGCGTCATAAGAGCCTCATTGGATGGATGATGGTCGATGGTTGATTGAAAGACCGGACACCTGAAGTGTCATGGAGGGTCGTGTAAGGCCATGTGTGGTCATGGGGTTTCAGGGCTATCGCTGCGGTTCAATGACGACCTTGATGCAGTCATGCTCGATGGGCGCCGAGACCATTTGAAAGCCGAGGGGTCCCTCGGCCATGGGGAGCCGGTGGGTCACGGTCTTGAGGACGGGAACGGCCTTCTCCCGTATCAGCTTCAAGGCCGTCGTGCAGTCCGCGGGGGCCCCCGCATAGGTGCTGGTCAGGGTGATCTCGGTCCGCCAGAAGAGGTCGTTGATGGCAGCCGGAAGGGTGGCGCCCTCCGGGGCCCCGGCAAAAAAAAGGACCGTCCCCCCCTTGTCCACGGCCTTGAGGGCCAGCGGAATAAACCCGTCAAAACAGATAATCACCAGGTCGGCCAGGCGGCCTTCATTGGCCCGGCGAAGCTGTTCCGGAATGTCGTCATCCCGGTGAAGGACCAGGTCCGCCCCCATCTCCCGGGCCTTGTTCAACCGGAAGGGGATGGAGTCGGCCGCTGCCACCAGGCCGGCCCCGAGGGCGCGGGCCGCGCCGATGTGAAGGAGCCCGGAGATCCCGCTTCCCAGGACGAGCACCGTCTGCCCCGGCCTCAACCGGGCGTTTTTCTGGCCTCTCAGGACGCAGGCCAGGGGCTCCATGAAGGAGGCCTCTTCGTAGGTGACCCCATCGGGGATATGAAAGACGCCCCGGTCCACGTTGATGGCCGGGGCCCTCAGGAATTCGGCAAATCCCCCCGGCTCGAAGTGGGTTCCTCGAAGCAGGGTCTCGCAGACCGTATGGTGCCCGCTCAGGCAGTAGTGACAGGTGTTGCAGGGGACATGATGGGTGGCGGCCACCCGGTCGCCCGGCCGAAACTTTTCCACCCCGTCTCCCACAGCCACCACCTCGCCGGCCACCTCGTGGCCCAGCACAAGGGGGACCTTGTCGCGGCGATACCATTCCATGACGTCGCTGCCGCAGATCCCGCTGGCCACCACCTTCATGAGGAGTTCGCCCGGGCCGATTGGGGGCACGGGCATCTCCTGGACCCGGACATCCTGATTGCTGTAGTACATTAAAACGCGCATAATTTGGGTACTGGGTACTGGGTAATGGTTGCTCGTTGCTGGGAACTGCTTACTGCCTACTGCTTACTCCCTGCTGCTTGCTCCCTGTTGCTACTATTTGCGCCTAACGCCTTGAGCCTGCGGTGTTTGCTTTCAGCTTCAGGCTTTCAGCTTTCCACTTGTCCCCCCCTTCCGCGTTCCGAGTTCCGTGTTCCGCATTCAGGAGACGTTGGCTACCCGCCCCGCACTGTTTCAAACAGATCGAGGGCCTGCCTGGGGGTGAGACCGTCATGGATGACGCCGTTGAGGGCCTGCATGACGGCCTTTGGGTGGGGGCTCTGCCAGACATTTCTTCCCAGGTTGACCCCGATGGCTCCCTTTTGCATCCCGTCGTAGACAAACTCAAAGACCTCCAGTTCGGTCTCGCACTTGGGGCCGCCGGCAATGACCACCGGGACCGGGCACCCGTCCGCCACCTTTTCAAAGCCTTCCTCACAGTAATAGGTCTTGACGATCTTCGCCCCCAGTTCGGCGGCGATACGACAGGAAAGGGCCAGATAGCGGGCGGTCCTTTTTTCCAGTTCCTTTCCCACAGCGGTCACGGCCATGACCGGGATGCCGTACTCCTCGCAATCGTCCACCAACATGCTGAGGTTTTCCAGGGTCTCCCGTTCATAATCGCTCCCCACAAAGACGGAAACGCCCACTGCGGCCACGTTCAACCGGAGCATCTCTTCAACGGACGTGGTGATGATTTCATCGGCCAGGTCTCTGCCCACCACGCTGGTCCCGCCGGATACCCTCAATATAATAGGGGTGTTGATTTGGGGATCGATGGCGGCCCTGAGGACCCCGCGGGTCACGAAGAGGCCGTCCGCATAGGGGATGAGGTCCCGGACGGTCTCTGCCGGTCTTTCAAGGCAGCGGGTCGGTCCCTGGAAATAGCCGTGGTCGATGGGGAGAAACTGACAGTGGCCGTCCGGTTGGACCAAACGGGAAAGCCGATTTTTCATTCCCCAGCCCAGGTGATCCCCCCCTTTGATCCATGCCTTTTTTTCGCCTTCGGCCGCAGGCGACATCTCATTCACCTCTCTTGCCTCCAAAAGTCCTGATGCATCTGCCATACGGTTGTCCTCCCAGGTTGGGGTTGCTTGAGTTTATTGAGTTCATTGGGTTCGTTGAGTTTGTCGGGGTTGTGGTTCCTGCGCGCCTGGGCACAAAATATACCGTGGTTTCCTCAATTTCTAAATCCTTCAATCGCTCAATCCCTAAATCCCCGGATATTTAACAACAATGGTATCCTCCCGGCCGGCCCCTACCGAGACGATGGAGACGGGCACGTTGGTGATGTCCTCGATAATCTGAACATAGGCCCGGGCCGCTTCCGGCAACTGGGTCAGGTCCCTTGCGGCGGAGATATCCTCCTGCCATCCGGGCATTTCTTTGTAGATCGGGACACAGGCGGCCATTCTCTTGAGGCTTGCCGGACGCTGATCCACCTGGTTACCTTCGATCTCGTATCCCACACAGACCTTGAGCCGTTCGAGCCCGGTGAGGACATCCAGTTTCGTAATGGCCAGGCTGTCCAGACCGCTGAGACGCACCGAGTCCCTCACCACCACCAGGTCGAGCCACCCGCAGCGCCGGCGTCTCCCCGTTGTGGCGCCGAATTCCTTGCCGCGCGCCTGGATATAGTCCCCTGTTTCATCGGTCAGTTCCGTGACAAACGGTCCGGCTCCCACCCGTGTGGTATAGGCCTTGACGATCCCCACCACATGATGAAGCTGTTTGGGTCCGATCCCCGCGCCGGCGCACGCGGCCCCCGCCGCGGGATTGGAAGAGGTCACAAAGGGATAGGTGCCGTGATCCAGATCCAGGTGTATCCCCTGGGCGCCCTCGAACAGGATCTCCCTTCCGGCAGCGACGGCCCGGTCCAGCTCCAGGGACACATCTGTGATAAACGGCGCCAGTTTTCCTCCCATGGCCAGATAGCTGTCAACGATGGGTCTGACCTCCAATGGCTCAGCGCCGAAAAATTGTTTCAGGAGGAAATTCTTTTCTTTCAGATTATCTCTGACCTTCTCCTCCAGGAGCTCGGGGTCCAGGAGATCCACGGCCCTCACGCCGGTCCTGGCTGCTTTGTCTTCGTAGCAGGGGCCGATGCCGCGACCGGTGGTCCCGAGTTTTGCGGTTCCTTTGGCCGTCTCTCTGGCCAGATCAATGGCCTTGTGGTAGGGCATGATGATGTGGGCCTTCTCGCTGAGCGACAGCCGTTCCGGACCGATGGATATTCCGGCCGCTTCGAGGTTGTCGATCTCTTCCAGAAGGACCTCCGGATCCACCACAAGCCCGTTCCCGATGAGGCACTTCTTGTCTTCGTAAAGGATACCGGAGGGGATAATATGAAAGATGAACTGCTTCCCATCCACTACCAGGGTGTGGCCTGCATTGTTGCCGCCCTGAAATCTCACCACCAGATCCGACCGGGCGGTCAGGAGGTCCACCACCTTTCCCTTGCCCTCGTCACCCCACTGGGTCCCGACCACTACGACATTCGCCATTTTTATCTCCGTTTACTTGTTACTTGTTACTCGTTATTGGTTACTCGCTATTCGCTACCGGATCATTCGGTGTTGGACGTTTGTCTTTTGGGCGTCCGGTATGGATTACGGGTCGATTCGATGTTGAACGTTGGATATTCGGTATTCGACGTTCGTCCTTTCAAATTCGGCATAGTCCTCCGGGGTATCGATATCGATGGTGTCATAATCCCCTTCCGGTTGGATCAGACAGATCGATTCACCATATTTGGGGAACAGGGATCTGGCTCCCACATCGCCTCTGAGACGCTTCAGATCCGGATATACCTCCCGAGTAAAAATCACCGGGTGAGCCGGTCTCCCATCGGCCTGAACGGCCCCTATGGACATTCCGGAACCCAGATGCCTTTCCAGGAGGCGATCGATCACGTCCCCTGGAATGCACGGCATGTCGGCCAGAAAAATCATGGCGTGGTCATACGCGCCTTCCACCTCGGAAATGCCGGCCGCGATGGAGGAGCTCATCCCCTGGCGGTAGTGGCGGTTTTCGATGATCAGCAACCTGGGATCAACGAAACGGCGGGTGACAACAGCATGGATCTCCGGCGCCCGATGACCCAGGACCAGAACCACCCTGTCCAGTCGAGACGCCAGGACCTGCACCAGGACTCGCTCGATCAGGGTCTCTTCTCCGAGAGGCAGGAGCTGCTTGATCCCGACCATGCGGGAAGACTCGCCGGCGGCAAGGACAATCCCTGCGGCCTTCTCTCCGCGCCGGTTCATATTTCGCCTATGCGGTTCCTGCAGACCCGTTCTGAAACCCAAGGTCAAAGACCTTCAGGTTGATCTCTCTGAAGCGCTCGGGGCTGACCTTCTCGACGGTTTGCCTCAGTGCGGCGCTGGGGATCGGTCCGTTCTGAAAGGCCGAAAAAAAACCGAGGAGGGCCAGATTCGAGGCCATGGGGGCCCCGGATTTCCTGGCGGTTTCCGATGCCGGAAAGAAACGGCAGGAGATGTCCATCCCGTCCAGATAAGACTGGACCTCTTCCCGCGCCACGGCGCCGGCTGGGGCGTTTACATACAGGCGCCCCCCCCGGGTGAGGAAGGGAAAGGAGCGATAGGCCTCGTTCTCATCGAGGGCGAGGAGGACATGGGCCGAACGGGTCCGGACCAGGCTCCCTGCCACGTCTCCGATTCTGAGGTGGGAGACGACCGATCCCCCTCTCTGGGCCATTCCATGGGTCTCGGCCGCCATGATCCTGAGACCTCTGTCCACGGCGGTCCGGGCCAGCAGCTTGGTCATGAAGAGGATTCCCTGTCCCCCGAGGCCGCTCAATACAAAGTTCACATTTTCCATGGTCTTTGCTCTCTTTCCTTTCGTTATGCAGCCACAATAGCCCCCTTGGGGCAAATCTGTATACAGACGCCGCACTGGGCACAGAGGGCCTGGTTGACGGCAGTGTGTCCGATGGTTTCGTCTTTGTAGAGGGCCGGGCATTCAAACCGTTCCAGGCAGAAGTTGCAGTCCGTGCAGTCGTCTGTCACGGTCACTTTCACCCTGTTGGGAATGGCCTCCTGACGGTAGGCAATCACGCAGGGATGGCGTGCGATAATGACGGCGATCCCCCCGTCCGGCGCATTGACGTATTCAGCGGCCTTCTTGATCAATTTGCCCATCCCCTTCAGATCGTAAGGATCGATTACCTCGATAAAGTCCACCCCGCAGCCGGCAACCACCTTTTCCAGGGGGATCGTCTTTCCTTTGCTGCCGTCGGCCCGAATTCCCAGGCCGGGGGTCGGCTGCATGCCGGTCATGGCCGTCGTCTGATTGTCCAGAATCACCAGGATGAAACGGGCGCCGTTGTAGACCGCGTTCAGGAGGCCTGCGGTGCCGGAATGGTAAAAGGTGGAATCCCCGATGGTGGCAACGATCGGCTGATCAATATGATCCTGAGCAAAGGAATGATAAAAGCCGGAGGCCATGGTGATGCCGGCGCCCATATCGAGACAGGTGTCCACCCCCCCCAGATTGAGTCCCAGGGTATAGCAGCCGATGTCGGAGGTGAATATGGCCTTGGGCCGTGCCTTTCGAATGGCAAAGAAGGAGGCCCGGTGGGGACATCCGGGACATAGGGTCGGTTTGCGTATCGGCAGATTGAGATTCTTAACCAGATCGGCTGCCCCCCCGTCGTCGCTGGTCGTCAATCCCGGCAGATCAAGGGATCGCAGGGTCCGATCGATCACCCCGTACACCGCCTCGGGCACCAGCTCCCCTTCCGCTGGAACGTTGCCCGAAAGCCGACCCAGAACCTTTTCGCGGTTTCTCAGAAAATACTCGATAACGGTATCCGTCTCTTCGACAACAAGCACCTTATCGCACGCCGCCATGAACTCCCCGGCCAGTCTTTCGGGGAAGGGATAGGGCGCGCACAGTTTCAGGACCGGAATGTCTTCCCTGCTTTCTTCCGACAGGATGTCTTTCACCACGGCATAAGAGACCCCGCCGGCCAGAATGCCCAGGGGATAACGCCTCCCTTCGACCAGGTTGTGGGAATTGTACGGCGCAAGGGTATCGAAGCGCAGGCTGATCTCTTTCAGCTTCCGGTTCAGCTCGCCGTGGAGGATGAAGCGGAACTTCGGGGTCGCGGCCCATCGGCCCGGGTTTTTTTCAAAGAAGGCCTTTCGGCCGTTGCGGGGGATTTCCCCCCGTACCAGCGCCTGCCGAGCGTGGCAGACTCGAATGGCAGGTCTCAGGATGACAGGGACCTTGAATTCTTCTGACAGGTCGAGGGCAAGGCCGGCCATCTGACGCGCCTCTTCGGGATTGGATGGATCCAGGACCGGCACCTTGGCAAAACGGGCCATCAACCGGGTATCCTGTTCTGTCTGAGAGGAATGGGGGCCCGGATCATCGCACGAGATAATGACCAGCGCCCCGCTGGTTCCGATATAGGCGGCGCTCATGAGGGAGTCGGCGGCCACATTGAGGCCCACCTGCTTCATGCAGCAGGCCGCCCGTTTGCCAGATACAGCCGCGGCAAAGGCGTTGTCGAGGGCGACTTTTTCGTTGGTGGACCATTCCACGTAGGTATTGAGGTTTTCTGATTTGACGATCCGAACCACCTCGGGGAGGATCTCGGAGCTGGGCGTGCCCGGATAGGAGGTGACGACCTGACACCCTCCCTCTATGAGCCCCAGCGCAATGGCCCCGTTTCCCAAAAAGATCTCTTCGTTGGTCATAGCCATTCCTTTTTTATCTGTCTGACGGTTTCGTACAATAAAAAGCTCAAAGCTCAAAGGTGAAAGCCTCAAATGCCAGAGGTCGGAGGTCAGAGGTCAGAAGTCAGAGGTCGGAAAAGACATCAATTCAGCATGATATCCAACCACCATCCAGTTGTCCACCTCTTTAGGGTTTCATCCAGTACTGGGTATCCGGCAAAAAGCGTAGTCGCTCAAGGCCATAAAGTCAAGCGGCGGAAGTGGCGGCCAGACTTACATCCGCCAATACAGCGGCATTTCTGCCGGTTGACATGGGGAATGGGATCTCCTATACTGATCTTCACATATCCAACCCGTTTTGGAGGCCCCTGATGCACCTGAAAAAAGTGGTCCTGTTTCCCGAAGAGTACCCGACAAGTGAGTATTATCCCTTTAATCTGCAGGTATTGCGGCAGACCCGAAGCATTCTGTTTCATACGCCGGTGACCTTTTTTGTGGGAGAAAACGGCACCGGCAAATCGACCCTCCTCAGGGCTCTCTGCCTTCAGTGCGGCATCCACATCTGGCAGCATGAGCAGCGGCCGCGCGTGGAGATAAACCCCTATGAAGAGGCCCTTTACAGATACGTCGGCGTTGAATGGTGCAACGGGAAGGTGCCCGGATCATTTTTCGGGTCCGAAACATTCAAGGATTTTGCGCAGTATTTGGATGAATGGGCGGCCGTAGATCCTGCAACGCTCGACTATTTCGGGGGCAAATCCCTCATTACCCAGTCACACGGCCAGTCCCTCATGAGCCTGTTCAGGGCACGTTATCGAATCAAAGGTCTTTATCTTCTGGACGAACCCGAGACTGCGCTCTCCCCCAGGAGCCAGTTGGAACTCCTTCAGGTGCTGAACGATATGGGAAAGGCGGGGCACGCCCAATTCATCATCGCCAGCCATTCGCCGATTCTCCTGGCCTGTCCCGGGGCAACCATTTACAGCTTCGATGCCGTGCCGGTCCGGGAGATTTCCTATGAGGAGACGGAACACTACCGAATCTATCACCGTTTTATGAAGGACCGGGATGCCTTCCTGAGCGAGTTCTGATCCGGTCGCCTTTCTGAATCAATCCCCTGATGACGGCGCTTTCCGGGCAGATTCCTTCGCCTGTTCAATCAATTCAACCAGCGAGACGGTCTTTGTCTTGCTCGACCTCGTAAAGGCCTTCTCCCATTCTTCGGGAGTAAGCTCTTTTCTGAAATAATCTTCGACCAGAAAATGGGAATACCAGCAATCCAGCGCCTTGAAACAGGGAAGACCGTGGTTTTCCCTGCGGCAATAGGAAAAATAGATCTGATGACCCAGCCTGGGACACCGGATCAAATAGTCATCGTCCGGAGGCGTACTTTCCCTTCTCATGGTGATCTCGCGTGAAAGGTTTAAGGGTTTGCAGGTTCGAGGTTCAGGGGTTCTCGTTGCTGGTTTCTCGTTACTGGTTAGAGAAACCCAACGCGACCCGGTCTGGCAAAAATGCTGCCGAAGGCCAGGCAATCGACCTTCGGCAGCGACGGTTCAATTTTCCATCAGTGCCCGCAAAGGCTTATAGATGCGGCGGCTGGTACTGCCTCGGCTTGGGAAGCGGGGCAATGTCTTCCAGCGCCCGCTTGATCTCTTCGGCCGGCAGGGGATAATCAGACAGCTTGCCTTCGAAATACGCCTGATAGGCGGCCATGTCCACCAGACCATGCCCGCTCCAGTTGAAGAGAATGACCTTTTCCTTCCCTTCTTCCTTTGCCTTGAGGGCCTCGCGGATGGCCATGGCAATCGCATGGTTGCACTCGGGCGCGCTGATGAAGCCTTCGGTCCTGGCAAATGTGACGCCTGCCTGGAAGGTTTCCATTTGGTGGATCGCCTCAGCCCGAATCAGTTTGTCCACGAGGAGCTGGCTGATAATAGGGGCCATCCCGTGATAGCGGAGACCGCCGGCATGGATCGGGGCCGGGATGAAGTTGTGGCCGAGGGTGTGCATCGGCAGGAGGGGCGTCATCTGGACCGTATCGCCGAAGTCATAGGCAAATGGGCCCGCGGTCATGGTGGGGCAGGAACTCGGTTCGACGCCGATGATGTCAATGTCCTTTCCATGGATCTTGTCGCAGACAAAGGGGAGACAGTTCCCTGCGAAATTGCTCCCTCCTCCCGCACAGCCGATCACCACGTCCGGGTAATCGCCGGCAATGGCCATCTGCTTCTGGGTTTCGAGGCCATTGATGGTCTGGTGCAGCATGACGTGATTCAGGACGCTCCCGAGGGAATATTTGGTGTCTTTGTCGGCGACAGCGGCCTCCACCGCCTCACTGATGGCAATGCCCAGACTTCCGGGAGAATCCGGGTCCTTTTCCAGAATTTGTCGGCCTGCCGCGGTCTCGGTGCTGGGGCTCGCCACGCAGTTGGCGCCCCAGGTCTGCATCATGAGCTTTCGATAGGGCTTGTGGTTGAAGCTGATCCTCACCATGAAGACCTTGCATTCCAGGCCAAAAAAGGAACAGCACATGGCCAGGGCGCTTCCCCACTGGCCCGCGCCGGTTTCGGTGGTGATCCGTTTGGTGCCCGCTACCTTGTTATAATAAGCCTGGGCGATGGCCGTATTGGGCTTGTGGCTCCCCGCGGGGCTGACGCCTTCGTTTTTGAAGTAGATCTTGGCGGGGGTGCCGAGGTGTTTCTCCAGATTGTAGGCCCTGTACAGGGGGGTGGGCCGCCAGATGACATATTTCTCCAGCACCTCCTCGGGGATGTCGATCCATCTCTGGGTGCTCACTTCCTGCTCGATCAGATTCATGGGGAAGATGGGGGCCAGATCATCAGGCCCGACAGGTTGGCCCGTCCCAGGATGAAGCGGCGGTTCCATGGGCGTGGGCATATCTGCCATGATATTGTACCATTGACGCGGCAATTCCGACTCGGGTAGAAAAATCTTTTTGACCTCCATAGTTCCTCCTTTTCTCTTCAGTGAATAATGTTGTCTGTTCTGGTCCATGGCAACCAATGCCATAGATCGGCCTTGACCATTTTCGCGGTCTATCAGCGCTTTCGGGGTGTCAAAAAACCCGGGCATAACTGGAAAGCGAGATAAAGGACCGGGCGCAACAGAGAAAATGAAAACCCGTATTTAAGGTTAGTTTGAACTGGAGAAATATAAAAGAGATAACGAGTCGTCAGGTCTGAATGCGGGAGACCGCATATAAAGGGACCCGCCGGGCCCTGACTGCGTCACGTTGCATACCCATGGCGCCGAAACGAATGCTAAGCGAGAAAACAGAGCAGAGCCTAATGGGTTTATTCCATAAAGTCAAGAACCAAAAACCGATTTGAGCTCATCCTGGATATATTTGAGGCGATCGATTTCCTCGTCCCCCATAACCTTTTCCACTTCCGCTGATTTGACCTTTTTGCGCAAGGCCTTGAGTTCATTTTCGAGGTCGATGATCGTATTCAACATGGCAGTTTTCACGTCCGGGATTTCCTCTTCGACAGGGAGTTCTTCTGCCATCAGTTCTCTGGATTTGAGGATGAGCCGTTCTTTCCACACGGGGATATGGGTGATGAGATGGAGCTTCTCCTGGATCTTCTCGGCCAGGGCCGTACTGGCAACAGCCTCGCCATGCACCACGAAGACCTTGGGGTTGGATTCAAAATGAGATACCCACTCCAGAAGGTCCCCCTGATCGGCATGGGCTGAAAATCCGCCGATTGTGAACACCTTTGCCCTGACCGCCACGTTTTCCCTGAATATCTTGACCTGTTTTGCGCCGTCTACAATCTGGCGGCCGGTGGTTCCCTTGGCCTGGAATCCCACGATTACAATGCTTGCGCCGGGCCGCCAGAGATTGTGCTTGAGATGATGCTTGATCCGGCCTGCCGTACACATGCCGCTCCCGGCAATCACAATGGCAGACCCGGATGCCTCGTTAATGGCCATGGAATCCCTTGTGCTGGGGGTGAAGCGAAGGTTGGGCATCCCGAAGGGATCATAACCGGAATCGACGATAGCCCTGGCCTCTTCATCGTAGTATTTCTTGTTTTTTCGAAAGATCTCGGTCGCCTTGATGGCCAGGGGACTGTCCAGGTAGATGGGGATATTCGGGATCAGACCGTCGCGGAGAAATTCACCCAGGATATAGAGGAGTTCCTGGGTCCTTTCCACGGCAAAGGCCGGGATAATGATCTTCTCTCCGGCCGATACACTGTAATGAATGGCTTCAACCAGTTCCTGTTTGCTCTCTTCAAAGGTACGGTGGCGTCGGTTGCCGTAGGTGGATTCCACAAACAGATAGTCGGCGTTAAAGATCTCGTGGGGATCTTTGACAATTAACTGCTCCTTTTTGCCCAGGTCTCCTGAAAAGACGATTTTGAGGGCGTCTCCTCCATCTTCGACCCAGAGTTCCAGGATGGAAGAGCCCAGGATGTGTCCCGCATTCCTCAATCGGGCCTTGACGCCCGGCTCGACCGTGATAATCTGGTCTCTTTCCATGGGATGGAGCAGTTTCAGGCTTGCCTCAGCATCTTCTGTTGTATACAGGGGGGTTACGTCCGTCCCGGCCTGGCGCTTGTTCTTGCGGGTCTGCCACTCCGCATCCATCTCCTGGATGTGGGCCGCATCCAGGAGCATGATCTCGCACAGTTCTGCGGTCGGCGGGGAGGTGATGATCCTCCCGATAAATCCATCCTTCACCAATTTCGGGATCCGGCCGCTGTGGTCAATATGGGCGTGGGTCAGAAAAAGGGTCTCGATCTCTTTCGGATCAAACCCCCATGCCTCCTTGTTGCGGCCCTCCATCTGCCGTCCGCCCTGAAACATCCCGCAGTCCACGAGGATCTTTTGGTTGTTCGGCGACTCCACGAGGTAACACGATCCGGTCACGGACCCTGCCCCTCCAAGACATGTAACGCGAATCATACGGATCTCCCTTTGGTCTCATTAAAAAATGAGGATTGAAGAATGAAAAATGGATTGCGCCCCCCCTCACGCGGAGAGTCCGGCACAATCCATGACCATCCCATAACGACAGACGGCCATTCAAGCCAGAATCGGATGCCGGAATAGCTTACCGGCGTAGTTCCTGACCCAAAGGGTCTCCCCCTCCCGGCCTTTTATGTATTCCGGCAGGAGCGGAACTTTCCCCCC